>Ga0222676_1000231_pt1 | contig 21902 bp, 16 predicted proteins | sample AntAcemetagen870_FD_179815 | JGI IMG/M metagenome (GOLD analysis project Ga0222676, IMG submission 179815) | Saline water microbial communities from Ace Lake, Antarctica - #870 | ecosystem: Environmental > Aquatic > Non-marine Saline and Alkaline > Saline | place: Antarctica: Ace Lake...
TTGACCTTGAAGATATGTCAGAAGACGACCTTAAATCATTTATCGAAGATGTAATCGAAGATATGGTAGCAGCCGGTGAGTTAGGACCTGGAGAAGAAATGGAAGTTAAAGATGATAGTATGGATGTGGATATGGATTCGGAAGATGATATAGATATTGACGTTGAAGATGATATAACTGTAGATGAAAATGCTCGTACAGATGCTGAAGAGGAAGGTTATAAAGATGGTATGGAAGATGAGAAAGAAGATTTAAGTAAAGATTTAAAAGAAGCAATGGAAACGGTTGCAATTTTAAGATCAGAGCTTAATGAAATTAACTTACTAAATGCCAAATTACTTTACACAAATAAAGTATTCCGTGCTAAAAATTTATCTGAAAGTCAAAAAGTTAAAGTATTAGGTGCTTTTGATAAAGCTACAAATATTAAAGAAGCGAAACTTGTATTTGAAACTATTAATAGTAGTGTTAAATCAAAATTTATTAAACCAATTAGCGAAAGCTTTAAAGGTAGTGCTTCTGCTTCAACATATGTTGCATCAAATACTAAACGCCCCATCCTTGAATCAGATGAGATGGTGGCACGATTCCAAAAATTAGCGGGTATTATCCGTTAATAGGTAAAAATTAATAAATTAATAAAACAAAAAAAAAATTAAAATGAGTCAATTAAATTCTTTATTAGAAAGTGCTAATCCTTATAAGTCATTACAAAGTGATGCTGCAAGATTAGCCAATAAGTGGAGCAAGACAGGATTGTTAGAAGGTATTCCAAACGATACTGACAAGAACAATATGTCTATGATCCTAGAAAATCAAGCTAAACAGCTTGTTGTAGAAACAAGTCAAACTGGAGGTCCTGCAGGAACATCAGGTACATTTACAGCTGGAACAGGTGCTCAGTGGGCAGGTGTTGCTTTACCATTGGTAAGAAAAGTATTTGGTCAAATCGCAGCGAAAGAATTCGTTTCGGTTCAACCAATGAATCTTCCTTCTGGCCTAGTATTTTATCTAGATTTCCAATATGGTACTACAAAAGCTCCATTCACATCAGGTGATTCTATGTATGGTGATACTGATGGTAATACTCCATTTGGTAATGGATCTACAGGTGGTGCTTATGGTGCGGGTCGTTTTGGATACTCTATCAACAACACACAATCTGCAGCTTACACTGTAGCTTCTGCTTCAGTTAACTGGTATACAGATCTACATGCTGATTCTTCAGTTTCCCAGTCTTATGTAGCGGGTGCCTCAAATCAAATTGTGAAGTTGTCAGTTCCTGTAGGATCTTTACCTAACTATGATACAAGAGCAGTAAGAGCATTCTACCTTTCAGGTTCAGCTGCTGTCTTACCAGCTTCTACTACCCAATACCCACAGTTTACTACTGTAAGTGCTGATAGTACAACAATCGACTTCTTTGTCAGTAGTTCTGTAGTTAAGGGTGGAGCAGTTAAAGTTGAGTATTTACTAGAAACAAAAGACTTCCAAAGAGGTGATTTTGAAGATAGAAATAATAACTTAAACAACAACAACACACCAATCACAATCCCAGAAATCAACGTTCAAATGTCTTCTGAAGCCATTGTTGCTAAGACACGTAAATTGAAAGCTGTTTGGACTCCTGAATTTGCTCAAGATCTTAACGCTTACCATAGTTTAGATGCTGAAGCTGAATTAACTTCTATCATGAGTGAGTATATCTCATTAGAAATTGATATGGAAATACTTGATATGTTGATCGAATCAGCTTCTGCTGGTACTGAATACTGGAGTGCACAAAACAACTTATCCATAGCATCAACGGGTGTTGTAAATAGTGATTTAGGTTTTTATAATTCTCAAGGCCAATGGTTCCAAACATTAGGAACTAAGATTCAAAAGTTAAGTAATGTTATTCATCAGAAAACTCTTAGAGGTGGTGCTAATTTCTTAGTATGTTCTCCTTCAGTAGCTACTATTTTGGAATCAATTCCGGGATTTGCTAGTACTTCAGATGGTGATGCTGCAAAAGCTTCATACGCATTTGGTGTACAGAAATCAGGTACTATTAATAGTAGATATACTGTTTATAAAAACCCTTATATGACTGAAAATACAATCCTTATGGGATTCAGAGGTGGTCAGTTCTTAGAAGCAGGTGCTGTATTTGCCCCATACATTCCTTTAATTATGACTCCATTGGTATACGATCCAGAAACATTTACTCCACGTAAAGGTTTACTTACTCGTTATGCTAAGAAAGTAGTTAGACCAGAATTTTATGCTAAAATTTTCGTAGAAGGTTTAAATACTCTATAGTATTAATTAACTACAAAGGTTAAATAATAAGAAGGGACGCATTTTGCGTCCCTTTTTTATAGGGGTATATATTATACTTTATTATTATTAATTAGTGGGTTAACGCTATATATAAACGTATAAATTCCACAAGTACCACACATTGATACCACATCATGCTATTTACATACACCTAAAGATTATACGCTTACATACAAGGTACTTCCGGAAGTAGTGGGAGAGTCAAAACGTAATTATAAAGCATATATATTGGGGTGATTTCTAAACGGAACCACCCCTTTTGTATATTTATAACAAAAATAACATGGCATCTATATTAACCCCAACAGTATTCCAAATCAAAATTAAGGAAGAACATATAGTTAAGGGTATTAAAACACTTAATGAAACATATTTCTCAGTAAATAATGTAACTAATGTGGATAGAAGAATTATAACAATTCCCCCTACAACATCTATTGACTTGATAAATGTAAACGGTGTAAACCCAGGCGCAGGAACATTTCCTTCAAGTAGTATAAAATACGTTAGAATTTCTAATCTAGATACATCATCATCTCTATCAGTATCATTCACATCATCTGATGTAGGTAGTGGTCCTTCTTATTGGAGTATGGAATGTCTTCCAACTTCATCATTGATGTTTTCAAGTACCAAAGTTACAGGAAGTAATTTTAATGGGACATTTAATAATGATATAACAAACATTGCTGTATATTCTCTAAGTTCAAGTTTAGATGTAGAGTATGTAGTAGTTAATGCATAACATATAAAAATATGGCAAATATACAAATATACCCAGGATCTAGTTCATTTACCCCAGGTGATACACCTTTTGGGTTTTATGATAATGATTTAGAATTTCAAGCTGATGCCAATAAATTTACAACTTTTGCCTCACGTCGTCTAGGTTACCCTATTGTAGATGTTGAACTTCAAGACCTAAATTTTTATGCAGCCTTTGAAGAAGCAGTTACAGTTTATGGAAATGAGATATATGCTTATAAAATTAGAGAAAATTATTTAACTTTAGAAGGAGCAGATAGTACTACTGATGTTAATAATGTTATAATTACCCCCAACTTAGGTAGAATTATAGCAATATCAAAACAGTATGGGGTTGAAGCGGGAACGGGTGGTAATGTAGATTGGCATAAAGGTTCAATTGCATTGACAGAATCTATTCAAGATTATAATTTAGAGGAATGGGCTGAAGTAAACATCCCACATTATAGAGGTCATGATATAGAAATTATGAGAGTATTTTACGAAGCACCACCTGCTATGTTAAGATTTTTTGACCCCTATGCAGGTACAGGAACAGGTACCATGGATATGATGGATTCATTTGGTTGGGAAAACTACTCACCAGCCGGGGTAAATTTCATGTTAATGCCTATTAATTATGATTTACAAGTAATTCAACAAATAGAATTTAATGATATGATTAGAAGAGCTAATTACTCTTTTGAAATGCATAACAACCATTTAAAAATATTCCCAATACCCGATGGAAGACCTACTTCTATGAAATTTGAATATATATTAAACTCAGAAAGATCATCAGCTTCGTTTGAAAATGGAAACGGGAGAATAACCCAAATATCAGAGGTTCCCTATACTAATCCAGTTTATAGTAAAATTAACTCTATAGGTAGAAGTTGGATATTTGAATATGCTTTGGCACTGTGTAAAGAAATGTTAGGATATGTTCGTGGTAAATATCAATCAGTACCAATCCCTGGGGATACAGTTACTTTAAATCAAGCAGATTTAATATCAGCTGCAACTAATGAAAAAGAAAAACTAATTGATAGGTTAAGAACTTATCTTGATGATACTTCAAGGGAAAAGTTATTAGAAAGAAGAGCTACTGAGGGTGACTTTTTAGAAAAAGAACTAAGCAAAAGTCCATTTCCAATTTATATAGGATAATTATGTGCGCACTTTTTGGATCTGCAAGAGATATAAGTTTATTTAGACACGTTAATCGAGAATTGATGGCTGATATCATCACCCAACAATGTTCTTTTTACAAATATAAATTAGAAGAAACAAAAGTAAATATTTACGGAGAGGCCTCTGGGGGGAAATATTATATGGGTCCTGTATTATTAAACTGTTTAATAGAAAGAAAAGCCCAAGAATACCCAGAAACCGATTTAGGTACAGATTTTACTTGGGGGGCTACATTTAAGTTCTTAAGAGATGATTTACTAGATAAGATGGAGGATTTTAACAAGAATTTCAACCCTACAAACTATCAATATGGGGCCAATTTGGTTCCTGAAGTGGGTGATATAATAATGTATCAAGATGGATATTATGAAATAGATAATACTAACGCTAACCAATATTTTATGGGGAAAAACCCAGATTACCCAAATAATACCAACCCACTCAATCCAGGGTTAGAAGATTTTGGGTCTTCAATTTCAATTATTGTTGAAACACATTATGTACCTAGTGATAAAGTAGGAATTACACAATCAAGATTATATACTGGAAACAATGGCGAATAAAGGAAAAACACCAATACCAAAGACCCAAAGAGAAATAAGTATCTCACAACAGCAACCCTATAATCCACCTTCGGGTGCCTCTGGGTTTGCTGAAACTGGGAACCCAAACCAAACACCAGAATTTAATAGGGGGGGGCAGGTATCCTTTAGAGATGACACTACAAAACCCTTTACCTTAGGTTTTAAAGAAATTGATGAAGCTATAGCTTATTATATGAACAATGTCATTAAACCTACAGTCCAGCAAAATGGTGTGGTACAAAGAGTACCATTTATTTACGGTTCACCTGAAAGGTGGAAACAAGTTCAAAAGGATGGTTATTATAGGGATAAAAAAGGTAAAATTATGTTACCCTTAATTACATTTAAACGTAATAATGTTGAGAAGATAAGAAGTGTCTCCAATAAATTAGATGCTAATCATCCTAATAATGTGGCCGTTTGGCAAAAGAGTTATTCTGTAAATAATGCTTATGATAATTTCGGAATATTAAATAATAGACGCCCTGAAAAAGTAAACTACGCAGTAGTAGTCCCCGATTATGTTAATATAACTTATGATTTTATAGTTTCTACATATTACGTAGAACAATTAAATAAGATAATTGAAGCTATTAACTATGCCTCTGATTCGTATTGGGGAGATCCCGAAAGATTTAAATTTAGAGCTAGAATTGATAACTTCTCAACACCCGTAGAACTTCCATCACAAGGGGAGAGAGTAGTTAAATCAACTTTTACCTTAAAATTGTATGGGTATCTAGTTCCTGATAATATACAAAAACAACTTTCATCATTGAAAAGATTTTCAAGTAAAACAAAAATTATTTTCAATATGGAAACTACTTCAAATTTAGAGGGTATAAATAATACATTATCCCACTCAACCACAACAACCCAAATTAAAAGCGATGATAGTTTTACAGATTTTATCGAACCATCTTTATAATATAAGGTTTTATAATATTTATAAACAAAACTAGATGGGGATTATATTAAGACAAGATAAAGGCTCAGAATTAACCTTTACGGATGTAGATGGCAATTTCCAATCACTCTACTACTCTAGCTCTCTGGATGGATCTATTCTTACATTCCATTTCCCCAGTAGTAGTGTTACCCATAGTGTAGAGATAGGAGAAACAGGATTCCCATTCACAGGATCAGCCCAAATCACAGGATCATATGGTGGGGGTTTTGCTGTAACAGGTAGCAGTACATTTGATATAAGTGGTAACGGTGATGAGTTTTCAATAAAATCAGCACCTATTCAAGATTTTCCATTTTTATTAACATATGCTACGGGATCAGGTAAAATAGGATACGTTAAAATATCAAGTGGAACTAGTGGTACAGCGAGTACATCAGGTCGAAGCCTTACATCTGGTACATCTGGTACATCGGGTGTAGCAGGATCCACAGGTGAATCTGGCACAACTGGTGAGGGTGGCACTTCAGGAGCAACCGGTACTTCAGGTACTTCAGGTACAACGGGATCAAAGGGTACATCAGGATTAACACTTGGTACTTCAGGTACCTCAGGTGTAGGTGGCACTTCAGGTACCTCTGGTTTATCAGGTACAAGTGGGTTAAGCTCTTCATCAGGAACAAACGGTTCCTCAGGTACAGTAGGTTCTTCAGGAAACGCAGGACAATCAGGCTTAAGTAATACAGCGGGTACATCTGGAACATCTGGAACATCTGGAGTCGATAGTACTTCAGGGGAAGCAGGTACTGCTGGTTCATCTAACATATCAAATACTTCCGGAACCTCCGGATCAAATGGTACCTCAGGCTCAAGCGGTACAAATGGTACTTCAGGTGAAGTAGGCTCAAACGGAAATGCAGGGCAATCAGGTTTAAGCAATACAACAGGAACCTCAGGCTCAAGTGGCTCAAATGGTTCTTCAGGAGAAGCAGGTGCAAGTGCCTTAAGCTCTTCCTCAGGCTCAAGCGGTACAAATGGTTCTTCAGGTGCAACAGGCTCGAACGGAAATGCAGGTCAATCAGGTTTAAGTAATACAACAGGAACCTCAGGCTCTTCAGGAGTAGATGGTACTTCAGGAGAAGCAGGAACATCAGGTTCATCAAATACCTCAGGTTCCTCAGGTACAGTGGGTTCATCAGGTGAGAGTGGTACTTCAGGATCAACCGGTAGTTCAGGTACTTCAGGTGCAACAGGCTCAAACGGGAATGCAGGTCAATCAGGTTTAAGTAATACAACAGGAACCTCAGGCTCTTCAGGAGTAGATGGTACTTCAGGAGAAGCAGGTGCAAGTGCTCTAAGTAATAGTAGCGGTTCAAGCGGTACAAATGGTACTTCAGGTGCAACAGGCTCAAACGGGAATGCAGGTCAATCAGGTTTAAGTAATACAACAGGAACCTCAGGCTCTTCAGGAGTAGATGGTACTTCAGGAGAAGCAGGTGCAAGTGCTCTAAGTAATAGTAGCGGTTCAACAGGTTCAAATGGTACTTCAGGAGAGGCCGGAGAAGCAGGGGCAAGTGCCCTAAGTTCAACCTCAGGCTCAAGCGGTACAAACGGTTCTTCAGGAGAGGTAGGAGAAGCAGGTGCAAGTGCTCTAAGTTCAACCTCAGGCTCAAGTGGCTCAAATGGTTCTTCAGGAGAGGTAGGAGAAGCAGGTGCAAGTGCTCTAAGTGCAACCTCAGGCTCAAGTGGCTCAAATGGTACTTCAGGTGCAACAGGCTCAAACGGAAATGCAGGTCAATCAGGCTTAAGCAATACAACAGGAACCTCAGGCTCTTCAGGAGTAGATGGTACTTCAGGAGAAGCAGGTGCAAGTGCCTTGAGTAATAGTAGCGGATCAACAGGTTCAAATGGTACTTCAGGAGAGGCCGGAGAAGCAGGGGCAAGTGCCCTAAGTTCAACCTCAGGCTCAAGCGGTACAAATGGTACTTCAGGAGAGGTAGGAGAAGCAGGTGCAAGTGCCTTAAGTAATAGTAGTGGATCAACAGGCTCAAATGGTTCTTCAGGAGAGGTAGGAGAAGCAGGTGCAAGTGCTCTAAGTTCAACCTCAGGTTCAAGCGGTACAAACGGTTCTTCAGGAGAGGTAGGAGAAGCAGGGGCAAGTGCCTTAAGTAATAGTAGTGGATCAACAGGCTCAAGTGGTACTTCAGGTGAGGTAGGAGAAGCAGGGGCAAGTGCCTTAAGTAATAGTAGCGGATCAACAGGTTCAAGCGGTACTTCAGGTGCAACAGGCTCAAACGGAAATGCAGGTCAATCAGGCTTAAGCAATACAACAGGAACCTCAGGCTCTTCAGGAGTAGATGGTACTTCAGGAGAAGCAGGAACATCAGGTGCAAGTGCCTTAAGTAATAGTAGTGGATCAACAGGCTCAAGTGGTACTTCAGGTGAAGCAGGCGAAGCAGGGGCAAGTGCCTTAAGTTCAACCTCAGGCTCAAGTGGTACAAATGGTACTTCAGGAGAGGTAGGAGAAGCAGGTGCAAGTGCCTTAAGTAATAGTAGCGGATCAACAGGCTCAAGCGGTACTTCAGGTGAGGTAGGAGAAGCAGGTGCAAGTGCTCTAAGTTCAACCTCAGGTTCAAGCGGTACAAATGGCACTTCAGGTGAAGTAGGTGAAGCAGGTGCAAGTGCCTTAAGTAATAGTAGTGGATCAACAGGCTCAAATGGTTCCTCAGGTGAGGTAGGCGAAGCAGGTGCAAGTGCTCTAAGTAATAGTAGTGGATCAACAGGCTCAAATGGTTCTTCAGGTGAGGTAGGAGAAGCAGGGGCAAGTGCCTTAAGTTCAACCTCAGGTTCAAGTGGTACAAATGGTACTTCCGGTGAAGTAGGTGAAGCAGGTGCAAGTGCCTTAAGTAATAGTAGTGGATCAACAGGCTCAAATGGTTCCTCAGGTGAAGTAGGTGAAGCAGGGGCAAGTGCCTTAAGTTCAACCTCAGGTTCAAGTGGCTCAAATGGTACTTCAGGTGAAGTAGGTGAAGCAGGTGTAAGTGCCTTAAGTAATAGTAGTGGATCAACAGGCTCAAATGGTTCTTCAGGTGAAGTAGGTGAAGCAGGTGCAAGTGCCTTAAGTAATAGTAGTGGATCAACAGGCTCAAGTGGTACTTCAGGTGAAGCAGGTGAAGCAGGTGAAGCAGGTGCAAGTGCCCTAAGTTCAACCTCAGGCTCAAGTGGTACTTCAGGAGAGGCCGGAGAAGCAGGGGCAAGTGCCTTAAGTAATAGTAGCGGATCAACAGGTTCAAATGGTTCTTCAGGTGAGGTAGGAGAAGCAGGGGCAAGTGCCTTAAGTTCAACCTCAGGTTCAAGTGGTACTTCAGGCTCTTCAGGAGTAGATGGAGCTTCAGGGGCAAGTGCCTTAAGCTCTTCTTCAGGCTCAAGTGGTACAAATGGTTCTTCAGGAGAAGTAGGAGAAGCAGGTGCAAGTGCCTTAAGCTCTTCCTCAGGCTCAAGTGGTACTTCAGGGGCTGAAGGTACATCTGGGGTAACTATAAGTGGGACAAGTGGTATTAGTGGAGGTGCTTATGTTACTACAAATGCTATGGTAAGAACAGTATCATCAACTTTAGTACAGTCATCGGATTTCACCACAATTGATAATACTCTTGAAGAGGTTTACATAGATGGTAGAACCCGTACAACTACATTAAGAGTAGATGATGCAGCATCAGTATACGAACCAACTCGTGGAGATTACCCTGATAAAATAGTTGGAGGTACTGAAGCTTACGCTGATACCTCCATCTATTTAGGAAGACCCGATATTTGGCTTTTTATCAATGTAAATGGAACCAAATACCAATTCCCAGGATATGATTAAATAATATAAAAGGAAGAAGATCGAAAGATCTTCTTCTTGATATTTAGAATTTGGCTATTAGTATAATTGTTATTATATTGAGGGATAAGAAAAATTAAATGCGAAAACTCCTTTATATTGCCCCCCACCTCTCAACTGGTGGTTTACCCCAATATCTGGTTAAAAAAATAGAACTACTTAAAAATGACTTTAAAATATATGTTATTGAATGGGTTGATTGTACTGGGGGTAGATTAATAGTAACAAAAAATAAAATTATTGACATAATACCTATCGATAGATTTTATACCCTACAAGATGATAAATCAGAATTGTTTGATATTATTAATGATATAAACCCTGATATAATCCACCTAGAAGAAATACCTGAGTATTTTATGGGTGATGAGATAGCTAGGAAATTGTATGATGTTAATAGAGATTATTTTATAGTCGAAACCTCACATGACTCCTCAATGGATATCAATAATAAGATATTCTTCCCAGATAAGTTTATGTTTGTGTCTAATTGGCAAATTAACCAATATAAAAATATTGATATTCCAAAAATATTAGTTGAATATCCTATTGAGTATATTAGCCGTCCCTGTAGAAATACATCACTAAAAAATCTAGGATTAGATCCAAATAAAAAACACGTACTCCATATTGGATTATTTACTCCACGTAAAAACCAATCTGAATTTTTTGAATATGCTAAATCCCTCCCAGATATTGAATTTCATTGTGTAGGTAACCAAGCAGATAATTTTAAATGGTATTGGGAACCCTTAATGAAAGGCAAACCCGATAATATTACATGGTGGGATGAACGTGTTGATGTAGATAATTTCTACCAATCTATGGATTTATTTTTATTTACATCTCGAGGCACTCATAAGGATAAAGAAACTATGCCTTTAGTAATACGTGAAGCAATTTCTTATAAAATCCCTTCATTAATTTATAATTTGGAGGTATATCAAAACTATTTTGATAGGTTTAAAACTGTATCCTATTTAGATTTTAGCGATAAGAATTACAATAAAGAAATAATTACTCTCCTCTTAAAAACCCAAGTTCCTAAAGTTGTACAAATATCATCTGAAGAATTCTCAAAGATTTCAACAATAGACCCTTCTCTAAGTATAAAACCTCAAGAAGAAGCATATGTTATTTGTACTTACCCAAATACACAATCTAGTATAGATACAACTATTAAATGTATTAAATCTTTAAGAAAAGATAGTAAAAGAAAAATTATTATTTCATCACATCATGCAGTTCCTAAAGAACTCCAAGATATGGTTGATTATGTTTTCTACGAAAAAAACAACACCTTAACTAAACACACGTTTTATTCAAATTATACTTATAGTACTGATATTTTTGATACTAACATAAACCTCAGAGGTGAAGATAATGATATATATCATGGTCCTGCATGTTATACATTATTTTACAACCCCGCAACATTTGCTAAAAGTTTAGGGATAAAGAAACTCCATTATGTTAATTTCGACTACCTTCTTAAAGATGAAGAATACATCAACTATATATCAGAAAAACTAAATAACCATAATACATTTTTTGGTGAATACGAAGCTCAAGAAGGAAAATGTTATTATACATACTTTTTCAGCGCACATCCTGAAGCAATTTTAAATAATTGTAAGTTTATAGAAACTGAAAATCAATATAATGATTTAATGGGTGAGTATGGTTCTGAGTCAAATGGGCTTGAAAATTTATACTATCATATTTTTAAAAATAATAAAAATAATTATATTGAACCAAAAGAAAAATTTAATTTAGATATTATAAAATACTTTGAATTTGAAGACTATTCTAGGGTTGAATATTATACAATACTACCATCAAATATTCCTAATAGATTTTGTCCTTGGGTTACAATTTCAAATAATATTGAAAATAAATCAATCCATTATACAGTTAAAAGAAATAAAGACTTAATTATTGATAGAAAGTTAAATGTTACCGGTAAATTTATATTTTGGGATCTAGTTCCATATAATATAGACGATAACATAATCGTTAATTTTTACATTACAGATTTAACTACTGGGGAGTTTATCAAAGAATATAATTTTATTCTTAATAAAGATTACTTTTTAAATAACATGCCTAACAATGGTTCCTTTAAATGGAAAGGAGATAGAGGATTATATTTATCTAAAAACTAATGAGAATATGTCAAGTACACCCCGGATGTGGGATCCCCATCCCTCCTACCAGCTGGGGAGCTATAGAAAAGATAGTATGGGAATTTACTGTAAATTTGAAAAAGTTAGGACATGCCGTTGATATTAAATTCCTCAATGAAATAACCCCCTCTGAATATGATATAATTCACTGCCATGTTACTAACCTAGCAGTAGGATTAGCTGAAAGAGGTATTCCTTATATTTTTCAACTTCATGATCATCACGTTTACTATTTTGGTAAAGATTCACTGACATATAAACAAACATTAAAGGCAATTGAGGGTTCAATAAAAACTATAGTCCCAGCAAGATTCTTAGTTGATTATTTCAACCATCCAAGAGTAGAATATTTTTCACACGGTGTAAATGTAGATAAATTTTATCGAAAAGAAAAAACTACTCCCAAAGAACCAAAATTACTAATGGTTGCTAATAATGGTTTAGCAGGTGATAACACATTTGATAGAAAGGGATTTACATATGGTGTAGGTTTAGCAATGTTAAATAATTTACCTATTACAATAGCAGGTCCCTCAAATAATAAGGAGTTTTTTAACACCCATCTCTGGATGTTAAGTTATTCTAAGTTAAATTTGATTTTTGATATCCATAATGATGAATTATTAGAATTATACCATAAACATGATATATTTATTCACCCTACAATGTTAGAAGCAGGACACCCCAATTTAACTATGGTTGAAGCTGCTGCTGCTGGTTTACCTATTATAGCTAATTGGGAACATTCAACTGACTTTCATGGGGCTTGGAGATCACCACGTGATATTTTTGAAATGGATAAAGGATTAAAAGATATCATAACCAATTGGGATAGTTATAGAAACCAACTAACCCAAACTAGTAAAGAATTATCATGGTTAAATCGTTCAATAGAATTAGTTAAATTGTACAAAACCCTATAACAGTATGAAAGAAATTTTAATAAAAGAGTACAATAATTTAATCAAAGTACCTAAACCCCCCCTTATAAAACAAAACATTTTCAAATTTGACTTTATTAAAGGTTGTAAATTTGAAGTATTGGGTGATATAAAAGCAAAATATATTGTAAACTTTATCAACCAGGATACGGGAGATATAGTTTATGAAAATACAATTACAAATAATATGTGGTGTAAGACCAATATTCAATATTTTATCAAGTATCTAATAAAGGTTAAAGATGAGAACACCGGGAAAGTTGTATTTGAACATTCATATAATGCCGAGGATCAAAAGATTTATATTCATTTATCTTCTAGTGCTTTAGGTGATACATTATCATGGATTTCACATTTGGAAGAATTTAGGAAAATTCATAAATGTAATTTAACTGTATCAACATTTCATAATAAAATGTTTGATGAAAAATACCCAAAAATTACTTTCATCAACCCCGGTGTAGAGTTATTTGGTTTATACGCTATGTATGAGATAGGATGGCATTATAGTGAAGGGGGAAAAATAGATTATAATAAAAACCCTTTAAATTTTAGAAAAAACCCTTTATCAAAAACAGCAACTGATATTTTAGGTCTTAATTATAAAGAAATAAAACCAAAGCATACATTTAAAAATACGGGTTCAACCATTGATGGAAAATATGTTTGTATAGCCCCCCATGCTTCATCACACGCTAAATATTGGAACTATGAAGGTGGGTGGCAGAAAGTAATAGATTACTTAAATAGTAAAGGTTATAAAGTTGTAATGATTACACAAGAACCTTTAAATGATAAATGGCATGATTCTAAATTAGGAAAAACATTAACTGGAGTTATTAATAAAACTGGAGATCACCCATTAAGTGAAAGAGCAAATGATTTAATGAATGCTAAAGCTTTTATAGGGTTAGGGAGTGGGTTAAGTTGGTTAAGTTGGGCTGTGGGGTGTCCAACAATCCTAATCTCAGGATTTAGTGAACCCTACAGTGAATTTGAGGGTTGTGAAAGGATATATACACCTGAAAACAAATGTAGGGGTTGTTTTAATTTTACAAAATTAGATGCTGGTGATTGGGAGTGGTGTCCCGAACATAAAAATAGTTCAAGACATTTTGAATGTACTAAAACCATCCTACCCCAAGTTGTAATTGATGCTATAGATCGTCAATTATTAAAATTTTCTTAATATTTATAAACAAAATAATTACATAAATCATCAATTAAGGAGTTATTTTTAATATTTATAATAAAATTATTACATAATATGGCTTTAAATTTTACAAACACAGGAGTAGTAACAGGACAACCCGTAGAAGCTTCTCAAATCTCCCAATCTTTTGATGCGTTTACAGGTGTAAATGCTTATAATATTAACCTTTCTGGTTCTTTATCTGTAACCGGTTCTATATCATCATCACTTGGTTTTGAAGGAGATTTAACAGGTGAAGCATCAACATCAGTTAGTTCATCATTCGCAGTTAGTTCATCATTCGCAGTTAGTTCATCATTAGCAGTTAGTTCATCATTCGCAGTTAGTTCATCATTAGCAGTTAGTTCATCATTCGCAGTTAGTTCATCATTAGCAGTAAGCTCATCATTAGCAGTAAGCTCATCATTAGCAGTAAGATCAACCCAATTAGAATTTACAAACATAGCAGGAACATTAACATCAGAAGTCTTCCTTAAAGGTACTGCAGTATTTGAAAGTGGTGTGGCAACAGTAACTGATTTTTCACCACAGTTAGAAGGTAAAACCCTTGGTACTGATTGTTTTGTATTAACAACATACATGGGTACATCAATAAATGGGAGTCCAATTGGAGTAACACTAAATGAGAGTGGGCATTTAGTATTTAATGAAAAAGGAGAGCAAAGTGAAGAATTCATGTTTATGGTATTTTTCACATAATAATAATTAAAAAGTTTTAAAAATGGTAAAAAAATTAACACAGGGAGAAATCGATAGTTTAACCAAGCTTCAAAAAAGCTATGCTGAACTAACAACAGTTGTAGGTAATGTTGAGATGCAGATATTAGCACTTGAGTTACGTAAAGATCAATTTAAGAATAGTTTATTAAACCTGCAAGAAGGTGAAATTAAATTAGGTAAAGAATTAGAAGATAAATATGGTGATGGCTCTATTTCTTTGGAAGCTGGTGAATTCACCCCAAATAAATAGTTTTTGAGGAAAAATTACATATTTATTATCAAAATAATAACAACTATATAAAATGGCAGAAACATTAATTTCCCCAGGAGTATTAGCAAGAGAGAATGATCAATCCCAAATAACTACCCAACCATTACAAGCAGGAGCTGCTTTAGTAGGTCCAACAGTGAAGGGGCAGGTAAATATTCCAAAACTAATTACTACCTACAGTGAATTCCAAGCTGATTTCGGAACAACTTTCGACAGTGGTTCGGATGAATTTACATTCTTTACCTCAATATCGGCTTATAATTACTTTCAAAATGGGGGTACTTCATTACTAGTAACAAGAGTTGCTTCCGGTAGTTTCACCCCAGCTTCTTCTTCTACAATGTATAATGATGTAGAAAGCGGTGCTATAATTGCAGGAACTAGTTTATTAGGTTCATTTGCAAGTGGTGGACAAGGTGGAACAGCCGGAACATATTCAGATGTGGTATCAACTACTTCTGGTACAGGTACAGGTTTAAGTTTAGATGTAGTTACAAGTATAGATAATGGTAAACTATTAGCTACAGCTGATGCATTATTAGCAAGTGTTACAATTCAAATATCAGGTGGGGCTGCAGCAACTTATCCAGGTGTCGCTCTCTCAGGAGGAACTGAAGGAACAGGTGCTGTTGGTACTATTATATTATCAGATTCAACAACAATATCATCAATAACAGTTACAACCACAGGCTCAGGGTTTGTTGCTACTGAAACTATCACAATCCCCTCATCATCTTTAGGTGCATCAGGTTCAGGTGGTACGGATGCAGTATTTACCTTAGTAGCCGGTGATTTATTTGTAGAACCTACATCAATATCAGCTCAAGATGTAGGTGCAGGGTATGCTGTAGGTGATACAGTAACAATAGACTCAACCTTAATTGGAACACCAGCAGCTGATTTAGTATTAACATTAGTAGATGCTGATATAGTAGATGCAAATGCTTTTACATTAGAAACAATTGGTCAAGGTATCATTATGAATAATGATGGTGCTTTAAATTCACAAGGTGCCTTAACTAATGGAACTTCTGATAACATTAGATGGCAAATCACTAACCCATCAACGGGGTCAGGTACATTTAGTATAATTGTAAGACGAGGTAATGATACCACAAGAGCAAATTCAGTTCTAGAATCATTTAATAATGTATCGTTAGACCCAAAATCATCTAATTACATATCTAGAATAATTGGCGATCAAACCAAAGTAGTAAGAGGAGAAGGAACATCAGATGTTTATTTACAAACATCAGGATCCTATCCAAACGCCTCAAGATATATAAGAGTAAGTAATGTAGCCTACAAAACACCAGATTATTTCGACAATAGTGGAACTCCAAAATCACAGTATACAGCATATATACCAGTAGCAGCTTCAGGTACATTTGGGGGTGCATCCGGAACAATTTTAACTGGAACTGGAAAATATTATAACCAAATTAATGGTACAGATACTCAAGGGTTAAAAGGTGATAATTATACAACTGCTTTTAATTTATTAGCAAATAAAGATGATTACAAGTATAATTTAATATCTGCACCTGGTTTATACCAATCAGATTATAGTTCAGTATTAAATACTTTAACATCAAATACCGAAAATAGAGGTGACAACATTGTAATTTTAGATCTTGAAGCCTATAATTCTTCAATAACAGCAGTTACACAAACCGCAGCTAGTAAAGACACTTCATATGCCGCTTCATATTGGCCATGGTGTATGGTAACAGACCCCGATTCAGGTCAAAATGTTTGGGTCCCAGCTGGAACACTAATGCCAGGAGTTTATGCTTCAAATGATAGAACAGCAGAAGCATGGTTTGCACCTGCCGGTATTAATAGAGGTGGTTTAGGTAATGTAATCCAAGCAGAAAGAAAATTAACTCAAAATAATAGAGATACATTATATCAAGGTAAAGTTAACCCAATCGCAACATTCCCCGGAAGAGGAGTTGTAGTATTTGGTCAGAAAACATTACAAACTACAGCATCAGCTTTAGATAGAATAAATGTTAGAAGATTATTAATTTCACTTAAAAATTATATCTCACAAGTAGCAGATAATTTAGTATTTGAACAAAATTCATCAGCAACTAGAAATATATTCTTAACTCAAGTAAACCCATATTTGGAATCAGTACAACAAAGACAGGGTTTATACGCATTTAAAGTCGTTATGAACGAGTCAAACAATGGTCCCGACATAGTTGATAGAAATGAATTAAGAGGCGCTATATACGTTCAACCAACAAAAACAGCAGAATTTATTTACCTAGATTTCAATATACTCCCAACAGGAGCTGAATTCCCTGCATAAAAATAAATTTTAACAATAATTGGAAATGAGGTGCGTTTAGCACCTCTTTTTCGTATGTATAACTGACCCAAACGACATGATATGAAAAAATGCTCTAAATGTAACCAAGATAAGGAATATTCAAATTTCTATAAAAAATCATCTTCAAAAGATGGTTGTTCACATATATGCAAGGGGTGTAGAATAGAATATAACAACAATTCCAAAGATTTAACCCAACGTTACTATAAAGAAAATAAGGAAAAGTATCAAGAAAGTAGTAAAAAATACTATAAAACCAACACAGAAAAAGTCAAAAACAATAGCACAAAATGGCAAAAACACAACCATGAAGAATATAAACTAATACAAAAAAAATGGCATAAAAATAACAGGGAATACCATAAAGTTTGGAGAAAAGATAAATGGGATAATGACCCTAACTATAAATTAAGGATTTTATTAGGAAATAGATTAAATGAAGTCCTAAAGAAAAATAAAACATATAAAAGTAGTAACATTATTGCTCTTCTAGACTGTTCTTTAGGTGAATTAAAATCCCATCTCCAACAACTATTCAAAAAGGAAATGTCTTGGATCAACCATGGAATTATATGGGAAATAGACCACATCATACCCTGTGCTAATTTTAATTTGTCACTCGTTGAAGGACAAAAAAAATGTTTCCATTTTTCTAACCTCCAACCCTTATTTAAAACCACCAAAATATCCAAAAGTTTTGGTTATGATAGTGAAATAGGAAATAGAAATAAGTCTGATAAATTTATGTGATTTAACCCCCCCATCATATATGTATACACGATAACAAAATTAAAATAAAATAAAATATAAAATTATGGCTGTACTAGACCCCAATGAGATCTTTTTTACCGCGTTTGAACCAAAGCAAGCAAATAGGTTCATAATGTATGTAGACGGGATTCCATCCTATATTATAAAGGGTATTAGTGGACTAGGTTTCGCACAAGATGAAATCACACTTAACCACATTAACACGTACCGTAAAGTAAAGGGTAAGTTAAGATGGAACGATATTACAATGCAACTATTTGATCCAATTACACCCTCAGGAGCTCAAGCAACTATGGAGTGGGTAAGATTACACCATGAGTCAGTAACCGGTAGAGATGGTTATAGTGATTTCTATAAGAAAGATTTAACTATAGACGTATTAGGTCCTGTAGGTGATGTTGTTTCTGAATGGATTATTAAAGGAGCATTTATTAAAGATGCATCGTTTGGTGATATGAATTGGGACACTGATGGTGAAGCAATGAATATTGACATGACTATTGGAATGGATTATTGTGTTTTGAATTTTTGATATAAAACAAATATTTTTAAATTGAGCTTGGCTAAAACAGTCAAGCTCTTTCTATTCTCATATATAGTAGAAAATAGAAAGTAAGAAACAACTTGGCTTGTGCAATACTTTTTCTTATATTATATATGTATACATGAATAATAAAGTTATAATTAAATAAAATTTATATGGAAGAATTTACCCGCCCCACTGAAAACGTAGAATTACCCTCAAAAGGTTTACTGTATCCTGAAGAAAACCCATTATCTTTGGGCATAGTCGAAATTAAATATATGACAGCCAAAGAAGAAGATATTTTGACAAACCAATCCTACATTAAAAAAGGTATTGTATTAGATAAACTCTTACAATCACTTATAGTTGATAAAAAAATTAATTATGATGATATAGTTGTAGGGGACAAAAATGCACTACTAATAGCAGCACGTATTTTAGGTTATGGTTCAAACTATGAATTTGAGTATAATGGTGAAAAAGAATCTGTAGATTTATCTATATTAGAAAACACACAATTCGATGAGGCTTTAATTACAAAAGGTATCAATGAATTCGAATACCAACTCCCAAAAACAAAAGCTAATATATCCTTTAAAATTTTAAATGGGAGAGATGAAAAAGCTATTGAAAGAGAATTACAGGGGCTTAAAAAAATAAACAAGGAAGCGAATCCTGAAATGTCAACACGATTAAAATATATTATAACATCTATTGAAGGAGATCCTGATAAAAAATCAATTAGGGAGTTTGTAGACAATTATCTACTAGCCCAAGATTCCCGAGCACTAAGAAACTATATTAAATTAGTTCAACCAGATGTTGATCTAACTTTTTTTCCCGAGGGAAGTAGTGATGACGCAATCATCCCCATTGGACTTAACTTTTTTTGGCCTGACGCTAGATAACTCACCGGGGGCAAGATTAAATTTATTTAATTCAATACATGAAATTGTATTTAATAGTAAGGGGGGGTATGGTTGGGAAACTGTTTATAATATGCCTATATGGTTACGTAAATTCACTTTCAACAAACTTAAAAGCCATTATGATGAAGTTGAAGAAGGTAGAAAAAAATCCAATAGAGAAAGGGACACACAGATTGATTTAAATAATCCAACCAACCCCACCCAACCATCAAAAAGTATATCCCCCCCTACTTATATCTCAAAAAGAACAAAAAAATAGGTTTTTCTAATATTTATAATAAAACAAAGTTAGAATGACCGATAACAATTTAGATCCCAAAAAATATCAACAGGTAGTTGAACTCCTTAAAGAGATAAGAAGAGGTTATGAATCTTTAGGCCAGGCAAACCCTTTTACAGGCCAAACAGCCCGTGAGTTTATTGCAACTATGGGGGATGCTGATGATGCCATTATTAAATTAGTTGATGGTGTAGATGATTTAGACAAGAAATTAGATAATGTTGGAAAAAATGCAAAGGGTTACTTTGAAACTTTAATAGGTTTAAATGGTGCAATAAAAAAGCAAAATGAAAGTCTTAACATTACTAAAAAAGCAACTAGCCAAATTCAAGGAATTGCTGAAAAGTTAAAAGACGACCAGGAAGGTATTAACAGACTAAATGCTAAAGAACTTAGCCAACTCCAACAAAAATACAAATCCCAACTTTCTAACTTTCAAATAGCTAACAAAGAAATACTTTTAGGGAAAGATGGTGAAAGATTAAATGAAGCTAATCTAAAAAAACGTTTAGCATCATTATTAGTAGCAGAAAAGATTACTGAGGGTCATGCTGATATGATAATGGAGATGCAAGCTGAATCTTCAGTTTTAACTGACATAAACCAAAAATTAGCAGATAGAACAGCAAAAGAAGAAAAGATTGCCGGGTATAATGAATTAACTAATAAAGCACTAGACTCAGCTGGTGGGTTAATGAAAAGTATAGGATTTGGTAAATATGCTGATATGTTTAAGGACATAGGTAAAGAAGCTAATGAATTAACTGAAGAACTTTACGACCAACAACAAGCAGCTAATGATTTTAATATAGAATTAAAAAAGGCCCAGAAAAACGGTGAAAGAACAGGTGAAGAGCTTAAAGATTTAGGTAAACTAGGTTTAGAGGATGCCGACATTGAGGCAAAAGTTTTAGGAGATACACTTGTAAAGGGAGCTACAAAGTTTAAGAAGGAAATGTTAGCTGCTTTAGATGTAGCTATATTTAAAGGATTTAAAGATGGAATAAAAGCCTTTGGAGCAGCAAGAGAAGATCTAGCAAAAACTTTTGGGTTAGGAAGAAGTGATGCTAATGGTTTAAAAGAACAAATGAATTTTATGGCTAACTCAGCAGGTGAAGCTGATAGTAATTTAGGCCATTTACATTTTACTATAGCGGATGCTGTTAAGGGTATACAAGAATTTAATGCTGAAATAGGAGGTGCTGTAAAATTAACCCAAGATGAATTAAAAACATTTTCATTATTATCTAATGAATTTGGGTTAACCACTAAACAAGCAGCTCAATTTATAAAATTAGCAAAGTCAAGAGGTGAAAGTTCTGAAGATCTTACAGCATCCTTAAGAGGACAAGTAGCAATACTAGCAGAACAGGAAGGAGTAGCAGTAAACCAACAACAAGTATTTTCTGATATTGGTAATATTAGTGCAGCTAATAGAATGTCAATGGAAGGTCAAGGCAAATCATTAGCTAATGCAGCTTTCTACTCTGCTAGGTTAGGAATGAGTCAATCTCAACTTGAAAAAACATCTTCTTCATTACTAGATTTTGAAAGCTCTATAGGAGCTGAAATGGAAGCTGAATTGTTGACTGGTAAACAGTTGAATTTACAGGATGCTAGGAAAGCAGCATTAATGGGTAACCAAGAGGATTTGGCAAAGGCTATATCAAGAGAAATAGGAACATCAGCTGATTTTCAGGAGTATAATGTCTTGCAACAACAATCATTAGCTAAAGCATTTGGAATGTCAAGAGATGAATTAGCTGAAATGTTAGAAACTCAAAAACTTTTAGGTAATGGGGCAAAATCACTAGATGATGCTTCTAAAGAGTATAATAAAGCTATGGAAGATGGGGTAATAACAGCGGATGAACAAAGAAAAATTGGAACTGAGCAATTAACAAATCAATTACATGCTGAAGCTGCTGCTAAAAGATTTGCGGATGCTATGACAAAGCTAAAGGATCAATTAACTCCTATAATTGATAAATTTGCATCACTATTAGATTATTTAATGGATGGGGTTGAAACCGTAATGAGTTTTAAAGGAGTATTAACAGGAATTGGGAAAATAATGCTGGGTA
>Ga0222676_1000232_pt1 | contig 21874 bp, 38 predicted proteins | sample AntAcemetagen870_FD_179815 | JGI IMG/M metagenome (GOLD analysis project Ga0222676, IMG submission 179815) | Saline water microbial communities from Ace Lake, Antarctica - #870 | ecosystem: Environmental > Aquatic > Non-marine Saline and Alkaline > Saline | place: Antarctica: Ace Lake...
CGTATAAAGATTTCCTTCACTTTTTTTGCTTTATACAAAAATCCTTATATTTGGTAAACAATCCTTGAAACATGGCCATAAAAGAATCGAAAGATGTTAATACGAGAGTAGTCAGGGCTTTAGTTCCTAATTCAATGGAGCAAGAGTTCACAGAAATAGCCGAGCGCAGAAAAGTATCTAAGAGTAGCGTTATCAGAAAAGCCATTTGCGAGTTCAATAAAAAGTGGCGACTGTGATCTATTTTGAGATAACCCCAAACTTTTCGCAACCTTATTTTGTGACGTTCGTAAAAGGTAAGTAACAAGACATGCCGCTATGGAAGATTTAAAATTTAAGACTCTAAGCCTATCGCACTCAAAGGCGATTCAAAAAAGACTATTCAAACTAGGATGTCGGTGGGCTGGGTCTTTAGACCAAGAAATTGGTGACGCTGAAGGATTGAATATCTATGTTTATGAAAATAGAATGTATCACAACTTTTCAAAAGATCACTTTATTGACTACTCAGGTAAGTCGGCCACGCTTGATGATCTGTATAATGAATCCGTTATTAATCCAAAAAATGAAGATGCAACTAAAACTAAGATTGATTCGTTAACGGTCGAAGTTGAACGGCTTTCAAAGCTTGTGCATAAAATAGAAACAGACTTAGCTAAATAAATATGAAAATAATCAAATCGCTTTTTAAGGCAAAAGAAGAAACTTTATTTGATAAGAAAGGCAATGTTAAATTAACAGAAGATTCTGCTTATTTAATGGATTGTATTTTAACGATATACGCTTCTGGAATAGAAGTAAAAACATTGCATAGGCTTAATTTAGAGCTATACAGGTGTGGTGTATACATAAGTTACCCTGACCTTAAAAAGGTTATTACTTACCTATGTAACGAAGGACTATTATCTAAGCTAACCGATGATCTTGTAACTCTAAAATAATGAGCAACCGAATAGGCCAAAACAAGTTATACGCCAACGGTATGAAGTCCACACCGTACTACCTTCGTCAGGGTTTTGTATTTGATTACGATAAGAAGCCGACTGAAAAGGTATTGATTAAAAATGGCGAAACGGTTAAAGTATAAACGATTAAACATTGAACAAAGGCTACCGATTAGAGTAGCCTTTGTTATTGCAGCCTACTCTCTACCCTCACCTTATTTCTGCTATTCGCCTTAGCTTGAATGTCAATGACCGATACAACGGGTGAAGGCATATTCTCAATAGCCGAAATGATAGCATTAATATCAAAGCCAGCATTAGCCCCGCTTGCAGACCTTCCAACAAATCCACCGTCCGCATATCCTTTCAGCCTTGAAGATTCTAACGAGCCAATCAGGCCCGAAAACTTAGGGCTTTGGACCTGCCATTTAGGAACTACATATTCATTTTCGTGAACTATGCCCGCTTGTCTGAATCCAGTTTCGTCTGAGTAGCCGTATCCGTTTCCAGTATGCCCACCGTCCGCAAACGATCTTCGGCCTGTCTGTCTTCCTCCAGTAGAAGGGACTCTTGAAGTTCCTGTTTGAGCTTGTGCTGGCGGCACATTTGTAGAAGCGATCTTAGCTATTTGAACCGCGCCCGATATACCCGTTAATACTGCAAGTGGTATATTTGGCAAAGCTTGAGACACGGCTGTAGCTGTATTTATAAAGGCTTGAATACCCGCAAATATTTTACCCGCTGCGGTTTCCCTTCCGAGTGATTCGATAGCAAAGTTAACAGCAAAGTTTGCAAGGTCTACTTTACCCTGTGCAACCGCGCTATTTTGAGCATCCAAAGCATCGGATGCCATTTGATTCGCTTTTAATTGCGCATCTAAACTAGAGGCTCTAATGCCTTGAATTTCATCTTCAGCGGATTGAATGATTGCGACTCGTTCGGCTTCGCTGATTGTCAAATCATTGTTAGCGTCATCGATTGCCAGTTGAGCATTAATCATTCTGATAGCTATTGCGCCCGCTTCGATCTCTGTTAAGCTGTCTTCATATTCTTGCTTAGATATTAATCCGTTCGCGTATCGTTCCTTTAGGTCGTTAATTTCGCGATCAGCAGTCACTAGCATTCTTTGCTCTTTAGCTTCTTCGAACTCGATATCCATTTCTTCAAATGAAATGAGCGCGTCTAGTTGGTCATCTCTTCTTTTTTCAAATGCCTCTTTAGCTATGGCCGTTCTTTTGTCGGTTTCTTGTTGAATGATTTGTGTTTGTTCACGGATCAAGCTGTTTTCATTTGTTAGCTGTTCGCTACGTTGTGAGTTTACACGCTCTTGTATTTCAAGTATTTTAAGTTCCGCTTCTGCTTTTTTGTCTAGGTTCGCTGTGCTATCTCCTTCGGCTTTGATTCTTAATTCTGAAATTTCTAAAGCCCTTTGAGCCAATAACAATTCCGATTCAGCTTGATCTTTTAATAAAGCCCCTAAATCTTTGTTAGCCTTAATACGATCAGGCATTGACTTAGATTCATCGTCTCTTAGCTGACGAAGCTTTTCGGCTTGAGTTTGAAATTCTAATTGAAGTTTTCCTTGTTGCCTTCTAATACCATTTAGTTCTGCTTCGGCTTTAGCTAGTTGAGCCGTGGCGATAGACGTTTCCTTAATCTTCTCTGTTAACACACCTAACGCAACCGATGCTTTATCAAATCCAAAAAATGACAATGCGTTCTGAACTTGCTTTGAAACTTTTTCAACAACAGCCCCTAATATTTCAAACCCTTTTGCAACGCCCTCAACTAAGAATGTTGCAACGGGTTCAAGCGCACTAAGTACGCCTCCTAATATTCCTTTGAATACATTCATGACAGAAGCCAATGCAGCACTACCTTCTTCGCTTCTGTTTAGTGAAGCGGTGAATAATTTAAATAACCCTACGACCGAACCGATGACCAAAGCAACCGCGCCAATCGCAGCCCCTAATGGAGTAGCCAAGAATTTTAACGAAGCAACCGTTGCGGCTCTCAATCCGCTAACCATTCCAACTAACCCCTGACCAAATGAACCCGTTGCCCCGACCGCTTCTTTTATTGAATCGGTATAGTTTCCAACATTTCGTCTAGTGTCGCCTGTGGCTTTTTCTTCTTTCTTTAATATTTCTGTTAACTCTAACTTTCGCTTTCCTAGCTTTTTAGATTCTTCTGAGTTTGCACCTTCTGCATCCGTAACCTTTGCCCATTGCTGAGACACTAACGACAGTTCTGCTCTTAGCTTTTCAATGGTTCCAGAACTTTGGCTTTGTATTTTGTTGTTTGCTATAACGACTCTTTCATTTTCTCTTAGGCTTTTACTATTTTCTTTTATCGTAATGTTGTTTTTGGTGATTGCCACGGAGTTATCTCCCTCAGCTTTGGATAGTTCTTTATTCGCTAGTCTTAATTTATCGATCTCTCTACGCGCTTCGGCTGCTGCTGAAATTGCTTCCTCAACTTGTTTTTGGTCTATCCCGATGCTTAATAAAATATTCTCTTCCATTGCTATAGTCTTATGAGCGTTACTAAGGTGCTTTCGCTTGCTGTTAAATTAAACTCGCTTACGTTGTTGATGTAAAAGTAATCATTAAAGTAGTCTATCCATATTGGTATCGTGCTGTCAAAGTTCTCAATATCAACTGTGGTTAGTCTTATAAAGCATTCAACTACTTTTGTTTTTTTCGTTGCGTCATTGAGTAAACTAAATCTTTGGTTTAGCACGTTTTGAAAAAGTATATTATTATTGGCCACTTCGTAATTAGCCGCAATAGTAGTGCCTCCAGTAATCTGTAATAGACTAGTAGTAGATCTGTTAAGTTTGACTATCCTAGTTTTAAACCCTTCAATCTTAGCATCTGGGTCTAAGTTGTAATTCGTGCCGTCAAATATGTATTTGTTGCCCGTGAAGATTTTAGCCATACTACGCGTGTCATTTAATAACGTCAAGTCAATAGCGCACAAAGAGAACGGTGCGGTGTATACTTCGCTTTCCAAGTCTATTGTAGTGTCAGCTATTGAAAATGTTCCGCGTCCGTAATTGGTTAAAGCCGATAAGAACGGATCGCTTTCGTCATTCGAATATTGGAAGTAGTTACTTTGAGCGTAGTTGCCTAGCTTAAATGAAACCTTTGGTTTTGTGCTTAGGTCTAGTTTTTCAGACCAGTCCAACGCGTTCGGCTTGTTATTAACTACGTCATTAACACGAACGAGTTCTATTGTCTTGTTGTATTCATCAACCTTTGGAAACACGCCCATAACATTGCACGTGTAAAGAAATGCGTTACCTACGTTAATATCTTCAAATGAATCTAAGACATTAACAGTCGAGGGTATAATGGCATTATCGATTTGCTCAATGTTCATGCTAAAATCTGAAAAACTAAACGACCCTAGATTATCCGTCACCGCTGCGGGCTTGGTTTCAAGTGGACTAAATTCAATTTCGCTTTCGATCTTCCATACCATCACAAAGTTAGTGGCCGTCCCCGCTATCGATGCCAGAAATCCAGCGTTCAAAACCTCGATGTTAATAGGTATTGTTGGCGAATATATTTCTTGAGTTAGGTTAGTCGTTCCGTTTTGGTCTATGTAAGTCGCTGTGTAATATTCATATTCAAAGCTAAATGCGATACCATCAACGGCTCCCGTAGTCTTGTTGTATACATCCATTTGTATACGCATTATCGCAGATGTAACGAATAGATTTCGATAGAAAGACTGTGGGCTATTTGTTGTAAACTGACCGTTTAGATTAAACTCAAACGTAGTCAGTGCTGAATATGTAGACGGAAAGTTATAACCGAAAGTTATATACCCAAGCCCCGTTATTGTCGTGTCTCGATAAAGCCCGTCCGCGTCTGTAATTACGCTTGGAAAGTTTATCGGTGCTTTAACAATCGAGTTATCAATGTAAACGGATTCCTTAACAGATAGCAATCCGAAAGGCAAAACACCGTTTATAAATTCATAATCAACAATGTAGTCGTTATTTGTACCTACCACATTCTTAGCGGGTATCGCTAAAGTACTGTACACGTCATCCGTCCATAAGTCGCCAATAGTCCTATACCCGATCAGCTCAATAGCCGAATCGATAATGAACTTTAGATAAAGCGATGGCAGAAAAAAGTCGTATCGATAAGTCGATGTGTCGGCCTTGTCAAAGAATCCGTAATCAATGTTAGGATATACTATTCCTGTTGACTTGTCACGCAACGCCTCGACTCCCGCAATGCTGTAGTCATGTGTTAACGGTGTTAGGTAGTCCGCTAAGCTAGTTAAGCTAACCGATTTGATTAGCTGAAAGAAATTACCGTCCCCGCTTTTAATGCTTAGTTGATAGTTGTTACCGTCAAAGCCCTCTAACGTGGCTACACCGTGGACCACTTCAGACCCGTCCACGTCAATGATTGCAGTCAGTGACTTGTAAGGTTCGTCATTTGTTGAGTTGATTAATTCAGAGACGTTTAATATGTCTCTATTCTTTTGATTGTTGGCTGGGACGTTAAAGATGTTCGAAAAACTAGCCGAACGGATTCCTAAAGTCAAAAGGTCATACCCTATTACTGAGTATACTATTGGTTCGTTTCCACTTAGGTGGATGCGTTCGCCTTCGATCTTTATGTTCGTGTTCATTTATCTTTTCCGTATTCGTTCTCGATTGTGATATGCGCTTGGTCATCCCAAGCTAAAGCCCTATTTAAAACGATAGCCCTCCCACTTGCGTTCAATTCGTTCATAGACTTAGCAAATTCTGTTAAAGTGTTCTTTGTTTCGTTTAGAACTGTGACTAAGTTGTTAGTTTCTTTGCTCATGTCGATTATCCTTTAGTACAATGTTCTGATAAGTCTTTGTCAAAAGATTCCATAAAATCTGCTTTGATTAGTTCCAAGTCGCTGTTAACAACGTATTGTCCGTTAACGTCATAGAGCCAAATACCTTTGTTGAATAGTATTTCAAAGTTGTTTTTTTTAATAAACTTGTTTGTCTGTTTTTGAGATAAGTTTCTTAAAACGTGTTTTTTTCTATCCTCGTCAAACCCGATATACATCTTAACATTTAAGTCGCAAACCCATAAGGCTTCCCCTAATATGTCACATTTAATTGCAACGATATACTCATTATCTTCGTTTCGATAGTATTTTGTTTCGCAAATGATAGCATCGTTTTGATCTATTGAATCCATGTGGACATACCTAGTCTCTGAAGTAAGCCCTTTAAATGCTAAGTAAGAAAGTATGTCTTCCATATTTTCTGTTGGTTCACATATTTGCTTAGTACGTTCTATGTATGCTTCTTTTTGTTCTTTGCTCATGTCGTTTATTGCGTTTGAATTTCTACTTGTTCGGCTAACCTAAAACTAAATGCTATTTTATTCTGAGCTTGATTGAATCGGTTTCCGTAAGTTTTAAAACTATTAACGTCTAAAATGATAGGTATATCCCATGCTAAGGTCGCAGTATTATAAAGAAAACATTGCACGCTTGATATGAGAGCCTGTAGTAAATCGAGCTCAATTTTACTAAGGCTATTACTGGCAACTTCATAACCATCGTACACATCATCTATTTGGCTTTTTCGTAAAACTTTGTCCGCTGTTAAATACGTGCTTTGTCTTCCATGGTTGCGACCTTTGATATATTTACATTCTAAAGCGTAGCTATTAAAGCCCCCCTCTCTATTGTTTATCCACGCAAAGTTAAGCGCATCCGCTACGCATATCTTACGAATCTGCGAAGCTGGGTAAATACATACAGTCAAAGCTACTTCGGCAGCCGCATCGTTCAATACTTCAATATCGTAACATCCAACATATTGATTAATCCCGCTTGTCAAATAGTCTTCTTTGTTATAATCATCAGACAAGTAGTCCCCGCTTACACCGACTATATTCGTGTCAATCTGTAATGTCAATATATTAGTAACAGTGCTGACTATCGTAATAAATGGCAATGTACTAGGGTTCAATGTAACCGTCCCCCAGTTCCCAGCTGCCCTAATCAATACGACCGTTAACTTTTGGCCGCTAATTAATGAGGCCGAAACGGTATCGGAGGAACTCGATATGCTATCAACTCCAGTGATCACATTCTCTACAACCGTTTCAGAATCTTCAATCAGACTAAACAGCGTTGGTATATTACCGCCACTGCCTGCGTTGATGAAGGTGATAGGTAAGTCACCTAGTGGCGTGTTGCTTCCTACTAGTTGCTGGTCGATTGTGACGGTTGAATAGAATGAGTATTTCATATCTTGTATTTACTTCTTTAAAAGCTTATCCCCTGTAAGCCCGCCTTCTATAAATGACTTATGCCCGTAAGTTTTGTCTATCTCTTTATTGCTGACCTCGGAACAACATCCATCTACATGTACTGCTTGTACTTGCTTTAGGAATGTATCAACAAATTCGCTACTATCACGTTCATCGTGAGCAATGTTAGTTCCACTTTCTTGAACGTATTCTCTTAATCCGTCCATAAATTCTATTAAAGTATTTCTCATAATTCAGTTTTATTTTTTTGTTTAAAAACTTGAAGCCGATTCTACTGTAACGGTATAAGAGCGGCTTGGTAGTATGGTAAAGGTATAAAGAATTTCACCAACAACCGTTGGCGCGTAATCCGTAATGACTTTTACCTCTTGGTAAATCGTAGCCGTTAGATCATCCGTGACAGTCAATCTAATGGCGTTGTCTTTAGTTGAATCTAAGTCAGCACTTAGAGAGAACGCATAGGCCTGTATCGAATCTCCACTTGTTCCCGCAAATGTTCCAGTACCCGAACTAAATTCAAGAACCGCATCCGTCCCGTTCTTCTTGATTCTAATATTCCCATCAACAGAATGAGGTGCGCTTTGTTCGGCTAATGCCCACGAGGTCGTACTAGCTGTTGGCACGCTGTCCCCTACTCGAAACAGTTCCCACGCAAGGCTAAGGCTGTAGTCCTTTCCCACCGTTGGCGAATCAATCCTAAAGTAGCTACGCAGGTATTTTGCTAGATCAACGTCAAAGCGTAATGTAGTTGGATTAATGCTAACCGATATGTCTGCTATCTTTTTATAAGGCTTTACGCCCGAACCCGCGCCCGTTTTGTAACCGCCAAATAATTCAAAGCTTTGTTTCTTATCGGGATTAAAACGATTTGAAAGGCTGTCTAAGCCGTTGAACGGTGTGTCCAATGTAATGCCCAGCGTGCTAGTAGCCACTAGCTGAGTCACCTTGTAGCTGCCACGGTATGAGCCGTTTAATATCTGCACATAGCTACCGACTGTGACCTCGTTTGCAAACGAATCATCAACGGTAATGCCTAGCTTACCGCTTGAATCGTATACGGTGCATAGCGGTAACGCCCACGCATAGCTGATGGTTATCGGTTCGAACACGCTAGTGATAGCGGGCGCGTCATTGGTTACGTTAAGTGATGCCATGTTCTATTTATCTTTTCCTGACTTTAGCCTTATGCGGTGTTTGTTCTTTTTCATATTGTTGTTTGTTTGTTCAATTTACGTAAACCATGGCTAAATGTTACAATGATCGATGCTTAAAACATTCCTGTGTATCTAACTGCAATGTATTTGCAATGAAAGAAACGTCCTTATCAAACTTTAGGCATTTACCATAATGCAAAGAACACCCACCTTCGTCAAATACAAAGTTCATTTTATGAACGTCTTTAAATATTAGTCTAGCTTTATCGTTTTCTCCTTTCCTTAACCTATCCTCACCGCTTTCAATTAGCTTTAATCGTTTAATGTCAAAGTACTTTTTTTGCATCTGATAATGAAAGTCTACATGCCTTTGTCTTTGACTAAGACTGCGCTCTAAATGACCGCAATCGCTGCAATTGCAATCTATTTTCTGAAGTTCAATTATGCTTGCTTTATCCATATTTACACTTACGTAATCTTTTACTTTTTGTTACGCTACCTTTAGAAATTCATTTGTGACCGATGTCACCACCGCTTGAAATAGCTTGTCTGTTAGATTAGCTTTGATGTATGCAGCGTTTGTATAGTCGGTAATTACTCCAGACTTACCACCGTTACGATATAGCAACGAGCCTTCTTTGCCTATCTTACGCGCTATCAAATACGCTAGTGACTTCTTGGTAATTCCTTGCAACGGTACTGGCTTGCTATCTAGCCACTCTTCAATGACGCTTGATGGTGGTGCTTTACCCGCCTTGCGTCCTGTTTCCAATACAGTAAAGAACTTTTCGCTAGAGAATATCTTTAGTGTTTTACCATCATACGAATACCCTAGACTATCGGCCATCTTGCCGCTTGCGTTCATAGACCCGTAACTAGTCACTTGCTTATTCTTAATATTGTCTTGAATGCCCTTGATGACACCCTCGGCAAATGCTTTCACTATGATTTCAGTTGATAGCATTTAGCAAGGCTTTTGTACGTTGATTGTAAATGAGACTATGCAACCGCTTACCGTTCCCGTGTATATCTGCTTTTGCCCTTCAAACGATACATCACTAATAACATAGTTAACAGGGCTTGGTGTGTCGTTTAGCTCCGTGATAAACGCTTCGGCTAAAGTGCTCATTTCGTTAACTATCGCCTCGTGCCTTACCGCTGTATCTGTTGGGTCTGCTGATCTAGTGAATAGCATATTGAGCGACCCGCTGTTATAGTTGCTAGATTCACCCGTTCGTAGAACATAGGTAAACGGTAACAAGCTTATCAACGGCTTTGCGGTCGTGGCTTGTTCGCTCTCGTTCGGGTAATTGATTGTCTGGAAAATGTCGTCTCCATAAATGAACTGGCCAAGAGTATTAACCGCCTCGGCCTTGGTTCTGATTAGATTTACTATCGTGCTATGTATGCTCATTTCCGCTTAGTTTCTTTATTTCACTTAATCTCTCTTGATACATCGCAACCGCTTTGGAATACAGTAAATGGAAGTAAACCGTTTCCGCGTCTTTATCTTCGATATCAGCATACTTGGTAAGGTCGCCACTTGCTAATGAATACCGTACCGCACCGACTCCAAAGGATTCAAGGTCTTTAACACCCGCATCAATTTCTTGTTCCGAATATCCTTTGTTATCGTTCAAGTCTTTGTACCGTTCCAAAAATACGGATAAGCTGTTTAATATGTTAATACTCTGGCCATATATTAAACCGATAGGCCAGCTTAACGCTTTGTCACCGAAATAGATAACGCACAACTCCACGCAGTAACTCCACTTATTACGCGACTGCAAAGCCATCTTAGCGAGTTCTACTTTAGCAAACGATTTGCCAGCTACGTTTATATCCTTCTTGACCTTAGCACCTTTCGGTTCATCTTCCATAAATTCAAGAATAGACATGAACGCCAATACCTGGTCGCTATTCAATGCTTTCACCTCTTGGTCTGTTAGGTTACTAAAATGCTTTATTTGATCACGTGGCGCGTCTGGGAACGTATGCAGCTTAGCGACCGATACGTCTTCCCACAAGCTTAGTATTTGTCTGGACTCGCCTTGAACCTTGAAGTTTACCATGTGTTGAGTTTTTAGTTTGTCCTCGCAATTTAAACATTTCGTTTACAAAATAGATCAAAGCATCCATCGCGTGATCGTTTCCGTCCTCTGGCTTATTTGTCTTTTCACCACTTCGATCCTTAGCCCAAAGGTAATCTTCCAACTCATTGATAATGTCCTTTGAATCATATGTGACGTACCAAGTATTAAATGTCTGCAAGGACTGAATAGCGTAGTTCTTATGGTCGTTGCCTTTGTAGCACTTGGTAATAGTGAACCCCGCTCTATGTACATCTTCAATAGACTTTGGATCTGCCGAATCCGCTACTATCTGCTTTTGCTTGTCAACCCCAATACTATTCATGATATTGATCAACTCGCTATTGACTAGACCCGTTTTATAAATTAGCTGCTTTACGATTATCGTACCATTCCATTTATAGACAGCTACCAATGAACATGGGTCATTAGCAAAACCAAAGTCGAGCCCGTACCCTTGAAGACTTGCGTCTGCTGGTATTGAATGTATCTCGCTGTAATTTTCAAAGATAACACCGTCTAACGATCCGATCAGTCCTAAGCCATAGACGCGCCATTTGTTCGCCCAATATTTGTTCTTAATATTGTCGTCTCTAAATAGTTCTGGGAATGGTAATTCTGGATTGAAGAACCCTTTGGTCTTATAGTCTAGTATTGCGTTTCTCTCGCTTATCGGAAGGTACTCGTTATCTTCGAATGTTAAGGTGATGAAGTTGTTTTGATTTATGTAGTCATTACCCCAGAACCTTCGATCTGGATTATAGTCAATGATTGTCAAACCAGCCCGTGAAATGAATTGAACGGCCGTGTCAACTTCTAGCTTATCAGCTTCGTTAATGTATAGCAAGTCGCGCCTAAATCCCTTACCCACGTCATTAACGTCAGCCCCTAAGAAATCAATATAAGAACCGTTAGTATATTCTTGCTTGCTTTCAGATCGGTTGAAGTCGCTTTCATTGCGCATGACATTCCAGTCCTTAGCTATTTTCTTGTAGTCTCTTACAACCGTCTTCTTCATTTTGGACAGTTCCGAACTCAATACGGTAGCTTCTTTTTCGCTGCCTAGTAAAGATTGAATAATGAGTTCAATAATGCTTATAGTTTTCCCCGCACCTTGTCCGCCACAAATAACAAAGACCGTTTCCTTTGGATTAGAAACGATCAAGTCAAGGATTTTATAATATGCCTTTGAGTATTTGTATTTATTTTCGGCTACCAATGTCGGGAAGGTTTGGAATATTTAACCCCCCTTTGATCTCCGTCTCTTGCTTGTCAACTAAGCTATTAAGACGCTGGGTTATTGATGAATTATAGACGTTGAGAAGTCCACCAGTTATTTGATCGTGCCGTATTTCTTCTCGTATTGCGCGACAGATAGGCATAAAGTTCTCGTATAGTCCGTCCTGATTCTTAAAATACTGATGAACCGTCCCGTAGTTTTTATAGCAATAACCATAAAACCCCTCAAGCACAAGTGGTAACTTAGGGTAATCGATACGCTCTTGTCCATCCCTTCCAACATATTGAACCTTCGGCCATCGTTTTGATTCTTCGGTCAACGTGCCTTTGTATTTCTCCCAAACCGTTAGTAATTCGTCAGGCATTTTAAATATTCTCGATGGATGTATATTACCGTTTTTAGACATGCTAGTAAATGCTTGGTTCAATAGTGGTGAATGGTTCTGAGTGAACACCATCTTTTGTGAGCCATAACCGATCTGCATTTTTTGCATACGATAGATGGCAAGACACTTCTTCAGCCCCGTACTCGTACACTGTTTTGTAACCAAAGTACTTGCGTATCCTTTCGGATTGCGCTTGGTAATCGCCTTTCATTTCTTGCGTAAAGAAGCCCGCGTCTTTTAGTTCACGAAAAGGAAAGTGTTCCTTCATAAATCTTTGTAAAACTTTATCTTCATTCATAATCAAATTTACAAAAGAATAGCCATAAAAAAAACCACCCTATTTAAAGGGGGGCTTCATTTAAACAAATGAATAATGGGATTGTTAACTATGAGATTATTAATTCAGAATTCACGATTTTCATTGTTTTGTTTTTCATTGTCCTGTACCCAGCAAGAACATAATACTCATAGCCTTGGTATTCTCTTTTAACAACATCCTCAGCCTTCAAAAAAGGTATCATTAAATCACATCCATAAGGGTTGTCATCTTGTCTCTCTTGCTCCCAATCATTCAAAGGCTCAAACGTGAATGATATGCAAACATTACTATCACTTAGCCTAAAGTTGCTACATGTAGTAAATTCACGACCTGACAAAAATTGATCATTGAACGCTTGATATTTGGCTATGTTATCATTCTTTAAATCTGCTGCCTCGCTGTCAATCCTGTCTTTCTCTACCCTTTGAGCCTCCTCAATCTCTATTTGCTCAGGGCTTTTCTTGTAGCTTTCCCAACTTCTATTTTTGCCCCTTAATGAATCATCAGGAGTAAGATTTTCACAACCAAACCCTTTCGCCTTATCTTGAGCTAAATCTAGCTGCATTGATAAATTTTGCATGTAAGTGTAGTTAGTACTGACTCCTGAAATATAGCTTCGCCCATTTATGGTTGCGTAACTGTTTGAATTTTCAACATCCCATAACGTGTAATATTGCTCTGTAAAACCGATCTGTAACATAGTCTTGTTGTTTTGTATATTTAAATATACGCAAACACCTGACATTGGTTGCGTTGATTTATACGAGTGGTAGTATTATTATACATGCGGTAAAAAACCACCCTAGATAGCGTCTTTCCGCTTTGCTTTGGGTGGCTTCGTTACAACTCCGTGACGCTGATAAATGGGATGCGTGGCGGAGAGTATTTTCATGACCCGTTAGCTGATCTGACGGGAAGCCAAGCGGGTACGGTTATTCAAATATATTCAATCTTCTTTAAAGTAGGCTAGATATAATCTGTTAATGTTGTCCCAATACTCATACCCTTGAGGTGAACTATTCCAATGAAAACACACTAACATCCCCCCCTTGTCCGTATTCATATAGGGAACATCACTGCACTCCTTTAAATAATCGTGCGCTAGATACGGGTACTGATCTTTCACCGACTCGAAGAAGCCCCAAAGGCTTTTCTTTTCTCGGATTGGTTCTGCCCATTTTTTATTGTAAATGATTATGCCAAGCCCATTGCCATTTTTCATCCACACTATATCATCAGATGTATCTAAAGCCTCTATGTCTCGAAAATTCGTATACATAGTTTGACTTTCGCGATTGGTTAGGCACGAAATCACATCCCCCCTCTTATACCGCTTTTCAATTTCGGCTATCGCTTCTTTTAAATTCATAATATCGTTACGTTTAGTTTTTGATAAAGTCCTTCTTTGTAATCAGTCACTCTGTAATTGATCACCCCGTCCTGCCTAAGCTGCCTAACCTTCCTCATGAATGTGTCCGCGAATGAGTAGCGTCTATTCATGTCGATCTTCTTTGCTTGTCCAACTAGCATAGATGAAAAAAAGTCGTCAGGCATGTCGTTGAATGCTTGCAGTGCTATTTGTTTGAGTGTCATGTTGTTTTGTTTTGGTTAATAAATAATTTTGGGAACCGATTACTTGGACGCTGATCTAGTTCAATTCGCTTCGGTGTTGGCTCTTGAATCGATTCGTAAAGAAAGCATGTTCCGTTTTTACAGTCGCATTTATTGTTTACGTAAGCTTTGCACATTTTGTTTCGTTTAAATTTCGAGCATTAAAATGACTCGATAACAGCCGCTAAAATACATTGAAGAAACGTATTCTAGCTTAGTGTTGTGCGTAATACCTAAGCATCCGTTTTCATAAGGAAGTTATGCCATTGGTTTGCCATAGCCTGTGCAATTCCCGGAAATGTTTTACTTCTTAGTTTTGCTCTTTCATCCTTTGGTAGTTTCCACGCATCAGCATACCAAGCAGGCATAGTTTTACCACTCTTAAATTCTTTTCGCTTTGGTGGTTCAACCTCATTCGTAGGATTCAATGTCGGAAGTCCTTTAATCCAAAGGCAGGTTTTCTTTTCAAATGGGTCGCCAAATTGATAAGGGTTTATTATTTGGTCAGGTTTCCGCCATTCGCTACTCATTACGCCAACAGGGTTTTCAATTACAATATGGTCGCAGTTAGCATTGGCAAACATCATAAAGAATTTAATCGCTTCTTTACGGGCTGCGTGTCGCTTCACGGCTTTTTCACCATATCTTTCAATATTAAACCATCTATTGCCTGTCACAGTTAAGTAGGTACACGGTGGAAAGCTAATAATCAAATCCCAATTTTCTTTTAATAGTTCGGTTACATCTTTTTGCAAGTGCCATTCAGGATGTCCACCGCTACAAGGCAATATATCACAAGAAAAAGCCTCGTGTCCTAACTTTCTAAATTCTTTCGTTACTGCTTGGCTTTCCTCACAGGCTATTAATATTTTCATTCTATTTAAGTTTAGTTTTTAATAATCCGGTACATAAGCACAACATTGTATAAAAATACATTGCTCGTGCCTCGCACGTTTTTTATACTCAGCGTTATGGCAAATTAGATTCAGCATCCCACTTAAATCTAATCCACCACCTTCTATTCCAAAAGTCTTGGTGTCTTTGCCAACCTTTTTTGTATAGTTGCCCCCATTTTCTTTTGGTCATTTGTACTTCTCCTTTTGATTGTATTATTTCAGAACTTGCCATAACATTATTTAAAAATCATTAAAACGCTTTTTACATTTAGCATTACCCTTTAGACATTCTAATCGCTTTCCTCTCCATCTTTGGCGGGCCTTTCTTTCCAGCCTTGTAAATGTCACCGCAGCTTCTTGAAGAAGCGCACGAGGTGAGCATAAAACTAGCTAGGAATATTATTGTCAATATTTTTTTCATCTTTCTTTTCTTTTAAGTATTGGTACTTAATTTCATTATACGTAGCGTTTGAAAATTGGTTGCCTTTTTTATTCAGTTCCTTTTGAGTTTCAATATATTCTTTGCCTTTTCGGTAAAAATCTTCAGCATCAAAATCATTATCTTTTTCGACTAGGTTCTGTTTTATCTTTTCGTGATTCTCTTTGGCTTGATACTTCCCATCTAAATATATTTGCATCCATTTTGAAATCAGTTCCAAGTTAAGCTTACCGTAAGAGTTAACACCGTACACACCTCTTCGGCCTTGCTTAAGGCATTCGATAATATCTTGAATAGATTCGTATTGATACATTTCAATCAAATCTTCGGTGATAATCTTAATTGCGCTATCGCTTAGATTGATCTGCATAGCTTCGGACGCTTTGACTATTGCGCTTATTACTTGCGTTTGAACTGTCTTTTCGTTCCCCTCCCTTATCTGCATTAGCATTGGCTTCGCTTCGAGGTTATAAGCTATCGTAGTCAATGCCGTTGGCTTCCGCGAGTGCGCGCGCTCGATCGCCTTGGTTTCCTTTTCCATTGTTATCTTTTTGAGTGAAGAACCCTTTCCATCCGTTTGAAATTGATTCGTGAATAATTTTAATAGCAGTTAATTCGGTTGCGTTTGAAAGTTCGGAAAGTTTAGCTAAAGCCGCTTGTTCGCTTACCTGGCTTTTGTAATTAAATTTATGATCTGCCTTTTTGTATTCCTTCCAAATGTTCCATTGACTAAAAAATTCATTTGAATCAAAAGGCAAAACTACCTCTTGTTTATTGTTAATTGGTTTATTGTTTATTGTTATTTGTTTATCTATACTATCATTGCTTTCACTAGTGCTTTCACTTTGCTTTGTACCGTGCTTTATCAATGCTTTATCAAGTGCTTTATCAAGTGCTTTGTTAATATTTGATAGGGCAATGATGTTTGCTGAGTATTGATTCTTTGACCGTTCAATCATTTCAAATGCACCCCATCGAACTAAGTCGTTAAGGGTATTTATGTAGGTGTTATATGACTTTATTCCTATTGCCTCCATTGCCATAGTAGTAGGAAAACCAAATTTCTTTTTCCATCCTAAACGGTTGCAATGCTCAATGGCAAAGAAATATAAAGCCGTATGATTTGGCTTGATCTTTTCTGGATTTTCAAAGCAGAAGTCAAACCATGATCTTGAGAGTTCGTAACTATTCATGGCATTTATTAAAATAAAATAGGCGTACAAATCCGACCCTCTCACCTGTCATCATTGTACGCCTACACGTTTCTTTATCGCTCTATACCGTGAGAGGCAGCGAATACAAATATAACCTTTTCCATCGGTTATCTAAATACAAAGGCAAATGTTTTATCAATCCATTTTATTAACTTAGTTCGCAGTATGCGCGTTAACAGATTGCCTTTACGTTTATGTTTGCTGTTTGGTTTCAGATTTTGAAAGTGCTTCGATTCGTGTCTTGGTCTCATTTCTTTATATTTGGTTGCGGATGTTTACGAGATTAATATCGAAAAGGTTACAACCTTTTTTTATTAGGTGCGTAATAGTAAGGGTGACGTAAGCTAAACGGGCGCGCTAGTGCCGTTTAGGTACTGTTATTTTTTTTAAACCTTTTCAACTCATTCTCGTAAAGATAGCTATGAACAATAAAGACAAACGATTCTATTCCGAAAACAGTAGCGTCACCGACAATATAGATTCGTGGCACGATGTTGACTGGATCAGCGAACAAGGCGACCGCGACACGTTCGGCCAAGACTGCCAAGACTACACCATTCAAATGCTAGGACGAATCCAAGGCAGTGACGACTGGGTAACTGGGACTGCTACCTTTATCGAGCACGAAGAAGGCTTCTATCTTGACGAAGTTACCGATATTAAAGAGTATTCAATTTAAACAAACACGAATGAAAACACACATAAAGAAGCTGCGAAACCCCAACTACATCGGTAGTTGGGACTTGATGGATGAGGATGGGATTATTAAGAACAAGATAGTAACCATTGAAGACGTTAAGAATGACACGGTATTTGATGGAAAAGGAGGTAGTGAAGAATGTACGGTGTTACATTTCTCAGGGATAAAGCCAATGATTTTAAATGCCACAAATATTAAAACCATTTGCAAAACATTAGACACTCCATTTATTGAAGAATGGATTGGTAAGAAAATAGAACTTACCGTTAAGAAGATTAAAGCATTTGGAGAAATGCACGAAGCACTAAGAGTAGTGTCTAGCGACTTAGATATGAATCCTAGCCATCCGAAATGGAACGGGGCTAAGAAAGCTATTCAATCCAAAACCGTCACCGTAGACGCGATTAAAAAGATATACAACTTAACAGAAGCAAACGAAAAACTACTAACAGATGCAAATTAAAGAATTTAGAATTAGGTGTTCGGCCATCGGCTTAATCATGGGTGAAATGGGATTGACCGATAAACAAACAGAAAAGCTGGAAGAGTTAAATCTACGCTATACAAATGCTATTCTCGGAAAGGCTAAGCCCTTAACTGATAACATGGATGCTGAAATGAAGGCCATGATAGTGAAGCGCGATAATGCGCAGCTACCACAAACTTGTAAAAGCTATTTACAGGAATGGATAAAGGAACAGGTTTACAATGAGCAAAAGCAAATCAAATCAAAGTACCTGACTAAAGGCATTGAAGTCGAAAACGCAGCAATCGACTACTATTCTGAAATAAACGATCTAGGATTTTTAGTTCCAAGCGATGTTTTTTTTACTTCTGAATTTATACAGGGCACGCCTGACTTGATAGTAGGCGATACCGTCTACGACTTCAAGTCTTCTTGGGATTGCTTTACGTTTCCTTTATTTGAAACCGAAATAGATAAAGGCTACTGGTCACAACTGCAAGGGTACATGTTTCTGACTGAACGCAAAAAAGCAAGGCTAGTTTACACCCTCCAGAATACGCCCGAAGAACTAGTATTTGATACGTTCACGGATTACACTGATATTGATTCGAAATTTAGAATCAAAGAGTTTGCATTTAATTACGATAAGGAATTTATCAAATCGGTAGAAGATCGCGTGAAGTTATGCCGCGTGTATATTGCCGATTTAATAACGAAGCTGTAATGTTAGAAGAAATTGACAACATCAACGGTGTTATTTGCAAGCTTGAAAAGCAAGTAAATAACATTTACGCAACCAAAGAAAGGCAAAGCGCGTATAGTCAGATACGAATACTAAAACAAACACTTAACAGATTGGAACGGATGCAAATCTCTAGCGATCAAAAACAACTATTCCTATGAGCGAATTTAAATCCTTACCAGAAACGCCAATAGAAAAGGCCGAGCACCAAGAGACTGATCTATTTTATAAATATCTATGCAAAGATAAAACAGTCGGACACATTGAAATTGACAGAACCAAAATCAAATACGCTCTGAATAATTACACTGTCGAGGTGACATTTAAGATTAAGCCATGATTAAAAAAGCGCAAGAATTAGAGTTTATCTCATGGATTAAGCGAGACGGAAGTGGATCTGTCAAAGTTCCTAAAGATATGCTAGAAGATATATTGCAATGTAATGATAAGTTTCAGCTAAATAGATTGTCACTAAAGCATAACACCTACATAGCTAGCGGCTTTAATTCATTTGTTGTAAAAATAATCGGAAAATCAAACAACCCAAACGGAAAACTAAACGTATAACAAGTATGGAATTTGAAGACATAAAGAAAGCCCTATCCGAAAGCGATAACATTTGGGTAGATAGTAGAGACGTAGCCACAGGAAAATGCAAACGATTCTTAAATGCCGTAATGCACTCCGATAATTATAAGTTTGCGATATACACTGAGATGGTAGAAGATGCCAACAGCACGCACGAAAACAAGTACATGAGCGGCTACGCTATCGAACACAAAGAAGTCACGGACGTTTGGGATGCAAAAGGAAAGATACACCTAACCGAAGAGACATTGAATGAATTAAGCAAACACATAAATATAAAGTAATGGACGAGGACGAATTGAGAGAGGTTATATTTGATTTGCATGACGGTATTAATATGGCTTATAGGTTCATTCAGCTAAATATGGAAGAGCCTAAGAACCGAACCATAAGCGAACTACTCTTATACAAGATGTTAAGAGCCGAAGAAGTAAATAGAGACAAACCAAAACCAAAAAAGAAATAATATGAGCATCGAATTAACAGGAAAAGTAATCAAAGTTTTCCCGACTAATCACGTAAATGATAAGTTTTGTAAAAGGGAATTTGTATTAGAGGTAGCTGACAACCCAACGTATCCAGAGACTATTATAATGGAAGTGATTCAAGACAAATGTGATAGCCTAGACCATATGAAGGTAGGCGACACCGTAACGGCTCACCTTAATCTAAAGGGTAGAAAGTGGCAGAAAGACGAATCAAGCGAAATTAGATACTTCAATACTATTCAGTGCTGGAAGTTTGACAAGTCAGATCAAAGCGCACCGCCTCCGACAAGTAATCAAAGCTTCACGGACGAAGAAAAAGCCCCTTGGGAGTGAGTAGCGACTGGGCAACTAAGTACGTCATAGAGGAAAGTAAGGAGTGCGTAAGGTGCGAACTCCAGCAGCCTCTAAGGCGTTACGGGAAAAGAAGCAAAGTCTGCCACGATTGCAAAGCGAAGTACACACGTGAGCGCACTAAGCAGCTAATGGCCGACCCTGAGACTGCGAGGTTTCTAAAGGAAAAGCAACGGATAAGGAACAAGAAACGGGACAGGCAAAAGAAGTGGGTAATTATTAATAAGTAATATTATGTACATAGAAAATCATTACGATATAGGCGACATGGTTTATCTTCATACAGATAACGATCAGTTGCAAAGATTTGTAACGGGTATACTTGTAAAGCCTAGCAGCTTAACATACGCTTTGAGTTGCGGATCTAATGAAAGCTGGCACTATGATTTTGAAATTACCGTAGAGAAAAATGTGTTAAAAACAAGTGCTAACTAGTTATAATTTACCGACTGAATAATTTTAGTACCGCCCATATAAATAAGCGCAACCAATAAAAAAGGATTGCGTTTATTTGAATACACGAAACGAAAGAACTATGAAAACTTATTTACAATCAATCGACAAGAAAACATCTAACGAAATTTTAAGACTAACCAAAAGACTTCAAGGTCTAACCATTGAGGCATTTGAGGTTTACGATGGTCAAGAGCATAATGCAGAAAGGGTAACATTTACAGATGCCGAGCAGGCCGCAGAGATGTATTTCCGTAGGTTTCAAGACGTTTTCGGAGTAATGACTTTTGATTATTAATAATGACCGACCTAATCACAAACATAGCCACAATCGCATCGCTAGTCGGTGCGGTTGTTTGGCTTTTAAACAAACGAAAATGATAGAAATAGCAACTAGAATAGTAATAGGCTTCGCATGCCTTTGGTTCATGACGCTGTTAGCGTTCAACGTGGCCGACATGGTGACAAGTATAGTCACGGGATCAGTCTTTGGAATATGCTTTGTCGGCTTTGGCCTCGTGTCGATGCTTTCTTTTTATCAGGCTTATAAACTTGTAAAAACATGAGCCAAATTAGATACAAAGACATTATCGATTTAGGTTTTAATGAGGACTTCTCGCCATCTGATAAGGTTTACCAAGATCAATACGGTTACGATTATGTCATAATAACCAAGAAATTAACAAAGCGTATTTACCTAGATTGGCAAAAAGAAACGAGAATATGTGAACTTGTTAGGACTGATAAAGAAGGTAACGTAAAATCAAGGCTCGTTATGTCAGACTTAAAATCTATTAAGGATATGATTAATTTTTACTCTGATTAAAAAAAAGACGGTCATTACTGACCGTCTAAACTAAACAACTAAACAAACTACTATGAATTTTAAATGCTTTGAAAAAGGTATGCTAACAAAGCCATGAACGCTAGGAATCCTATTCCCATTCCGAATGTCTTTATGTTCATACCTTTAAAATCTTCGATGTCTACTTTTCCATCTTCGTTCGTATCAAAGAAGGATTTGGCAAAGTCTTGAATGAATGTCAATGGCGTTCCCTGAGTAGCCCCGTTAACCACACCACTAACGAACTGGCCGACTTTAGTTTTTTCGGCCTTTGGAAAGATGGTGTTAAACACCCCTTTGATACTGATATTTTTTAATAGTCCTTTTAACATAGCTTTATAGTTTTAGTTAATGTCCATTCGCTTTTTGAATCGCTCTCGTAAATATAACGAAAACCATCGTTAGAACCGTAGTCACAATGTATGAAATTTTCGTAGATAGCTATTCGATTGTATTCTGTATTTTCTATTATCAAATTAAATAGCTGAAGTAGTTTAGATTTTTTACAAGTCCAGTCGACTGCACCCGAACCCTCAAACGTGTGTTGGCTGTTTCCGCTGCGACCCTTCATTAGTTCGTAGGCTTTAGGACGGTAGCCGCTGTTTTGGCTTGCGGTGATCCACGAGCCTAGTTCATGCCTTACCTTTGACATCGGTAAGAT
>Ga0222676_1000234_pt1 | contig 21669 bp, 33 predicted proteins | sample AntAcemetagen870_FD_179815 | JGI IMG/M metagenome (GOLD analysis project Ga0222676, IMG submission 179815) | Saline water microbial communities from Ace Lake, Antarctica - #870 | ecosystem: Environmental > Aquatic > Non-marine Saline and Alkaline > Saline | place: Antarctica: Ace Lake...
TCGGTGAACCGTTGAAGAGTCCGAGTCGGCACTTTGAATCTTTGAGGTACTTGCAGGACATAAGTCAGGAGAATCCAAACGAGACGCGGCTGTCTTCAGTAATGTTGGTGATCAATCCCATTCGAACGCCATACTCGTAATATTCGCCGTCTGCGATCAAAGATAAGTCTTCCCATTCACTGAATGGAGGGTTTCCCGGCCTCTTGAATCCAGTCGGCAACGGGCAGATATTTCCGCCGCCGCCGCCGAAAACATCGTAACCCGCATCAAGATGAGTCGGCTTACGATCTAAGTGAAATCTTGGAGGAGAAATACCCGTGTCATAATCGAACCACGGAAACAGCACCTCACCCCCGCCGTTGATAGCACCATATCTAGCGGAGAATGGAGTCATTGATCCGCTTGAGCCATTCGCTTCTGTCGGAGCCTGCGTAAACCTTTCGGCGAACGGTTCATCTCTTAGATCTGGAACTGTGTCGCCGTTCGGTAACACGATAGAACTCGGGAAGAAAAGTTTTACCCCATGATTCGATCCTCTACCTCGAAAGAAAGCATTTAGTTGTCCCGACTTTCTCGCAGTCCAAACACTACTGACAACATCAGTGACTTCGATGAAAGGAGTACCCTGCGGAACTGATTCCGATATTCTCTCCATTTCAGTATTGCTATTGTTGGCAAACCTGAACTCGTATTGCGGATTTCCTTGCGAGTCGTGGTAGTCAATTACTACCCGGGCGTCTCCGTTTGCTCTTCCCCAAAACATCAGGTTAGATGAATCGTTAGAGACTTCTTTCCTTTCAGAAAAGTCGCCGGGATAGTTACTTCCGGGAGGACTGTTGATACACCGATATTCATGCGATGCTACAAGGCTCGTCCTGTAGAAATTACAAAGATCGCCTTGGAATTCATATCTTGAGGTCATGCTAACTTGGTAGGTGAACTGCGTTCCATTTGTGCTAAAAGGCGGATGAGCGTTTCGCATCCCAACCTTGAACGAAGAACTAAAAGTGAACGTCGTAGGAAAGTCGGACGGCAAGCCGCACGGTCCGTTGTTGTCGTCACATACGTTAGGACAACAAGGAGCAGCGTACGAAGTCACGACTCGGTCCCATAGATCGTCGCAGTCACTGCGCCTGCGTCAGCCGCGAGCATCCACAAGCCGTCGCCCGGTTCGAGGTAGATACGAGGGTCGATATAGTTCACTGCTACTGCTGGTAGAATTTGCGTCAGGTGTATCAAGTGGAAGTGGTCAGCGACGGCTTCGCCAGCCGGGACGTGATACACGTCGAAGGTTGAATTGGAACCAGAAAAGTTTGCGAGATAGATCGAGTTGATCTCGATCGTCTTGTTCGGCGGTGCGATGACGATCTGCCTTGCGACTGTCGTCAGAGTTCCGATCGAGTATCTTCGCTTCATCGTTCCTCGCATTCTATGTCTAGCCTTGGAACTTGCGCCAGATATCCCACTTCCATGTCGCTGCTGACTTGAACAGTATGACCAACAAAGAACGATCCCAACTTGAGCGATACCGGGGTCGGTACCGCTCCTTCTGGAATAACAGGTATATTCGGTTCGTGTATTCCGAAATCATAAAACGGGACAGTGGTCGAAGATTGACTAAGTTCAACGCCGTCTCCACCGGGTCCAGCGACGAGAGTCATACGAACGGCAGAATACAAATACGCTTCGTATCCTGACACTTGAACTTCGTCACTAACTCCGACAATCATGAATAGATTACTCAGGCTTTCTGCGGACGATAATGGCACGAGAAGGTATCGGCGATCTCCGTCTATGGTCCGCCTCACGAAGCAGATCGCGAAGCCTTCGTTAAAGTCAGTAGTCGAAACCGCGTAGGTTTCCGGCGGCGGCGGCTCGTCTTTTTCTGGCTTTTCAATTATCGGGTCACCGCCTCCGCGAGTGACCACATCAAGCAAGATGTTATCCCAGTCTTCGTCAATAAAAGAAGCGACTGTATCATCGTCTCGAATTGCGACTTCTCGCCATTGATACTTGTCTTGTTCCGATTCCATCTTCTTTGCATAGACGATCATCACCCGTTCCTTTAGGCCGTTCGTTCTTTCTTGCGAAAGTTCGACCGACTCGATGAACGGTCGGAGCGCGTCAAGTCGGCGCATCATCTCATTAACCTGATTGAATCCAATCGGTCCGAGAGAGCCAGCAGTAAAGCGAGGAAGATCAGTCATACCGATAGAAGCCTGTATTGAAGATCAGCACTACTCACTGATCCCGTAATCTGAGCCTTGGCGAATATTGTCTTTGAGGACAATCGTCCAATACTAAACTCTCCCGGCTTCAGCAACAAGAATGCGACGAACGTACTTCCGCCGTGTTCGATGCCGATGGAGATATCAATCGAGTTGTTTACGTTTCGAAAAAAGTAGACTCCGCCGTCGTTTGTATCTCCCGCAGCGATAGCCTCATAAGATCCTCCGATCGTTTGTGAACCGCCCGCGCCTGCTGTTGAATTCATATCAATCGAGATAGTTCCGGGGCTGTACGACTCGCGAAGAAACCCATCTAAAATATTTAGCGATCCGGTCATTTTGATTTCGTCGGCCATCGTTGTTCCTAGAAGTTAGTGGAAATTTTTCGGAAGTCGCCTTTTGATCCGAACGGCTGCACCCAGTACACGTCTTCCGCTTTTCCATCTTTGAGGAACGGCTGTCCGTCACCGTCAATTCGCGGCGACTGCTGAAGATGGTAGTCGCCATCCTCGACGAACGAGTGGGCGACTTGGAAGACATCGACGCCGGTGCGTCTGATCGACGCGCCTCGATATAAAACCTTGCCGGTAGGCATGTCGAGGAACGGTCTAGAGTTTCGCAAGAACCGGAACGAGCGATAAGTGTTGAGGTCTGGAACGTTCACGGTTTCCGTCAGCGTCACCTCTTGGATGTTTCGCTGGATCGACGTCGGAACTCCACCCTTATCAATTGGATTGCCTTGAACTTCATCTTCATCGCCGGCAGGATCGCCGTCAGCCGGATACGCCACGCCGATTCGATACGCCAGAACGAACTCGGCGCGGATCTCGGCGGACGCCTCGACATACTGCACTTCGTTCGGCAGGATTTCCGTCGGCGTAATGTCCGCAGGTTGAGCGATGCTGCCCGCGCTCAGTTGTTCGTACGTCCACTCGATCTTCCAGAGATCGGTATGACCGCCGACAAGCGTCAGCGTGAAGTCGCGAGCGATTAGACCGGGGAAGTCTGGATGTCGTTCGTACTTCCTCGGCAGAACTCCAGTGCCGAAGAGATCGAAGACGTCGCCCGGATTACTGTATCCGCTCGCGTGAAACACCCGGCGACCGTTGCCGCGTCCGCCGCTCGTCGTGATCGAGCGAGACTCCATGAACTCAGTGACGAAAGTCATACGAGACCGGCTCCAATTCCTGCGGTGTTGCGAACGATCTCAGCGAGTAGTTCTTTCGATGCCGTCGATATCTTCGTGAGCAGTTTAGCCTCGTTGAGTTCCGCCGATGCACCGGTCGTGAACGAACCGCCAGCCGTTGAGAATGACGCGGTCGCCTGCGATACCCTCATCGAAGCGTCGGCTCTTGCCTTCGCGACTTCCTGCTCGGCGTTGTGGATCTTCTTCACGAGATCGAGATGCTTCTCTAGTTCTTTTGCTTTCTCCTTTTCAATCTCAAGTCTCTCTGATTCTTTCTTCTTTGCTTCTTCTTCGAGTTCCATCATGGTTTCGTGATGATCCTCGGCTTGTTTGTTTAGTTCTTCCTTTCGCTTTGCAACCTCTTCGAGCCTTTTAGTCTCGGCGATCTTGACCTGCTCTTGTTGTTGCAAGGTCGTGATCTGAGTTCTGAGTGCAGACTTTGCTTTGATTCTCTCCAGTTCCTTTTGGTGATCCTCCATCGCGTCAACTTGCAAAGCCAGACTTTCGGCTTGAGCAAGATGCGAGTCTTTGATCTCCTGCTTTCTCGCTTTGAAAGTATCCTCCGCCGCCTTCTTTTCTAATTCGGCCTCTTGCCTGATCGTTAAGAATTTCACATTCAGGCGAGCCATTGCGATCTGCTCTTCCGTCTTGCCTTGAAGCCTTGACAGTTCCGCCATGTCAGATACGCGAGTTTCTCTGGAGGCGATCTGCTTTTCCATTCTCTGCAGAGCGATCGAGAGTTCCAAGATCTCTTCGCGAGCGTCGGTTGCTTCATCGCCCGCGTATTTCAAAGCATCAGCAAAGTCGAAGATCGAAGTCGCGAGCGGTCCGATGATTGGAATCCCCTTCACTGCCGCAATCATTCCCTCTGTATCGCCAGCCATTCCTCGGATTGCCGCACCGCCAACCTTAAACGCAGCCTCGGCGAGGAATAACGTCGCCGCAACCTTTGCGATCTTGTCGATCAGCGGCGTCAAGCCGCCTTCGGCTGCATCTTTCGTAGCGGTTTCCATCTTCTCCGAAGACTTCTCGACAGCGCGTTGAGCGTCCTTCATTCCCTTTTCCAGATCGTCGATCCGGGCGGTGAGTTGGAGTTCGAGTTCAAAGTCAGCCATGTATACGCCTCATCTGATCGTCAACGAAGGACCGATGATCGCCCGACGGCGATCCGCTTCCAGATTCCCGCTTGAGCATCTTGATGATCTCATCGAGATACCCGTTGAACTCATCGACCGGAAGTGACATCGGGTTACCGACGCCGGGTAGATACTTCGCGATCCATGCTGCTTCCGCGATCCATTCTCGGATCACGCCTGCGCCTTTCCCTCGGCACTCCCTTCGGCCTTCTCTTCGAGTTCGACGCCGATGCAGCCGAGCGCGAGACGGCTCATCTCGTCAGGCGAGATCGACGCGAACTGCTGCGGTAGTTCTCCGCCCATCGCATCGGTGACGATCTCGATCGCTCCTTCGACGGAGAACGCCGAGCGGACGATCACGCTGGAGAGACCGCACTCCTTCCGATGCTCTCGAAGTTGAGCGAGACGATTCTCGGCATCGACTCCGGCATCGTTCAGATCTGCGACGAGATCGAGACGGTCACGCTCGAAGCGTCGAGTCGAGAGGTCGATGATCTGCTGGATTCGGAGTCGAGGGACGAGCGTCGTCTCTCCTCCAATCGTGATCGGGATCGGGTTCATGCACTAGCCTTTCTTTATGATTCCGAACGGAGCAGAAGCCTTGACGTCGGCTCGTGTAGTCTCGATGCGATCGAGTACGCACTCATCCATCAGATTGATCGAACGCTTCGCAGTAGCGACAGCCTTCTCTTGCGAGATCTTTCCGGGCGAAACTCGAATAGTCTTCGAAGAGCCATCGACGAAGAAGAACCGAACACGCCAGTCGCTTAACTTCGGCGTGATGATCTGATTCTTAATCAGCCCATTCTGATCCATCAAGAACCTTCATCCCACGCAGCGGTAGGACCGTCTGCGTCATCCATCTCAAAGTTGAATGACACCGTCGAGTCGCCGTCCTGCGTCACGCTGAACGCCGTTGAATTAATAACGGCGTCAAACGTCAACGTGCATGCGGGTGCAACTGTCAGAACCATATTCGCTTGCGTGGCTGCCGCGTTACCGATGATGCCGGTCGGATCGTGATCAGCCGCGTCGTACTTGGAGAACCCACCAGCGGAGCCGGTGAGATCAACCACCTTCGATGCTCTTCGTTGGTGTCCTGTATCGCCGAAGCCGGTGACGACCGAAGTCGCACGGGTGAGCGTTGCCGACCACGTGTTGAGTTGAGCCTCGTAATTCGCACCGATTACGACAGTGCCATCCGAACCGTGAGCAAGTGTAGAAGCCATCGAAAGTTCCTTCAGGAGTTGATCGCGGCGACGATCTCGAAAGTGGAATCAGCCCGGAACGCTTCGCCGTCAAGTTCCGGAACACCTCGCGAGAGGTTGCGAATGTAGCCTCGATCATGGTTCGATACAACGACGTCGATCTGATCGAGGTTCTCGAAGATGAGTTTCTCTATGTCTACTATCGAATCTGCACCCGCTTCGGCTTTCGTGAAGACCGAGACGGTGAACGATCCGATCTCTCGAATATTGCCTCCGAAGAATCGCTCGGTATCGACCGAGTCGAACGAGTACACGACAAGAGGGAGCGTCGTCCGGGCGGGAGCCTCGATCGCAAAGATCCGATCGGAGACCGCCGTGCGGAGCGGGTTCGTGCTAGATCCAGCGTCGTAGGTCAGCCGGGCGTAGATCGCCTTCATCAGATCGACGCTCATTATTTCACCGCCTTCTTGCGAATTGTAGATCGAATCTTCGATGCCGACCTTGCAAGACGCTGGTCGATGAACTTCCGCAACTGCGGCGAGCGAACGGTCGGACCGAGGTAAGGTCTTGGCTTGAGGTTCCTCGGTCGATATCCGAACTCCAGAGCGCGAGCATAGACGACGTTCGATCCGAGACGGAGACGGACGCCGGACTTCGATCGCTTCTCGGTTCGGTTTCCCTTCGTGGTCCACGACCGGCGAAGTGTGCCAGTCCGAACGTGCGGAGGGTTTCCCGGCTTGCTTGGATTCGTTCGACCGTCGCCGCGATTCAGATTCTTCTTGAGTAGTCTTTGCACGCCGGTCGCGACATCGTTCACAAGGTCGATTGTCTCAATCCGGTACGCCTTCGTGACCGTTGCCGCGTTGAAGTTATGATTCACCTTCGCTCGGATCGTCACTGGATCACCTCATCGACGTCTACGATTGTATAGCAGAGTTGGTCGGTCGCCTCGCGTTCGTCCGGTACACGGACCGATCGGATCTCCCACTCCGCGCCGCCGTAGTCGATCCGGTCCTCGATGTCGATCTTCTGATCCTGATCGTCCACGAGGTAAATCGTCGCCGTTCGCTGTCGTCCCTCTCGACCTGCCGTCGTCGCGTCCGAGCCTCCGCTGATCTGAACCATCGCGGTATAGACTCCGACCACGCTCGTCCACGTCTCGACCGGCGAGCCGACCGCATCATTCGCAGTCGTCCGGGTCTTCACCGTGACCGTCTTCCCGTGCTTCGCGATCATGCTCTCGACGCTCATCGAATTTCCTTGTATGCCTGCAACTTGTCCCATCGAGCGGTCAGGAGTTCGGCGACCGCCACGCGGCTGTAGTTGTAGTCGCCGAGCGATTCAGATCCGAGCGTTCGATCTTGCTTCCGTTCTCGATATAGGTCGGCGGCGATCTCGATCGCTGACTGTTCGAGGTCGTCCGGGATCGTCGCGAACCCTGCTTCGTACTCTACGAAGACCGGGAAGAACCCGGACGGGAACCGGTTCGCCGAAGCGTCGTCCGATCGGATACCGGGGAAGCGGTCGGCGATCATGTGGATCTGGCCGGTCGCAAAGTCCACTCGATACTCGGAGACGTTGTCTCTCGGATACTCGAAGTGACAAGGAGCGTCGATCACGCCGCGACCGCCGAAGCGGTAGAGGCTTCGGGCGTAGGCGTTCACGGATAGCGTTGCGGTCCAGCCGGAGACGCTCGCGTTGATATAGTTCACGATCAGCGTCGTGGTCGCGTACGACGAGAAGGCAACGGTGGAAGTCGTCGCCGTCCCATCGCTCGCGACCTTGCGAAGTCGGAGATCGGTCCCGTCGTTGCCGACCGTCGCGAGGACATCCGTCGAAGCGGTGTCACTCTCGACCGTGAACGCGATCGCCGAACCGTACGCAACCGAATTGATCGAGATGATCGGGACGTTGTCCACGGTCACGGTTCGATCGCCGTTTGGTTGCACGAACTCATAAAAGGTTCGCGACTTGAATTTCCGCTCGCAGTATTGCTCGATGATGTCGGACGCTCGGTCGATCGCCGATTCGAGGATGGCGTCATCGACTGTACCGGTTATGCCGATCCAGTCCTTCAGGTTCGAGAGCGATGTCAGAGCGTAGGTGTCAACAGCCATCGGTCCTCCGGTGCATCCTCACTCCGAGTGGCCGACCGACCGAAGCCGATCGACCACCCGAAAGAAAGGAGGAAAGAGCAAGAGAGATCAGACTGCGAGAACTTCGTCGCATCCGCGTTCTGCGGCGGTGACCGGTGCATCGCCCGCACGGGACAGGATACAGAGGATCGTCGCGAAAGTTCCAGCCGTTCCGTCGCCTGCCGTCGCAAGGACATCGAGATACCGCTTCCTTCCTCGGAGGTCGATATCGAAGACTTGGAACTTGTTGTCGTCCGTGGCAGACGGAAGTGCCGAGGTCGAGCCTGCGATGTTGTCGGAAGTTCCGAAGACCAGACCCGTGACCGCAGCGTGACCGGACCCTGAGACATCGGACTCTGTGACCGCGAGAGCCGTCATTGCGATATCGGTTGCTCCGAGGTAGACGATGACCTGAGCATAGTCGAAGCCTAAGGTATCGACCTCTGCCGTGGTATAACTGGCGTCGTCTACGATTGCCGCCGGAGGCGTAATCGAAACCAACTTGGTGTTCTGAGCGTGAATCATTTGAGTGTGTTCCTTCAGCGGGAGGATGGCGAACCACCCTCCCGCTCAGATTGAAGATTGATCAGAAGAGAAGACCGACGACGGGACCGGCTGCGGACGAGTCGCCGACATCGTGAACATTAATGTCGAAGCGTTCCGTGCCACGGACAGCGAGTTCGTCCTGCTCGAAAGCATTCAGAGCCGAATCGCTGATCTGAACCTCGGTCGCTCGACGATCGCCAAACGAAGCCGCGAGGGAAAGATCGCCGAAGAGCGCGCCGATCTTGTCAGCAGCACGAGCCGATCGCATGACCTGCGTGAACTCGACCGGGTAACCGAAGAGCGTAGGAGTTCCCCGATATCCGTCCTTGATCTCGCGAGCGGAGGTTCCACCGGCAGAGGTCAACGCAGCCTCGAAGCCACCATGCCAAACGGCCTTGTGCATGTAGAACTTCGCGTTCGGCGTATCGGCGTAAGCGGGAAGGAGTCCCATCATTGCGCCGATGTTATCGAGAGTAATTGACCCGAGATCGGCGACTTCAGCGTCGTGATACATCACGGCAGTTGTACCGGCTTCGATCTTCGTCACGATGCCTTCGATGCCGCCTTCGGAACTCAGCCCGGTTCCGTTGAACCCGACCTCATCTTCCTTCTTGGCGAGAGCGTAGGCGATCTCACCAGCAACGTCGTCCGCAAGATTCACAAAGGCATCTTCGGAAAGTTCGTTGCTGATCGTGGTCAGGACCATGACCTTCTTGGCGACGAGCAGGATGGACTCGAAGGTCTGAGTTGACTCTGTACCGGCGGTGGCTTCACCGACGAAACTAGCGGTCAGACCAGTGCTTCGACGAGGGACGCGAAGCGTATCCGAACTCATCGGACGGTTGCGAGCGTTTCGACGGAACACGCCGAACTCTTCGCGGAGGGTAATCAGTTCGGTCTCGAACTCATCCGGGACGAGGAAGCCACCGGCGGAGTTAACGCCTTCGGTGTGAGCCTTGACTTCAAGACCGTTTCGCTCGCACCAGTTCAGGCTCTTACGATGCCCGGTCTGAGCGAGAAGCCATCGACCGAATCGCTCGGCCTTCTTGACGCCTTCGCCGTTCGAGTCGTCCTTGAAGTTCTTCAGTCCGCCCCACATCTTAGGTCGAATGATCGAAGGAGCAGAGGCGGCGGCAGTCTGCCGAAGTCCCTTGCGAAAGGTAGGAGCGATCGACTTGGGAGCCACTTCTTCCTCCTCTTCGACTTCTTCCGCTGCCTTCTCTTCTTCTTCGGCTTCCGGCTCCACCATCTTAGGAGCGAGGATCACTTCGAGATCGTCGGCAGCGACGGGAGTACCGTCTTCGTCAGTCACCATTACCTTGTCGAGATACAGAGCCTTCGCAGAGACGAACCGCTTCTCGCCGACTTGATCGGCGAGAGTTTGAAGTTCGTTCTTGAGCGAGGTGAGAGTCACCTGTCGCATGATTGGATTCCTTGTTCGTGGTTGAGAATAGATTCGACGCTTCACTTCTTGCCGCCCGGTCCAGCCATTGCGGCTACCCGTCCCGACCTTCCGATCTGCCTCGGTGTTTATAGTGTCGAAAGTCGGTCGATCGCTCCGCGTTTCGGAACCTCGATCTCGATCGTGTGGACGGTAGGAACGAAGTCGAGCCATCGCTCTACGGAGTCTCGATCGACGAGACCCTTTCGAACCGCAGAGACCAGAGCCTCGCCGTTTGCCGGGAGCGGAGCGACCGAGACCTCTAGAAGTTTCCACTTCGAGAAGACGTTCCGCACGTCGTCGCCGTAGTCTTCTCGATCCTTCGTCGATGCCTTGCGAACGCCGCCCGGCGATGGGATGAAGCCGACCGAGATACCCTTCACGATTCCCTGATCGACGAGCGACTCGACGAACTCAGGGAAGTAGGCTCCCTCGAATCCTTCCGGGCGTTGAGCGAACTCGATCGTCGCGTCGATCTTCTTCTCTGATCGGCGGAGGTCGGTCACTCGTCCGATCGGCTGGGCATAGTCGTGATTGTAGAAGACGACCGGGTTATCAGAGAAGTCGGTCGCATCCATGCCTTGAGCGATCAGGACTTCGCCGTCTCGGTCGATCGTCTCGGTCGAGATCGTCGCCTCGATCTTTGGTCCGGCTTTCGAGAGCGAAGCGGTCAGGGTCTTTCGTTGCATCAGAGTCCTTCGATAACAGGGATGAAGTCGCATCGGCAGTTCGGATGAACGATGCCGGGACTATCGAACTTTGGAGTGAGCGTCTTCCCGTTCGCCGTGATCGTCTCGCCGCCTCGTACCATCGGAGCATCGACGGCGAGAGCCTTCGCTCTCTCTCCGTATCGCTTCTCGACGGCATCGCAGAACGGACAAGCACCGGGAGCCTTCAGGAAGTGCTTCTCGCGTACGGCTCCGGATTCCTTCCAAGCGTCGATCTGTCCCTCGTGGTAGGCGTTCGCCGACTCGGTTCGAGCGATCGTCTCGGCTCTCGACGGCGAGAGGTCGCCGAGCGATTGGAGTCGAGCGACCTCGCCTTGAATCGAGAACGTCAGATCGAGGCTGCCGACGAACCGCTTCACCGTATCCTGCACGACCGCCTTCGCGATCAGTCCGGCTCGCTTCTGGACCGCCTTCGCCAGAGCCTCGGAGACCGCCGGAGAGCCGACCCTCCCTGATCCGGCTCCTGAGAGCAGTTCGTTGACGCGAGCCATCCCAGCCGATCCTCCGCCCGCTGCGGCCTTCGAGATCGAAGCGACGAGATCGTCGAGGATCTTCCCTTCGAGACCGGAGAGCGTCTTCAGGATCTTGCGGATCTCGGTTGCTCGACTGCCTCCGGCAGCCTTGCCGGGGACCGACGCGATCTCGCCGGACTCGATAGCCGCGATCAGCGTCTTCTGAACCTCGGCGAGACCTCCGGAAACGGTCGAGGAGATCTCCATCGCCGGAGTCTTCTTTTCGTCCTCGCGAATGTCCTCGTCGGCGGACGGCTCTCCCTGCTCCGCCTTGACGCGAGCGAAGTCGGACGGGAGTCCCTCGATGTCGAGTCGGTACTTCCGGACCGACTTCGGCCACTCGTAGACCTTCTCGGCTTGCTTCGTCGTTTCTTTCTCAACGACCTTCTCGGTTTCGCCTTCGATCTCGGCGACCTTCCGATCTGCCCATGCCGCTCCGGCTTCGTCCGGGTTCGCGGGATCGCCGCCCCAAAGGAGCCAAGCAACAACACCGGCGGACGGGTACTCGTCGTGACCGGGATCGGCAGCAGGAGCATCGAGATCGACGCGATGACGAGCGAAGAAAGAAGACATCCGAGAGATCGTCTCCGGCGAGAGGTTCGATCGGTTCGAGATGTCTCTCGCTCGTGCGACTCCGACTTCAGTTCCGCCGCGTCCGTGTTCCTTGCGAAGCCGAAGACCTCGCTCGGCGAGTTCGGCCATCTCTTCGGTCGGTTTCAGATCAACGTCGTCGATCGCTTTCGTTTCGCATCCGCAGGACTCATCGCCGCACGACGACACGATCTTCTCGGCTGCTTTCTCCTCGGCTTCGACCATCCTCTCAGCGACGGCTCGCGAGAATCCGCAACCTTGCAACATCTTGACAACTGAATACTGAGACAAAGTTCGGCTTCGGAGCGATTCGAGAAGCGAAGAAGCAAACGCGACGTCTGTTTCTGGCGGTTCAATCATAGAAACCTGTTCCGGCTCGTCAATCGCAAGCATCCCGCCGCCCATCGGAGGCGCGCCGCCGAGAGGCTGACCGCCGATGAGCAGTTGATCCGCGAATTCGTTCTCAATCGGCTCGCGTCCTTCTTCGAGTCTCGCTTCGTTCGGCGTTCTCCAGCCTCCCGATACCGCCGTCTGCCGCTCCTGCAAATCGAACGCCATATCGGAGGGAACCGGGTTGTCGTACGCGAGGCAGTAATCGTCGTCGAGTCCGAACATACCGAGGAGACGCTGATTCAGTTCCTGCTCGTCCATGCGAACGAGCGGCAGGACCGTACCCTCTCGCCATTGAGCGAAACCAGTTTGAGCAGACGCAAGGTTCGGATCGTTCGCCTTGAGCATCGACACCGGAACGCCGAAGACCGCCGCGATCTCCTCGACGATCTCCTCGCGTCCTGCGATGTCCTTCGGCGGGAAGTTGAGCGGAGTGAACTGGACGTCGCCCGTGACCGTGATGAAGTTCCCGTCCTTCCGTGTCCCGCGTAGTCGCTGCTCGACCTGCTGTTGGAATCGGTCGAGTTGGTCGCCGGTAGGCGTTCCCTTCACCACCACCGCGTAGTCGGGACGCGCCGAGTTCTGGAACGTCGAGAGGTCCATCTGATGCAGAGCCTCGTTCGATGCGATCACGCCGAACGCCGCCTCGACCTTGCCCATCCCATAGAACAGGTTTCCCGGATTCGGTCGCCGGAAGTGAATCACCTCATCAGGCTCGAAGATCTGTTTGTGCTGCGCGTCTACGCCGTAGACGTACCCACGGAGGAAGGTGTCCTCGTCAGGGATCACCTCGACGTGCTGCGGTGCAAGCGGCCAGAGTTCGATCGGTACGCCGGTCGCCTCGTCGATGACCGGGTGCAGATAGGCGTTGCCGGTCAGTTCGCCGTACAGGACACGAAGGACCGAGAGGTCGAACCCATTGAGGTACGGGTTCGCGGAGTTGAGTAGGTCGAGGATCGGATGATCGACGACCTCCCGCATCTCGTCGCCGTACATGGCGGCCTTGCGGAGTACCGACGTCGATGGCCGCTGATCGCCCGGAGCGTCGCCGAATAGATACGCCTTCCGATTCCGGGAGACCGCACGCGAGGAGACTCGACCGATCTCGTCCTTTGCAGAGTAGAGGCGGAGCGGAGTAGCCGCGACCGCGTTCGCATTGATTGACGCAGCGGCGTACACCCACGAACGAAACGACGTGATCCCTCGCTGCTGCGAGAAGTCCGGACGCTTCGCGCCGTGTTGTCCAGCACCTACGACGTTCACGCTGGATGCGAGGTATTTTTCCGGCGTGGTCTGCCGCTTGCGAAGTAATCCGAAGAGATCGCCGATCGGCATAGTCAGAGAATCCTGAAGTCGAACCCTGATCGGGCCGACGTATCGAGGCATCGAAGAGCGAGAGCCAACGCGCAGACTCCATCGTCATGCATTCCGGACGGAGCCTCATAGCGAACGCCTGTTCGCGTGTAGGTATACTCGAAAGTGTCGCACTCCACGCGGAGCCAGTCATCAGGGATCGCGACTCGTCGCGTCTGGAACGCGGACGCGAGACCCTCCATGATCTGCTGCTTCGAGGTCGCGGAGAACTTAAAACCCTCGACCCTCGGCGACTTCCGCTGGAGTCCCTCGACGATCGGATCGCCGACGCCGGTCGAGTCGATCAGGGACGGAGCGTCTCCGAGAAGTTCAAGGATTCGGCGTTCCGTCTCCGCCCACGGGCCTTGCCAGCGATGGAGCATCGCGACCTTGCCATCCTTGTCGAGACCGACGACGACGGTCCAATCGACCGACTTCGCGAGGTCAATACCGATCGCGACCACGGGATCTGTCGAGAGCGGCGAGATACACGCGGCGATTGAGTCGAGTCCGAACGGGTTCCCGCCGTCGTCGGCAGGGATGCCGAGGAACTCCTGCTCGAAGATGTGTTTCGGTAGTTCCTGCCGAGCCGCCTCGATCTCTCCCGCCGGGATCGTGGGATTCGTCGTCGTCGGTAGTCTCCACGACTTCCAGCCGCCGTCGCCGATCTGACCTCGCTCGAAGCACCGATGGAAGAACGATCGTCCCTTCGGCGTACCGAGGAACCACGCATCGCCTTGACGATCCGCCAGAGTCGCCCTGATCGTCTCCTGCCACGCCGGACCGAGATCCCGGACGATCCCGGCCTCGTCGATGATCACGCGGTCGTAGCGGCGTCCTCGTCCCGCATCAACGGAGTCGAGGGACCAGAAGTCGATCGTCCCGCCGGAGACGAGATCGAACCGACGCTCGACGCGATCAGCCTTGACGATGACCGGCGAGAGGATTCGCTCGACGTCCCGCCACGGGTCGGCGAGGTAGCGGTAGGTGGGAGCGAACCATCCGACCTCCTTGCCGTCGATCGCGTAGTCAATCGCGAGTTGGATACCGAGATGCGTCTTGCCGAATCGTCGACCGCATTCGAGGACGTTGAACCGGGCGGACTCGTCGAGGACGAGACGCTGCCCAGCGTGTAGTGCATCCTCGATCGGTTCGATCTGGAGGATCACGTCTCAAGAACCGCCGTCTCGCCGGTCAGGTTCTCCCATCGTCGGACGATGACGTCGCACCATCCCGCGTCGAGTTCCATCGCGTAGACGGTTCGACCGAGTTGTTCGGCGGCGATGACCTCTGGACCTGTCCCGCCGAACGGTACGCCGATCGCGTCACCATCTTCGCTGCTCGACTTGATCGCACGGGCGACCATCTCGACCGGCTTCGGCGTCGCGTGTCCATGACGATCGTCACCGTGAACCCGTGAGAATGACCAGACGTCGGTCATGTTGTCGTGCGTGTTGTCGAAGTACGCGCGGGTCTCGTAGAACGCCGCCTTGAGTTCGTCGTGGTCCCGCTTGAAGGCGTCGTGGTCCTTCGCGGCTTCTTGAAGTTTTCGGTAGTGTTCCTCGGTTGGGAAACTCCATTGTGATCGACTGATCCAGTGGTCTACCATACGCGGATGAAGTCCGAGCCACTTCGCCACCTGCTTAGATTTCCATCCGCACCGATCGAACTGCTCGGCAAGGTACGACCGGATCGGCTCCCAGCCTTCCCAGTAATTGTCCGCGTTGTTGTTGAACCCCTGCTCGCCGAGCATGAAGAAGAGGCATCGCTCGGATTCGGGCGGATAGGATCTCGACTCGCTTGATGACATACCGAATGCGTTCGACTTCGACCAGACGATCTCATTCCGCATCGTCAGACGCTCTGAATCCGACAAGCCGCCGCAGTACCAAAGACGCCAGAGGTCCGGAGCGTTCCCCCAAACGTACGCGCTCCCGTTGTCCGTGAGATGCGGTCGCCACGCCTGCCACCACTCCATCTGGAAAGCGTCGAGTTTCTCGCGGTAGAGGTTGTCGTTCGCGACGCCTTCCTTCTCCTTCCCCATCCCGTAGGGCGGGTCGGCGTGAACCATCGTCGCGGTCGCTCCGTCAAAGAGCCTCGCCACGTCGTCAGCCTTCGTCGAGTCACCGCAAAGAAGTCGATGACGGGACCGGAGGCGGAGACTACCCACAAGGACACGCAGACATTTCCAGACCTTGCTTGTAGTCGTACTTCTTGCCGCAGTCCTCGCACTCGAAGTACGCGCCGAGGATCCAGAGGTCGCCCGGCTTCGTGACCGGCTCGACGTTCTCCGGGATCTCGTCCTCCTCGATGTCGATCGCCATCGGCGGAAGCATCGCGTCGAGTTCCTTCTGGTCGAACGCGAGAAGGTCGCGAGTCTCGTCGTCCATCGAGTCGAGAAGTGAGCGAAGCACCTCGTCATCCCACTCGGCGAGTTCCGCCGTGCGGTTGTCCGCGATACCGAACGCGGTCGCCTGCGTCTGGTCGAGCGTCGTTCGGACGATCGCGATATCGGTCCAGCCGAGACGCTTCGCCGCTTCGAGCGTGCCGTTACCGGCGATGACGATCTCGCGTTGATCGACGACGATCGGCTTCTGCTGTCCGAACGCACGGAGCGAGTCGCGTATCGCGGTGAGGTTCCGCTCGTCGTGCTTGCGTGCGTTCGCCGGGTCCATCGACACGGAGTCGATCGGAACGATCTCGGTCTTCATGTTGCAGTCCTTTCCTAGTCTTTGTTGATCTTGTCCTTGATCTCTTGGAGGTCTCGACGGATTCCCTTGACCATCGTGTAGTACACCAGAACCCAAACGATCAACGGCGTCAAGTTGTTCTCGATAAGCGGGATCAGGTTAGGTTCCATTACGATCCTTCCGAAGATTCGGACCACTGCGAGAACAAGACGCCGAGGTCGGTCCCGTTGACCGTGCCATCAAAGTTGAGATCGGCTTCCGGGTTGTTAGTTCCCCACGCTGCGAACAGAAGACCTTGGTCAGCGGAGTCCACCCAGCCGTCTCCGTTGATATCTGCGATCTGATCCGCTCGACGGATCGAGACCGTCCAGTCGATTCCCTCCGCGAGAGTCGCCATCGGATCAACCGTGAACGAGTAGTCAGCGACGAGCCGCTCGTTGCCTACCTCCCAGCACAAGATGCCACTTCCCAGCGGGATGATGGGGATCATGCCCTCGCCGATCTTCACTGACTGCCGGTACTTCACGGTTCGAGTCCCATTGGACAAGTTGTCGATCTCGACATCGCCTTCCATGACGAATGGGCCGACACCGACTACCTCAGGCGTTCGGTAGTACACGACCATCTTCCGAGTTGCGGTCTCCGCAGCCGATACCGTCTGCATCATGCCGGTGGGGTTCCCCGCTTCATCGAAGACAGGAACGCGAGTCGTGGTCATCGGAAGAAGGCGAGGACTGCATGGCTCCTCGGCGTACACCGAGGCAGCGAGGAAGATCGAGAGGGAGGCTTTCCAGTTCATGGGCATTTTCCGGCTCCGGAAATAAGACTCCACTGTAGGTTAAATCAGACAGTGGTCGGGGCGGTGTGCAGAACCATCGACTCCCGCATCGTGCCGACCGGCGTTCCTACACGCCTTGGAATTTAGAAGTAGTGGGGTGCTATTTCTAAACGGTCCAAGACGCACGCAATAGTCACGAAGTGTATGCACGGCGAGGGTCACGGTGCGGGTTCTTCTTCTGGAGGCGTCGGGTCGTACACGACATCCTTCAGCGCGGCGGCCTCGGCGAGCATTGCCGAAGCCGTTGCAACCAGCGCGTCGATGAGTTGAACGTCGAGCGCGGAGCGAGGAGCGGTCTCCTTGAAGTCGTAGCCGAGAGCATTGAGCCTCGACTGCATGGCGTTCACGTTTGCGATCAGAGCGGCGTAGTGTTGAATGGTGTTCATGTTGCTGCCTTGTCGTAGGGAATCGTCTCAAGCGCTTGGGCCGCAACGATTAACTGCTGCGCCGTCTGGATTAGCAGGTCAATGTTGGCATCGTCCAGCGCCGTACGCGGTGCAATCTCTTTGTACTGGTACGCGAGGTCTCCGATGCTGCCGGAGATCTGCGCCATGTTGTTTGTGATGGATGCGAATTGGTTGATGGTATTCATTGGAATAGTTCCACGGTTGAGGAGCCAGTCGGAAGAGATCCTGACCAGTTAGATAGGGCTAGTTTGACGTACACAGAAGCAAACGTAGACATCGTGCCTCCGCTCCATTCGTACACGTTCGAAGAGGAATCGGTGATTCGTACGGAATACGTTGAGAACGCTGACAGCCATGTTGAAGCCGCGGAACTGGTGCTAAATTGGATAAACGCTCCGAAAGCATCGCTTCGAAGCTGCATGAATGTCGAACCGCTGCCATTCGTATCCGCAACCCAAGAACCCCCATATCTCACAATCTTGTCACCCACGCCACCTGCGCTGAAACTGCAAGTCGCCACCGGGAGCGTCGAAACTACCGGAGCAGGGAAGAACAACCACCGACTCATTGGGTGAACTCCACCGCGAAGATAACATCGAGAGCCGAGGAGTTGGAGGAGGTGACGAGCGTCAGGACATCGTCCGCCGAGACGCTTGTATTCGCAAGGCTGGTCTGGTCGCCGGTTGAAGACGTAACGCTTGCCGCCTTCACGACCGCAGTCCCTACCTTCAGAGTTGCGGTGACCGTGCCGCTCGCCGACTTTATGAAGAACCCGGTGATCGTTCGAGCAGTCGCCGCTCCGGGGTCGAGCGTGTAGGTCTTGTCCGCTGCCGTTTCGATCTGCCCCGTGTAGGAGCCGACGTTAGTCACTCCGAGAACGACGCGAGCCGCCGCAGCATTTGCAGCAACGAATACCGCCTTGCCAACGGTCGTGCCGCCGAGGTTCGTAAGTGATGTTCCGGCGGCGGCAAGATCGCTCAAGTTGTTCGATGGCAGGACTGGAGTGGTGGAAGTCCCCGTTCCCGTGACATGACCAAACGAGTCAACCGTGATCGAAGACGGGTATGACTTGCCGACGCCAGTCGATCCTGAGTTGTCATGCGTGACCGTGATCGTGTCACCGCTTACGCTCGTGGAGATCGGAGCAGTCCCAGCGACCTTGATGTTTCCGCTTCCCGTGATTGTAGTTCCAGAACCATTATCGCCTTGCGGAGTTACCGAGGTGACGGTTCCAGAAGTAGCAGACGCCGCGACCGATGCGATCGTGACGCTCGTTCCCGTGCTATCGACCGTGACCGAGTACGGGTTGCTGGTTACGTTGACGCTAGTCATCGAGTGACCTCCGGCGTGACCTTGAACGTACCTTCGAGGATTCGCTCGACGACGCCGGTCGCGGTCGTGACCAGTTCGAGATCGTAGACTCCGGATGACGGAGCGTCGAAGTCATCAGTCGCAGTCGCCGCGATCGAGATCGTGATGTTCGGATCAGACCCGGCGAGCGTGATACCGCTGGAACTGGTAAGCGAGAAGATAGTCGCGGAGGCGTCGTGCGTTGCTCGTCCCATCATTCGAGCGGTGTAGCCGCTCGACAGGCTGACCGTATTTCCTGCCGTGTTCTTGTAGTTCACGGTGAGAATAGTTGTCTCGCCTTGATTGATCGTCCAGATGTTCCCGCTCTCGGTCAGTTCAAAAGGCATCGGTATCGGTCTCCTGATCGTCGTCGATCTTGGCTCGTCGGCTGAGTCTCTCGATGAAGACGGTCGAGTCTTGCTCGATCTGCTGCTTCACCGGGCCATCGAGTCGGTCGATGATCTCCTTCCAGAATCGAAAGTCTCCCTCGCCAGCGAGTCGAAGAGCGACCGTCGCGAGAGCATCGACGAGAGACCGACCGTCCTCCTCGCGATACGACTCCTCGATCCGGCGGACGATCGCCGACTTGAGCGATGGAACCTTCGTCCCCGGCTTCCGTCCCGGTCCGCCTCGGTTGCCCGGTCCGAACTTGCCTGCCTTGTCTCGTTCGTATTCGTCAGGTTCATTCGTCATCGGTTTCCTCTTCTTCCTCCTCCTCTTCGTCCTCGTCTTCGTCATCGACCCCGGAGCACAATTCCGAGAAAGCGTACTCGACCAGTCCCCGACAGGCGTGCAGGTTTCCCCACGGGTACGCGAAGGACTCGGTTTGATTCTTCTTGTGCCTCGTGACGCAGATCACAACCGCGTCGGCGTTCGCTTCCTCGATCAGGAATCCGATCGCGTGACGTACCGACCGGATCAGTTCGACTGAAGGTTCTCGTTCTGGATTCTTCGGCTTCATCTAGCCTCGCAGACATCGAGCCGAATCCGCTTGTGATCGTTCGGTTCGTATCGACGCTCGACGGAGAGCCGGAGCCACATCGCACCGATCGGCTTCGGCGGCGATCCTCGCTCGATGTGCCAGCCGGACATCGGCGAGAATTCGTCCTTGTATCCGGGCGTCGAGATGTGAATGACGTCATCGATCCGAGTCGATCCATACTTCGTCAGAGCGATCTTCGCGAGTCGTACGTTCCAAGCGTCGTGGGTGTGACCGGACCAGACCATATCGGCGTCGGGTAGGTACGACTGACGTCGCCGCGTATTCAGTACGCCGTGCGTCATCGGTCCGCCGCCGCCGTTGCCGTGCGTGTAGTACATCACGCGAGAGAGTACCCGACCGGAGTGCCGAACGGAGAAGCGAATGAACCCGGCGTAGGTTCCGACGACGACCGGTGATCCAGATGCTCGGAACCTCTCGGCGGTTCGCTCGGTGAGGTCGGTCTCGTGGTGCTTGAGTATCGAGCCTTCGTGGTTGCCGGGCGACATGAAGAGCCATCGGTCGGCGAACGGTTCATAGAACTCCGAAGCACACTCGACGAGGGAGTCGAGGTAGCGTCCCTCCTTCTGTTCCGGTCGGCAGGCGTCGGTCGAAGATCGCTTGTCCCACTTCCCTTGCATCGCACAATGGAGATCGCCGATATCGAGGATTCCGGCGTTCCGATCCACGGCCTCATTCAGGTGGAGGAGTTCCAGCCTTTGATCGGCGTGGGTGTTGTCGTGGTGGGCGTCAGATCGAAGGAGGAAATCTTGATGCCATCCCTCCTGATCGGCGTCCATCTCGATTTGGAAGCAGCCGGTCCCGGTCCGGGCGATCTTGGCGTTCAGTTCTGGCATCCGATCAGGCTCCGATATGTTGACGGTCTAGGAGGTCGTAGGATCGTCTCTGGCAGGTTTCACCCTTCCGGGGTCTGCGTACCCTCCCGGAACGCCTCGACGCCCCTGCGGACCCCTTCAGCGATCTGGTGACCCTTCTCGATCCCAGCGTTGTATGACGCCTCCTTTTCGATCCGTTCCTTCTTCGCGTCGCCGGGACGCTTGAGGAGGAGACCGCCGAGGAGAGCCAGACCGGAGCCGAGGATCGCTCCGCCGGGGAGCGTCGAGGCAGCGTCCCGCCCGATCGAGATCCCGGTCTCGGTCAGCGAGCGAATGATTCCGGCGACCTCCTGACCTCGGTCGATCTCGTCGGCGAAGCGGCGGGACTCGCGCTCGACGTACGCTTGCCAATCTTCCCACGCTGCCGAGGAGTCGGAGACGGAGATCGACGGCTCGGTGTCGATCGCGGTCGCGACTCCATCGGGGACGTCGATCTTGATCAGATCCTCGATCTGGCAAGCCGAGAGAGCGGAGGCGATTAGCAGAACGCCGATCGCGGAGGCGATCAGGATCGCGGCTCGTCGGTTGGACTTGAAGACTTGGATCATCGGGTCGGCTCCAGTCTGGCGATCCTCACTCGGAGGTCGTCGAGTTGTCGGTCTTGATCTCTGTTCGTGCCGGTTGATTCGACAGAGGCTCGAACGAGGTCGGACGCGATGTCTCGTAGGTCTCGAATCTCGTCCGTGTTCGTTTCGAGTCGAGCGTCTTTTCGTCCGACGGTTAGGAATAGACCGGCGACGCCGATCACGAGGGTGGCGAGTTGCAAGAACTGGACGACGACCGTGATCGTCTCTCGGTTCGGTTGGTTCATCGAGTCAGCCTTCGGAGTTCTGTTCGTAGTACATCGAGGAGTTCGGACTTCGCTTCCTCGATCGCCTGATCGAGATCCTCAAGAGTCTCGAAAGATAGGGGCGGGATGGTCTCGATCGCGATCCGTTCGAGCGTCTCTCCTTCGGAGAGTCGTCGTATCGTTTCGCGTAGATCCGGATGAGCGGTTTTGATTAGGTCAGCGAGATCGACCGCCGCTTCCGGTTTCGGTTCTCGCTGCCTCGGCG
>Ga0222676_1000239_pt1 | contig 21426 bp, 27 predicted proteins | sample AntAcemetagen870_FD_179815 | JGI IMG/M metagenome (GOLD analysis project Ga0222676, IMG submission 179815) | Saline water microbial communities from Ace Lake, Antarctica - #870 | ecosystem: Environmental > Aquatic > Non-marine Saline and Alkaline > Saline | place: Antarctica: Ace Lake...
GGGTCGCGGTAGCGCGGGTTTTGGCTAGGTACGAATTTTTTAAAATCGAGTTCGTTTCGCTGAGAATGGCTCAAACACAAGGTTTTTGAAAATACATAATTATGAAAAGAGTGGATCCAACGCATGCAGATAGAAAAAGTAAAAATAAGTGAACTTATTCCATACGTTCGAAACTCGAGAACGCACTCGGAAGAGCAAATAATAAAAATTGTATCTAGCATGCGAGAATTTGGATTTACAAACCCGGTGCTCATATCAGAAAGCAACGATATCATAGCCGGTCACGGCAGGATTTTGGCCGCTAAAAAGCTAGATATGCAAGAGGTACCATGCATCCGGTTGTCACACTTAACGGATGCGCAACGCAAAGCATATGTCATTGCTGACAACAGATTGGCGCTTGACGCAGGATGGGACGAGGAGCTTTTAAAACTAGAACTGCAAGAGCTTAACATAGAGCATGGCTTTGATTTATCGCTTACGGGATTTGACAAATCCGAACTAGATGATCTGCTAATAGATTTAGATGGCCAGGATGATGTGGCTGAGGATGACTACGAAGAACCGAACGACATAGATCACTCACACATAAAGCCTGGAATGATATGGCGGATGGGTGACCATCGGTTAATGTGCGGTGACAGCACGTCTGAAGAGATGGCGTCCGAGTTAATGGCTGGAGAAAAGGCAGATATGGTTTTTACAGATCCTCCATACGGCGTTGAATATCAATCCAACTGGCGTACAAAGTCGAAAAAGTTTGAGGTAATAAAAAACGATGATAAAGAGCTTGATATAGTTCCTGTGATAGAAAACAATTCCGTTGGTTGGGTTTTTATATGGACGACGTGGAAAGTGATAAATAAATGGATAGATAAAACTGTCGCGCTAGGATACCCGTCGAACATGGTTATATGGTTCAAGGGTGGTGGAGGGATTGGGGACCTGAAGAAAACGTTCTCAACCGATTACGAAGTGGCGCTAGTGTTTAACAGGGGCGCGGAATTGTGCGGAAAAAGGATTGGAAGCGTGTGGACTATAAACAATGACGGCGCGAGTACGTATATCCATCCAACACAAAAACCAATATCACTCGCGGCTGAAGCTATAGATAAAACGACTAACATAAATGATTCGGTTCTTGATTTGTTTGGCGGATCAGGATCAACGTTGATAGCTTGTGAACAAACGAGCAGAAAATGCTACATGATGGAGCTAGATCCAAAGTATGTTGCGACGATCGTAGATAGATGGGAAAAATTCACGGGACAAAAGGCGGAGTTGATAACAAGTGGAGGGTGAGAACTCAAAAGGCGTAATAACAACATCCGCATTAATGCAATTATTCGATTGCAGCCATACACAAATCGCAAGGCTGATTGACGCGGGAGTTATTCAAAAAACTGAGCGAGGTAAATTCAATACAGCCGAAACAATCAACCGATACATCAAGTATCTGCGCGACAAATTAAAGCATGGGAACGTAGATGAAACCGATTATCACAAAGAAAAAACGCTCCATGAACGCGCCAAAAGGCTCGGAGAAGAAATGAAGTTGAAAAAAGCGTATGGACAAGTATACCCGGCTGATCTAATAAAGTTTGCCGTCCTAAGCATGACAAATACCGCGAAAAGACAACTTTTAAACATACCAACAAAAACAGCTCCTGAACTAGAGGGTAAGACCGCGAGCCAAATTAGCCAACATTTAAAACATGAAATAACAGAAGTGTTGAAGGATTTACAGGAGTACGACTTTGAAGATGTAATGGCCGAATCTGTTGAAGACGGCGATGGTGAGAGTTATGAATTTGAGGAGAATCCCGAGGGTTAAAAGGCTTATGCGTGAATTGATGCGTGAAGGATGGGCTCCGCCTCCGTTGATAAAAGTAAGCGAGTGGGCGGATGATTACAGGACACTATCACAAGAATCATCTGCAGAGCCTGGACGATGGAAGACGAGCCGTGCAGAATACCAACGCGAGATTATGGACGCAGTAAATGATCCTGACATTGATACGGTTGTTGCTATGCTATCGAGCCAAACGGGCAAGTCGGAGGTGCTGTTAAACACCATCGGGTCATTTATAGACATGGATCCAGGCCCGATGCTTTTAATACAGCCGACGATTGACATGGCGCAAGCCTTTTCAAAAGAGCGCATTACTCCAATGATAAGAGATACCAAAATCTTAACAGAACGTGTAGCGGATAACAAATCCCGAGACAGCAACAATACAATCCAAATGAAAGTATTCCCCGGTGGGTTCTTAGCCATGGGCGGAGCAAATAGCCCAGCCGGGCTGGCGTCAAGACCGATAAGATTCTTGTTTGGCGACGAGATTGATAGATACCCTTTCTCGGCGGGGAAAGAAGGTAGTCCGCTGGCTTTAGCCGCGAGAAGAACAACGACATTTTGGAATAGAAAAAAAATATACACATCTACGCCAACGATAAAAGGCGCGTCAAATATAGAGACGGAATATGAAAAAGGCACTCAAGAACGATGGTGCATAGAGTGTCCGGATTGCAAGGAACACCAATATCTCAGCGTTGACGGAATGGCATATGAGAAAGAAAAAGATAAAAAAGGATCTGTAACGGTAAGCGATATTAAATTTACATGCCAATCCTGCGGGTGTTTAAACACTGAAACCGCGTGGAAGAGTATGCCGGGAAAATGGATAGCTGGCAATCCAGGCGTTAAAGGCACGCGGTCATTCCACACAAACGCATTTGTATCACCATGGGCAAGTTGGGGGTTAATTCTAAAAGAATGGGAAGAAGCGCAGGGAGACTCGAACCTTGAGCAGGTAGTTGTTAACACGTTATTCGGTCAAACCTACGAAGAAAAAGGCGAGATATCCAACGAGGATTTCTTAATAAATCGACAAGAAGACTACGAAAAAGATACATTGCCAGCTGGCGTATTAATGCTGACATGTGGCGTGGACGTGCAGAATGACCGACTAGAGTACGAAATAGTGGGTTGGGGAGTCGGCGAGGAGTCATGGGGAATAGAATACGGTCGAATCATAGGTAAGCCTGACCAAGAAATTGTTTGGACAGACTTAGAAAACGTAATATTCAAATCATTCAAACACGCAAGCAACCGAAGCTTGTCTATTGCATGTACCTTTGTTGACAGCGGAGGTGGTTACACAAGCCATGTATACGAGTTTACAAAAAAGCATGAAGATAAATATGTATTCTCCATCAAAGGGCAGGGTGGCCCGGGTATCGACTTGATACACAGACTTTACAGAAGCAAAAGAGTTAATGCCGCTGTGTTTATATTGGGCGTTGATGACGGGAAGGGTACGATAATATCTAGGCTAAAAATAGAAAAAGAAGGGCCTAAGTATTGTCACTTCCCAAAAGGGCGTGGGTACAATCAAATATACTTCAAGGGATTAATTTCTGAAAGAATGGAACACAAAAAATCTGGCGGAACATATAAAACATCATGGCTGCAAGTTAGGGCAAGAAATGAGCCTTTTGACCTACGCAACTATGCTTACGCCGCTATGAAGCTCAGAAAGCCAAACTTTGAATCATTAAATAAAATCATAAACTCAACACCAGAATCAAATGACAAAAACAAAGATAATCCGTCGGTGCAACAAAAACCAAAGCGGAAAAAACGCGCTGCGAGTAGGGGGGTTGTCGTTTAATGGCGAGGACATTAGCCGAACGATTGGCAAAGACTCAGGAACGATTGGCGGCATACGAAGCCGCAGAGCTGGCAATACTAGAAGGGGCTCAAAGCTACAACCTCGGAACGCGTAGCTTAACCAGGGCAGACCTCGGAAAGATAAAAGAAATGATTGAGAATCTCGAACGCAAAGAGCAATCGTTAGATAGTCAAATACTAAGAGGCGGACGCATGAGAACTATGCGGATCGTGCCTCGGGATTAGGGGGAGATTATGGGATTATTAACGTTACTGAAAAAAGCGAAAATGTTGTTTGAGACCAGCGGCGGAAGATTAGTGAATCACGGCGATGTGCTTGAGGAAACTACGGGCAGGGTGTCTCAAGTTGTTATAAATGGCGCAGCAACACATGTTCCGCAAGTTGGAACGGTATTCACCAGCATTTTGGTTTTTGAGGATATAAAGCTATCAGCAATCGTGGCGGCAACTGGATACACTATCCACAATATCGCGGATATATACGGCGAAATTATACCAGCGGGGACCGTTTATCCGCTCAGAGCAAATAGCATAACGGTCACCGAAGGTATCGGGATAGCTTACGAGGGGGATTGATAGCTGGTGAGCATATCAAGGAGCATTGCAAAATCGATGGGCAGGATGGCTCATAGAGCTACATCGCTAATCGTTAATTACGGATATAGCGAGTCGGGAGCGAGCACAACAAAGAAATCTGTCGCTGGGTGGAAAACAGCCAGTGGATCACCGCAGCAGGACATTGATCAAAACCTCGGGACGTTGAGAGCTAGATCAAGATCCCTATTTATGAACTCGACTATCCCGAGGTCGGCGATTATGACGAATCGGACTAATGTGGTCGGCTCAGGATTAAAGCTAAAATCCCGCGTGGACTTTCAAACACTCGGAATGACGCGTGAAGATGCTGGAGATCTCGAAAGAAAGATAGAAAAACAATTCGAGTTGTGGGCGCGGTCAAAACATTGCGACGTAACAAAAGTTAATGACTTTTACGAAATGCAACAACTTGCGCTGATATCAAAGTTAACAAATGGCGATGCTTTCGCGGCGATAACATACAAAAAAGAGCCATACAGTCCGTATAGCCTAAAAATCAGACTGATAGAAGCTGATAGGGTATGCAATCCTAACACCTTCTCTGACGTTACAACAACGGCTATGCAGAAGCTTGAGAACGGAAACTGTTTGTATTCCGGCGTAGAAATTAACGATACTGGTGAGATAAAAGCGTACCACCTATGTAATCAGCACCCATCAAGCATGATTTTTCATCAAGAAAAGACGTGGACCAGAGTTCAGGCTTTTGGGAAACTTACCGGCAAGCAAAACATACTGCAATTGATGGAGTCGGAAAGACCGGATCAATATAGGGGAGTGCCATATCTGGCACCTGTCATTGAGGCCTTGAAGCAATTAGAGCGATACACAAAAGCGGAGCTTACATCCGCCGTAGTGCAATCGTTTTTTTCTGTTTTTGTTAAACAAGAAGCTGCAGCATCGGAAGAAGGTTGGACTAAGCAATACGGAGTCGATGGCGCAGAAGAAGCGGTGGACGAATTGGATCCAACCACCTACGAGCTAGGCAGTGGAACCGTGCAGTATATGGAGCCAGGAGAATCGATTGAAATGGCTGATCCTAAGCGGCCTAACACCGGATTTGATGTGTTTACAAATGCTGTTATAAAGCAGATTGGTGCCGCGCTTGAGATACCACATGAATTGATTATGAAATCATTTATGGCGTCATACTCCGCGAGTAGAGCTGCGCTGCTTGAGGCCTGGAAAGCTTTTAAAATGCGTCGAGTATGGTTTGCGAATGACTTTTGCACACCGATTTATGAGGCGTTTTTAGACGAGGCCGTTTCGAGCGGTCGAATAAATGCACCAGGTTATTTTAATGACCCGTCAATCCGCATGGCTTACGCTGGCGCGGAGTGGATTGGTCCGAGCCAGGGGCAATTGGATCCGGTCAAAGAGGTAACAGCTGCGAAACTTAGAGTCGATAACGGATTTTCTACCCGTGAGCGCGAGACTACGGAGCTTACTGGCGGTAGTTTTGATGACAACGCACAGCATCTAGTGAGAGAAAATAAAAGCATGTCTGAAGCTAATAGCGCAGGAATGGAGGTTATCAATAATGAAGCGAACGTCAATTAAAATCATGAATAATGCGGGTGACCGCCCGGAAATATATGTTTATGGCGATATTATTCCTAATAAAAATTGTCAAATTTATGGAATAGATTCTGGAGAAGCCACGGCTGACGAGTTTATCAAGGCGCTTAAAGATTTATCTGGAAAAGATATAAGAATCCGAATAAACTCGCTCGGTGGAGACGTCTTTGCGGCACAATCAATGTATACACACCTAAAGATGCATAACGGTGACGTCGAGGTCATCATAGACGGCGTAGCGGCATCATCTGCCTCGTTTATTGCTATGGCAGCCAATACAATAAAAATGCCTAAAAATGCATTGATGATGATACACAATCCATCTGCCGGCATCTACGGTTGGTACAATCAAAAGGATCTAAGCGAAGTTGTAAACGCGCTAGATGCCGTAAAAGAATCGATAATGGCCACGTATCAATTAAAGTCGAAACAATCCACTGATGCAATATCCGAAATGATGAACAATACAACTTGGATAAAAGCGGAGCAAGCGCTGGAATACGGATTTATTGATGAGATTATGGATTATGACTCGGATGCGCAAGAGGATGAAAGCGTACAAAATAGCGCACTAATAAAAGTAATGAATCTACCTGAATCGTTTAAGATTTCCGCAAATGCGCGGATTAAAAATAGGCCGGTTAAAACTGAGCCAACAAATAAATTAACAGAAGGGAATGGCGAAAAAATGGAAATCAAAACAGTGCAAGAGTTAAAAAACCAGTATCCCGAGCTGTGTGAACAAATGGCTCAGGAAACCGTTAAAAATGCAGTAGATGTAGAGCGGAAGCGCCTTAGTGACATTGACCAGATATCCAACATGGTATCACCTGAATTACTCAACAAAGCTAAATACGTTGAGCCGATGAACGCGGGAGATCTATCATTCATGGCGCTGAAAGAAACCCAAGCCAAAGGCGCTCAAAACCGCCAAGATACGTTGACGGATAGCAACAATGCATCTGTAGCTAACTTAACAGCTGCACCGGACGCGCCGGCACAAGGCGAAGCAAATGGCGAGCCTAAAAACTTGGTCGATATGGCAAAAGATATGACTAACCAGCTGAATTCGGCAATGTGCGGCACAAAAAAGTAACAAAACTATAAAAAAAGAACCTAAAACAAAGAGCCTAACCGGGCTCTATTTTTGCGTATGGAGGTATAAATCATGTCAGTATTAGCGACTGAAACACCAGATAACCTGCTAGTTGGCGGGAGCAATTATGATGCACTCACTAAAATCGGAACAGTGCTTACAGGACAAACGCTCGTAAGAGGATCCGTGCTTGGTGTAATCACAGCATCGGGAAAGCTGCAGCTTTGTGACGCAAGTGCCAGTGACGGATCAGAAGATCCTAAATTTATCCTGATAAACGACACGGGCGTATTAGCTGCAGACGCGGAGGCGGTTGCTTATAAGACGGGAGCATTCCAGCGTTCGGCATTAACGTGGGGAACTAATGGTGCTCCAACGGGATACGAAGAAGCGTTGCACCTGAGAGGTATCTATCTCAAGGACGAGACTTAATCACTAAAAATACTGATTTTATGGGAGGAATTACACGATGGCAACTACAGGCGGAAGCGTGAACATCAACGAACCTCGTCACCAGATGGCGGGGTATGACATCGGTTACCCGGTAACTGATTTTCTTAGAAAAACATTATTTCCGGGAGCGGAACGGGCTTATGCAGACAATATAGACTTTGATAGGTACCGCGCACAAGACCAGATTGCATCATTTGTTGCACCTGGCGTGGGCGGAATGGCGCTTAGTCGCGGAGAATTTAAGGTTGAGACTTACAAGCCAGCTCGCCTTGCACCAGAGCGCGATATAAATCCTGAGCAGCTTAAAAAACGTGCGTTTAACGAGCGTTATCATAGCGGGATGAGCGCGGCACAGCGTCAAATGGATATTATGAACCGTGATATCAATGAGCTGGACAACGCGATCACCCGTAGAGAAGAGCTTATGTGCGCGCAAATATTAAGTACAGGAGTGGCGTCGATTCGTGGTTATTCTGACGAAAATAAGGCTAATTACATCGATGACAATATTGATTTTGGACTAGTCGCCAATAGTGGTATCACAACTCTGTCGGGAACTGGCTTGTGGAGCGCTGACACATCGGACAAGATGAGGGACATCGGGTCAGAAATAAATGAGATGTCAGAGGCTGGTTATAACGGAGCGACTATTATTTTTGGTTCTGACGCGTGGAATCTATTTAGCTTAGATGCAACGGTTCGCGCTTTGTTGGATAACCTTAACTACAATGTTGGGAAAATCGAATTTGACCGCACACAAATGTACCAGGGCCAAGGTGTTACTAGAGCAGGGCGTCTTGTAACAGGTGACTTTGAGGTTAATATGTACATCTACAAAGCGCTCTATCTTGATGTGGATGGCGTGAGAAAGCCTATATACCCTAAAAAGCGACTATCCATTGTACCGGGTGCGATTGGCACCACGGCGTACGCTGACGTTACGCAGATCGAAAGTGACAAGCAATACCACACGTACGCAGAGCCGCGCGTTAGCAAAATCCTTGTTAACGAGAACGATGACACCATGAAAATCCGAACTACATCAAGACCTTTGCCGATTCCGTTTGATGCGAAGAGTTGGAAAACGATCATCACAGATACTGAAGCATAAATAATACACAAAAACATACAAGGGCCGCAACAGGCCCTTAGAATGTGAGGTTAACCATGATTAAGTTTTTGACAAAAGTTAGGCATGACCACGTGACCTATAAAGCGGGTGATGTCGAAGAGCTTAGCGCGCCTGATGAAAAAGACCTGGTTGGTGCCAGCGTTGCCGTGTATCACGAGAAACCATGCGATGACGGCGTGTGCAACGTGCCCGAATCGGACGAGGATTCTGAAGACGAAGATCAAACCGACGATGAAAATTCATCTGAAACTGATGAATTGGTCGCTGAAGAAGTTAATACGGACGAAGAGCAGGAAGGTAAAGCGGAGTCCATCGACGATTTAATCGGTGAATTTGACCCGTCTGAGCATGTGGATAATAAAAAATCTGGCAAAAAATCGCGTAAGTAGGTGACGTATGGCCACATTTAAAGACCATCTGCAGAGTGATATATCTGTGTTTTCTAACGCGGATGAATTTGCGGAAACGCTAATCGTAAACGGAACGACTATGATTGCTATCTTAGACAAAAACATCATAGGAACCATGAGTAAAACGAACAATGATAGAAGCGTTCTCAACAAAAACAACGTGCTTATGCTAGTTTCTGCGACTGAATACGGTGATTTGCCCGTGACTGACATGAGAATATCCATCGGCGATGACAAATATTGCGTGGTGTCTGCTGAGGATGAAAACGGAATGTATGAGATTGAGCTTGAGGCGGTGGTTGCGTGAGCGTTCAGATTGATATGCCTAACATTAGAGGCATACAAAACAGGCTTGGAGAGTTTGCGAACAAAGCTCCGAGGGTGCTGGTTAACGCCATAAATCGAACCGCAAAAGAGACGCGAAAAGAAGCGAAAAAGATCGTAAAAGAAAAATATACGATTGCTGCAAAACACGCGAACACATACATAAAAGCACCGTCAAAAGCATCATTGAGCAGACCTAGCGCGAGCCTACGTATATCCAACAGACCGCAGGGGCTTCACAAATTCAAGGTTACACCAAAGTATCAATGGAATAAAGTTGGGCGGAGAAGACCAAAGGCATATAAATCAAAGATACTTAAAAGCGATCCGATGCAAACGCCCGTTCGGAGCATGTTTGTACTAGAGACAAGCCGAGGCCCTCAGGTTGTTTTCAGAAAACGCGGATCCTCGACAAGTGGAAGAAAGAAATTTGTATTTATGGCCGGCCCATCTTATGCACGAATGATAAAAGACCAGGACGATGGGGATAGAATCAAAACGTTTGTCAGAAAAGAATTGAATGACCGCGTATCTGAGCAGATAGAAAAAGTACTCAGGCGCATGGCGGGGAGGTCTAGCACATGACCCCACAACGATTAGGTGAGGCCGTTAAAAAAGAACTTGTATCAATATTTGAAAGCATGCTCTTTAAATCGGTTGCAGGTGACGTGCCAATGAATGTTTTTTTACACGAACTACCAGCCAAAACACAAAAGAACGACCCATATCACTGTCCTAACTTGCTGGTTCACGTTGGAGAAATATCTGACGATGGAGAAAAGCGGGTTTGCGAAATAAGCATAGGAACTATTCTTTATTGCGATGATCCTGACTATCAAGGGGAATCGGATGTTTTACATGTTTTAGAGACTATCTACCAAAACTTTACGCGCAAAGGCGCGATAGAGAATTTTATGCACGAATATCCGATTGATTACGGAGTCGAAGACGGCTCTTTAAACGCTCCATACTACCTCGGGGCACTCCAGACGGCTTACGAAATACCGCGTATGACTATGGATGACCACGAGCAACATTTATAAAGTGAGGTGTAACAATGGCTATCAACCACGGCATTACAATCACCGAAAACCCGACGAGCTTTAATCCGCCTGTTGAGGCTAAGAGTGGCATCCCGATTATCATCGGTACGGCTCCGGTAAATCTTACGGCAACACCTGCAGATGCGTACAACCAAGCTATTTTAATCACTAGTTTTGAGGATGCAAAAACTAAAATAGGTCACTCGACGACATATGCAGACTATACAATATGTCAGGCTATTGATGCATATTTTAGCAAGCACAAAGTAGGACCGGTCATTGCGATCAATGTGCTGGACCCTGCTAACGATACAACGGCTGTTGCAGATGCTGCGGTAAGTATTGTGATTAACAAGGCTAAAATATCTGTCGAAGGTATTTTGCTCGCGAGCGTGGTGGTGAATAACCAGGCTGATGATACGGTTTATGATATCGACGATGACTACACGCTGAGCTTTGACACAGATGGATATGTAGTGATTAAGCTGGTTTCCGGTGGTCAAATCGAAACAGATACAGAAACGGCGTTGACGGTAGATTACTCCAAGCTGGACCCATCAGCGACAACTGCAACGGAGATTATCGCAGGTCTGGCACTTATTGACCCGATTTATCAGACGATTGGTGAGATACCAGGTATCATAATCGCTCCAGGTTGGTCACACATCCCGGCGGTTGGTCAGGCGATGATATCAGAGTGTACGAGCATAGGCGGGTTGTATAACTGCACAACCGTTCTGGATGTAGACACATCGACCGTGACAGCTTATACAGGCGTTAAATCGTGGAAAGATTCGAGCTTATACAACGATTCTAGGGCGATAGTTTGCTGGCCGATGCTTAACACAGCTGACGGGACAAAGTACTATTTCTCAGCGATTCAAGCCGCGCTAATGGCATCAGTCGATGGCGCTAATGGCGGAGTTCCGTTTGCTGGACCGTCAAATAAATCACTTAATGTAGCTGGCGCGGTACTAACATCAGGTACAAGCGTATTTTTGACAATCACACAAGCCAACGCGGTTAATGCGGACGGTGTTGTTACGGCTCTTAAAATGAGCACATGGCGTAGTTGGGGCAATTACACCGGTGGATTTCCGGAGATTACAGACCCGAAAGATATGTTTATCGCAACGCGCAGGATGATGGATTACATCGCCAATACCTTCATTCAGATTTATTTTGATAAGGTGGATGACCCGCTAAACAACAGACTTATCGAGTCTATTGTTGATGACGAAAACATTCGATTGAATGGGTTTAAAGCGCTTGGCCAACTTGCGGAGGCGCGCATTGAATATCGCGCAGCGGACAATACGGCTGAGAATTTAGCATCAGGAAAACTCACGGTAAGAACGTTCCTATCGCCATACTCACCGGCTCAAGAAATCGAAAATATACAGGAGTTTGACATATCTGGACTCACAGCATAGGAGGCGTTTAGCTTGGCAAATAGACCGTATCCAGAAAAAGTCGTTAACTTTAACGTCTACTACTCAGGTCAACGCATGCTAGGTGTGGCAAGTGAAATCACGCTGCCAACGCTTAATGCAATGGTGCAGACCTTGAGCGGCGCAGGAATGGCTGGCGAAATTGAAACGGCTAACCCTGGTCACTTTGGACCGATGCAAGTAGAGATTACGTGGAAAACTGTAATTGATAGATTGTTCACGCTGGCAAGATATCGCGGCGCAACGCTTACTTTCCGCGCATCACAGCAACATATCGATTTTTCTACAGGAGAAGCCGTACACCGTGGATTAAAAGTCACAGTAAAAGGATCCCCGAAAAGCATCGAGCTAGGTAGATTATCCGCTGGACTATCTACGGATAGTAAAAATGTTTTAGAGGTATCGTACATTAAGATTGAGGAAAACGGCGTGGAACTACTGGAATTAGACAAGTTAGCTATGATTTATAAGCTAAATGGTATAGACCAGCTTGAAACAATTAAGTCACAACTGTAACAAAAACGCGAGGAGGCGTATTGATTTGGAATACAAAATAGACTTTGATGAGCCGTTTGAGTATGACGGCAAAAAGTATGAAAGTATAGATTTATCGGGAATAAATGATTTGACCGGTGAGGACGCTATAAACATTGATAATGCATATAGATACAACGGTGGCATGCCGATGCCCGGCATGGAGCAAACGGCCATGTATGCATTTATTGTGGCGGGTATCGTCTGCGATTTAGAGGATACATTCTTTAAAAAGCTAAACTTTAGATATGCAACGCAAATACAATCGATTGTTTCTATGCATTTTTTTTCAGCAAAGATCAGGTCACGCCTAGCGCGGAAATTACAAGAGCCTGCATCCACCTCGCAAGAGCAACCTACACCGGATTAGATTACTACCTATCACAAAAAATACCACGAATCAGATGGTTGTGCGAGCAGGTCAAGGAGGCTTTAGACGATGGCAAGTGAACAATATTATGACTTTGTTATGCGGTTTAATGCGCAGACGGAGGGCATCCGCTCTGGAATGTCCGGTATAACCAGCTCCGTAAACACTCTGTCCGGTACATTGGTAGGACTAAAGGCCGTGGAGTGGGCTGGCGCTATGATAAGCGCAGCAAAAGACGTGGCGATGGAAATGGTTGAGATAGGCAAAGAAGCCGTTAAAATGGCGGATGAATTAGATGCTGCCTCTCGACAACTTACGGCTGCTACCGGTGGATCCGTCGAAGACTTAAACGCAAACTTGAAGGTTATAAATGAGATATATGGAAACAATTTTGGAGAAACATTTGAAGAAGTGGCGCTTGGGGTTGGAGCGGTCAAACAGGCGTTTCGAAGCCTGAATGATGAAGGGCTTGTGGATGTCACGGAGCAAGCGTTGACGCTCCAGGATGTTTTTGAGTATGGAATACCGGAACAGATGAACGCCATTAAATCACTTACTAAAACGTTTGGCGTGAGCACTAATGAGGCATTCAATCTTATCGCTCAAGGGTCTCAATCAGGCGCGAACAGCGCCGGTGATTTACTGGAGCTAGTAAATGAATACGGCATACATTACAAAATGATGGGCTTGAGCGCGTACGACATGATGAATACATTTGCGCAAGGTGCGGAGGATGCTGTATATCAGATTGACTATGTCGGGGATGCTGTAAAAGAGTTCGGTATCCGCTCAAAAGATGGTTCCAAAGCATCGGCAGAAGGTTTTAAAATTCTTGGACTTGATGCGGAAACTGCTACAAAAGCGTTTGCGCTGGGCGGCGATGAAGCCTACAACATGTTTAGGCGCGTTATATCCGGGCTTGATGACTTAGATAATAAGGCTTTGCGTGAGACTGCAGGCGTAGCGTTGTTTGGGACCAAGTTTGAGGACTTGGGCGCTGACGCTGTTATTGCCATGGGCAAGTTAGAGACGCGTATTGATGGATTTAAGGATTCCCTGGGAGAGATTGGGGAAACGAAGTACGGCAATCCATTCGCACGACTGCAAGCAATGGGGCGCGACTTCTGGAAAGAATTTCATGAGGATATTGTGATACAAGACTTTCCGGCGCTACAAGAATTGATGGACGAATTTGAACTGCAAATGCCTGAAATAAAGGCGCAAGTCAAAGAGGCCTTGCAAGAGGTGAGGGAATTTTTTTCCGGCAATAAAGAAGAAATAAAAGAGATAATAGGGAAGCTTCCAGAAATGACAGCGGCGGTTATAGAGAGCGTTAAAGCCATCATAAACGCAACGAAATTTGCTAATGATTATATCTTTGGAGTAAGTGGCTATAAGCGTATGATTAGTGATGCGGGGCTTGAGATTAACCCTGGTTCGCAAGCGCCCAACGGAAAAGATGTGCCTGGTGCATTCGGTGGCAAAGGTGGCGGTGGTTTTGGTGGATTTGCGAGCGGCACAGGATTTGCACCAGGGGGGCTTGCTATGGTCGGGGAGCATGGGCGCGAACTAATGGGCGTGCCGCGCGGGAGTCGAGTACATACCGCGGGAGATACCCGGAGCATGTTGCAGGGACTAGGTAACAATTCAGGCGGCACGAGTCTCACGGTTAACCTATCACTACCATCGGATGCAAGTCAACAGCAAGTCAACAGAGCATCATTGATGACCAAAAAAGCGTTTGGATCCATGCTCGATGAATTAGTAAATAATAAAAATAGAGTATCATTTGGATAGTATGGAGGTGCGCGGTGTACACAACTGAACAGGGTGACACTTGGGATAACATCGCATATAAAGTGTATGGACCCGATCTGTATATATACGCAGTAAAGCCGCTCATGATGGCTAATATGCGAATGGAGCCAACGAGATTAAGCAGGTTGCGTAACGTCGCTCCCGAGTTGAGCCTATCTGCATCATCCGGGTGGAATGCGACGGGTAGTGGGTCGACGGTGGGGATTGTTAGCAATGTGTTCACGTCCACAGGCACAGGCGCGACTTCGTTTCCGTACTCCCGGTCTGTCTTACATTCTTTACTTGCCGGGAACACGTACTATATCCGGTGCAGAGTCAGAGCTCTAAATTCGGATTGCACACAAATAACCATGTGGCACGCTAACGATCCGACTACGGTTTCCAACTCATTTACCGTACCTTCTCCGGCGATTAACGCGTGGAATGATATATCAATGCTGCTGGAAATAGCCATAACTGGCAATTATTTCATTCAAATTGGGCACGCGTATCCTGATACGTCAACCGCTAATGGGGCTCAGATAGAGGTGCATGACAGCGTTGGAGTGTTCAACATCACGTCTGATTTTTCTGGAGAAACTGCGCCTACACAACTCGAATTAGATACCATAACGAGCGAATATTATAAAATAAAAACAACATATATAGGCGCTAATGGGGTTGTGGATCCTTATGGGGACTTAGTATCAACCGTTATTTTTAGTTCTGGGATATCAATAATCACGCCGGAAATCACTGAAGAAAACACAGCGCCACAACCTCCATGGAGGGATGCATCATGAGCGATTCCAGGCGCGTTAACCTGCAAGTATCCTATGACGGCGTAGATATATCGGCTGACATAACGCGCGACCTTACAGCGTTCTCGACTACGGACAACGCATCTGGATCCGCTGACGATGTATCTATACACCTGCATGACAAAAATGACTTATGGATAAATTCTTGGCGACCTCAGGAGGGTGCGCAGATTGAATGTACCATTAATCAAATTGGATTCGCCTCCTCGCGAAAAGCACTCTCTTGTGGGCGCTTTATTATTGACACAAACCAATTTTCTGGACCGCCGACAACGCTTATAATTGGAGCCGTTGGCATGCCGTCGGCTGAGGGTTTTAAGGGCACTAATAGAAGTAAGACGTTTGAAAATGCAACGGTTGAGCGCATTGCAAAAACCATAGCTGACCGGTACAGTCTGCTATTGATATATGACACAGCGATTAATCCGACCGTTAAATACATCGAACAAAGCCGTGAGCCAGACTCTAAGTTTTTGCTCGGGGTGTGTGATAAATACGGCCTTATGCTTAAATTACATAATGACAAGTTAGTTATTTATGATGAAATGACCTACGAGATGAAGCCGTTTGTAAGATTAATCGGTATGAAAGATATCACAGATTGGACCTACAGTAGTAATATTTGGGATGCTGGATACACCGGATGCCGGATATCATACAAAAACCCTGACAGCAAAGATGATCTAGAATATACGTTTGAATATGGTGATGGAAAAATATTAGAAGAAAGCTCGTCGGTTGAAAGTATTGCCGAAGCTGAGATTGTAGGAAAGGCAAAATTGAGAGAGAAAAACAAAGAATTTACAAAGGTGGTTTTAGATATGCCGCTGGATTTGGATTTGCTTGCAACTCAGACGGTTTATCTATCTGGTGACTTTGGATCGATTGAGGGCAAGTACTTTATCGACACCAGGACGCACGATATCGGCACAGGATCCACCACAACGGTATCAATGCATAAGGTGATTGAGGGTGGTTATTAATGCTGAGGGTGGGCGATGTATCGAGCGTAAATTATGAAAACGGAACTGTGAGAGTAGCATTTTTTGATATGAATAACATTGTATCGTCTGAAATACCAATGCTTTCCAATGAATACAATATACCCGATGTCGGCGATACTGTTGCATGCATAATGTATAACCACGGCAACTCAAAAGGTATATGCTTGGGAAGTTTTTACAATTCAAGCAATAAAGACCCGGATGGAGCGGAGGAGCTCTATATTAAGCGGTTTTTGAGCGAAGGGTATATTAAGTACTCCAAGGCATCTAAAACCCTTACAATCGCCTCTGATGCGGTGGCAATAATCGGGAATGTAACTATTACGGGTAACCTAGACGTTTCTGGGGATATTTCCGCAACGGGTGACATATCTGCGGTTGGTACAGTGAGTGGATCTAACATTCCGTAGGTTGGAGGTGGTGACAAGATATGCAAGTTGGATCATTTGATGACATTATATTTGAGACGAGTAGTAAAAAAGTAATGACCTTTGCAGATGCATCGCGAGAGATATCATCGCGGTATCACTCGCATGAGATTATCGGCGGAAAGCCTTTGATTGAATACGTAGGCCCTGGGCTTGATCTATTTAATCTCAATATCAAGCTCAATGGTAGTTTCGGAGTTAACCCAAAAAATGAAATGAATAAATGGATCATCCTTGCTAGGGCCGGAACGCCATCCGTCCTTGTAATCGGCGATGGACCGGTTGGCGTAGATCAGTGGGTTGTCAGGACATTAAGAGCGGCGATGACCACCTTTGTTGCTGACAAGCTGCACACTGCTGACTTGGTTATCACATTCGAGGAATACCTGGAAGATGGGTGGTCACCGTGACAATTGATGCAAGCACGCCATCAATCGAGTTTGCCGCAACTGGAAACGATGAAATCTTACAGAACGTTAGAACAATCACATCAACGCCTATGGGCACAGTGGTTTGTGATCGTGAGTTTGGCATTGACGATAGCATGCTTGATGCGCCTATTGAAATCGCAAAAGCGAAACTCCGCAGGGAGTATATCGTAAAACTACAGCGCTATGAGCCGCGCGTAAAAGTGCAATCAATCACTTTTTTAGAGGTGGATGGACTTGCAAAAATAAAGCCGAAGGTGGTGATCGCTCTTGCCTAACATCGAGGACATACCAGACATTGAATTTACAGTGGGAATCACGCTCGAAACGGTAAAGGCGGATCTGATAAATGATTATGAAGCCGCATATCTGGCACAGCAAGGAACGCGAAAAACACTAGCCCAAGGGGATCCGATACGGATCCTTTTGTCTACTCAATCACTAAGGGAGTTTCAAATCCATCAAGCAATAGAATCCGCGAGTAGAGATAATCAGCTTAAATACTCCGCGGGTGATTACCTTGATAATGTTGTCGCTGGCTCCGGCGTTACAAGACTTGCAGCAAAAAGCGCGATAACCACGCTGCAATTTACCCTGTCAGCAATACAGGTATTTATCGTATCTATACCACAAGGCACACGCGTCACGGCTGGCGATGATGTATTTTTTGAAACCGTTGAATATACGGAAATCGGAATAGGCGATACACAAGTAAGCGTATCCGGTCAATGCCAAACAACCGGATCGGTCGGCAATGAATATGTGATAGGACAACTTAATATACTTGTGGACCCAATTGCATACGTGGCAAGCGTAACAAACACTACTGCAACGCAAGACGGATCCGATATCGAGAGCGATGACTCGCTCCGGGCGCGTGCCTTTTTAGCGCCTGAATCGTACAGCGTAGCCGGACCTGCTGGAGCTTATGAATTTTTGGTCAAGTCATATAGTCAAAGCATTATCGATGTTTATGTTGGGAGCCCTGCGGCTGGTGCTGTAGATATCCGATTTTTGCTTACAGACGGCGAGATACCGGGCTCAACAATAATGGATGAGGTTGAAGCATACATGAGCGAATCGGAGCGCAGGCCTCTCACGGACTACGTATACACCTTTGCACCCGGCACAACTAGTTATGATATCGACGCCACATACTACATCGATACGCCGGACGCATCCAGAGCAACGGAAATACAAGCGGCGGTCACAACTGCGGTTGCTGATTATATTATCTGGCAGCGCTCGAAAATTGGGCGCGATGTAAACGACTCCGAGCTATCCGCGCGAATTAAAGCCGCTGGCGCTAAAAGATGCGTTATCACAGACCCGGCGCATGCAGTTATCGCCGACACGTCAATCGCTGTAATCGGCACGGAGTCGGTGACATACGGGGGGCTTGAGTGATGAGCATCTTATCTGATAGCCAGCTAATCAATCTAATGCCGCCTAACTTACAAGGCGATCCAGACATACGCGCAGCATCGGCGGCGCTTGATGCATCTACAGCACGTATGGCAAGCGCTTTAGCAAGTCTACGTATGATATGCGACATAGACAACGTATCCGATGATGTATTGGACATGCTTGCATATCAACAACATGTGGATTATTACGACACGTCATTGAGCGTTGCAAAAAAACGTGTAGTTGTAAAAGGTACGGCAAAAACGCACAGGATTAAAGGTACCAGGCAAGCCGTTGAATCCCTGGTTTCCGAGGTTTTCGCGGATGCTGAATTGATCGAATGGTTTCAATATTCCGGGGATCCTTTTAAATTTAAAATTGCGGTCGATTATACCGCAGAAGTGGCCACTGAAATAACGGAGCTTAGGCGCTTGATAGACAGCGTTAAAAATATTAGAAGTGAGCTTGAGGGTATAGAGTTGACCATCCGCGAGTCATTTGATGTGCAAGAGCAAATGTTTGTCACAGGACTTACGTATAACTACATCGCTGGTAGTTGGGCAGTTGGTGCAGATTCGATAACTGAGGTATCAACAGAAAAAGAATTATTTTTGACTGGGGGCGGCGTATGGCAATGAATCCGATCATGGGTGGATCACTACATAGTCATATCCAATCCGAAATCGATAATGTCCTGATAAATGGCAGTATAGTTATTAGCTCGCTTGATAGTGAGTCGGCATCAACGACAAGTTATACGGTCGTATTTACCGTCACACAAGCGGATACAACTCAAATAAATACAATCGCACTACGCAACGCGGCTAACGCAGAGCGGTTTAGTTACAGCGTCAATATCCCTGTATCGACGGACGATGCAATCATAAAAAAAATCATATCAATCGTATAGGAGGTGCGTCATGTACCATGAAAAAGAGGATTGGGAAGACTCTGGCGGCATTGATAACACCGTCAAAGCTGAGGATATAAACCGCTGGGAAACTGGCATAAAGCAAGCCGAGCGAGGGACCGGGATTTGCTATTCGGCATCTGGTAGCGGAGGCGCTCACGTTGTATCCACAGGACAATCACTAACATCGCTAGGCTTTGGATTTACAGTACGGATTAAGCCTAATCATACGTATACGGGAGATCATAGCCTTGCTATAGACGGTCTAACTGCAATACCGATATACGATCCTGGTGGCGAGCGTGTGTCGGAAATGTACCAGGGTGGTATGTACACATTGACATACGACACTGCGCAACAACGTTTTTTCGCACAGGGTAGTTCTGGTCTCGCGAACTACTTCGGCGATGGATCGAGCGGGGCACTTACGGTAAGCACCACCATCCCTGCGGGGTCTGTAAAAAACTACACTCACATAAACTTACCGGCATTTCAATCGGTTGATATTCTGGGGCAAGGCGGCACTACCATCATATACGTTGACGGCGATATGACTGTCGGGGGATTTATTGGGGGAATCGGTAACGGCGATCCCTTAATGGGCGCCGTGCCTAACTTCCCAATCCACCGCAAGGAACTTTTCGGAAACGTCCAATTCGGGAAATACATGGAGCTGACCGGAGACCTACAGATGGTCATCGGAGGCGCCGGGGGTGCTGGCGGAACGGGCGGTGGCTCTGGAGGTGGTAGACTCGGCGGATCCGGTGGCCCTGGTAAAGCGCTGAGGGGCGGCTTTGGTGGCGGAGGCGGTGGTGGTGGCAACTCGAATGGTAATGGTGGAAGCGCGCAAGCGATATCACGGAATGGTTACGGCAAGGGCCCTGAGGGGGTATTTTCCGCGTCATCCACTAGTGTTGCGGGCGATCCGGGTCACGAGGGTGCTGGTGGTGCTGGTGGTCTTAATGCTGGTGTAAATTCCGGCGCAGGCAAGGGTGGTGACTGTAACGGCGGTGGTGGCGGCGGTGGTGGCGGTATGATATCCGGCTATTCGGGCTCCACGTCGGGAGGCGCTGACGGAGCGACTGGCGTCGGTGGCTTCATAATTTTCATCGTCCGGGGAAATGTTATTGTTACGGGCAGCATACAAATGAATGGAGCGCCCGGGGGGGACGGAGGAACAGCCATGACGGGGGTTAATGTCACCGACGTCGCGGGCGGAGGCGGTGGCGGTGGGTCTGGCGGTGGGGGCACCATGATCCTACATCGCGGCACTAAGTCCATAGCGAGCGGGTCTCTTACGGGTTACGGCGGCGCGGGTGGCTTGGCCGGGCTGAGCACTGGTGTGGCTGTGGCGACCAATGGGGCCTCAGGAGCAGACGGATTCTCTTTCACTCAAGCGATATAAATATTTATCAAAGACAAAAAACAAGGGGACAACGGGGAAATGGATCAGATATTTATACAGGCCTTTGAAACAGCAGGCTTTTACGGCGTTGTCCTGGTATCAATCGGAGTAGGTGGCTACTACGGGATCAAATATGTAGCAGATGTTATCGTAAAGCGCTGGGATAAACGCATAGAGCAAGAGCAAATATCAAAAGCCGCTGACCGCGAGCAATCGAGGCTACAATTTGAGAGATTTGCCGGAACGCTAGATAAGATAATCGAGTCAAATCAGCGTATGGCAACCAGTAACCATGACGTGCTATCAACCATATCTGGAGAAATGAAGCTACACACAGACCAACATCAAAACCATGCTAGTGTACTCAGCAAAATCCTCGACAAAATCACCAACAATTAGAACAAATTGAACTTTTGTGCAATACGAAAGGGGGTATAAAATGCTAGGATTATCACAACTAACACTAGGCATGCGCAGTCGAGCACTGGGCACATTAGCACAAAAAGCAGGCGCAGTATTCGACTTTAACCCGTCCGCGCCTAAC
>Ga0222676_1000244_pt1 | contig 21155 bp, 31 predicted proteins | sample AntAcemetagen870_FD_179815 | JGI IMG/M metagenome (GOLD analysis project Ga0222676, IMG submission 179815) | Saline water microbial communities from Ace Lake, Antarctica - #870 | ecosystem: Environmental > Aquatic > Non-marine Saline and Alkaline > Saline | place: Antarctica: Ace Lake...
CCATTTGAAGTAAGAGCATCTCCTCCTCCTGCTAGAGCTTGCCATGAACACGTACCATCACCATCTTCTCGTAAGAATTTAGAACCTCCTGCTTCTCCTGTAGATAGAACTGCTGTACCTTCTGGTGTTCCAGTTAATCCCAATGAAGCGATGTTTGCTGGTGTAGTAGCTCTGTCTGTAGCTGTTCCTGTTGATGTTTCTGCGTCTGTTGCCAACTCAATAACTCCTGCAACTGTGGCACTAGCTGCAACTTCATCTCCTGTGTTTGTATTAGAAGTATTACCAATAACAGTTTGCTGTGCATCTGTTACATAGTTCTTGTCAGTTGCCTCTGTAAAGTTTGTATTTGTAAATGTTGGTGATGCTCCACTAACAACGCTTTGGTCTAGGGCTTTTACGTCTGCAATAGAAGTAAGCTCACTATCCATCAACGCTCCCGCTGCGGTTACGTTTGCTGTGTCTGTAACGTCAGCGTTATTCTCTACTCCTGTAGCTTGTGATGCACTATCAGCTGTATCTCCTTGTGCTGATGTGGCAAAGTCTGATGATTTACTTCCACTATCTTTGATTAGCTTACCTGTGGTTGTATCAAATCCTGCAAAGTTAGAGTCTGTTGCGCTGGAAGGCCCAACAACATCACCTGAACCAGAAGCAGTTGTCCACTCTGGTATACCTCCTGCAGATACAGAAAGAACTTGTCCATTTGTTCCAATTGGAAGTCGAGTTAAGTCTGATCCATTATAGTAGAGAACATCTCCTGTAGCGTAAGACAGCCCTGCTAAACCTGAAAGAAAAAGCTCCTCCGCTTCGGTAAATTGTGCAGTTAGTACGTACCCTGGATTTTGTGGATCAAAGAATGACATAGTTGTTTATATTATAACACAGATTTGACTTTTAATCAAGTAAGTGTTTCTTCTCTCTTATTGTTTTCATCATTCTGCTAACACGACTTTCTCGTAGCTCTAGATCTTTATTTTGCTTATCGATATTGTCTTGTTCTCGTTCAAGTTGGTCTAGAGGTTCCTGCAGCTTCTTAACAATGTTCAGTCGTTCTGCCTTCATCGTTGCAGTAGCGACTTTTCTGGCTTCTTTCATTTTAAGGATATCGGCTGCCATTTCTAATAACTCACCATTTCCCCAATGCAACTCATCCGATATCTCATTTATCTCGTGTTCAATACCTTGGTAAGTCGATTGTCTTGCCTCAATAGTTGCTTCAATTTCTATCAACTGATCTGTTGCTTGAGAGACTTCTTCTGTTTTCACCTTTAAGACATCTGCAGAATTTAGAGTCTCTGCTTCTATTTTGACTAGTTTTGTTTCTGCTTTATCAAATCTCGATGTTATTTCAGTATTTGAATCTCTTTCTCGTTTCTCTATAACCTTTTCACGTGAAACTAGTTCTTTTTCTTTTAAGGTAAGAGTTGCTTCTATCTTAGCTAGTTCTTCTTTTCTTTCACTTACAAAAACAGCAAAAGACGCACTTGATTCCAAGAGGTCTTTATTTTCTTTAACAAGGAGATTGTGGTCCTCTAGAAGACTGTTATTTCTTTTCACAGCGTCTAGGGTTTGTCGTTTGAGTATCTTTAAGTGCTCCTGTTTGTTATTGATTTTGGTTTGTTGCTGAAAGTCATTCATAGTTATCGTCCTAATAGAGTGGTCTCTACATAGACTGTACCTAACGTTGATGCTCCTGACTCTAGGAATGATACTTTTAGATACTTATAGAAGATATCTAGTCCAAGGCTGATTGTTGCTGTGTCAGCATCAGTTCCCAGGAATGTGAATTCTCGTGCGGTAAGAGTTGATACTGCTCCTGATGCAGACTCGTTTGGAATCCTGTACCAGTTCACACGATCTGGACTATCTTCGATAATACATTTCAGTGAGTTTGTTGATTCTCCTCCTGCCATTGTGTAAGAAATATCAAAGTTAATTTTTGAGTAACCTGATGTTTCTATGATATCGTTTATTCCTGTGTATGCTGCAGTAAGAGTTGCTCCTGCAATTACTCCTGCATCGGATTTTGTTCCAATGAAAGGTCGTGCTGTTGTGTTTGGGTAATCTAAAGACATACTATTTATTTTTTAGCTACTTCTGCTTCCTTTACTACTGCTTCCTTTACTTCTGCTTCCTTTACTTCTGCTTCCTTTGTTTCTTTCTTCACTTCCTTTACTTCTGCAACTACTTCTGCAATTTTAGCTTCTGCTTTCTTTGTCTCTTTTGAAACAACTTCAGTTGCAAATGTAAGAAACTCGTAAGTTTTTAGTAGAACTGGTACGATTTCGTCCTCTACTTCTTCTATTGCTCCTGCAGGAATGTTTACTGCTTTACCTTCGAAAACAAATCCTTTGATTTCTGCTTCTGTTGGGTTTTGAATTTTGATCATAATTTATAATTAGTTTTTAATTGGATACTCCGACCCTATTCCAACCCCTCTGAAGGGGCTGAATAGAGTAAGATTACGCTGCTTCTTTCGCAAAGATTCCCCGTGCTGCAGTTACCTGCCATGCTACGGTTTGGTCTAGTGAAGCTAAAGTTACATAGTCTCCTCGCTTTGCAGTAGCCTGAGTAAGGATTAGATCCTTATCATCAGTTGCGCTACCGATATAGCTAATTCCGTCACTTGCATTTGGACTCAAGGTAAGAGTTGCTTCTGCGTCATTACCTGCGTACACAAATGTGAATGTGTTTCCAATAGCTATGGCCGGAAGTGTAAATGTAACTGAGCTTTTAATGTAGAAAGTTTTCCCTGCATCTGTGTTTGAAACAACAGTGTATGCAGATGTCTTCTCTACCGCGTTAGCGTCAAGTACTCCTCCCGGAAATCGTGTCATGTTTACCATATAAATATTGGTTACTGAATAATTAGCCTGAGTAAGCTGAGTTATCACCTTTAGATGCCCATGTTCCTTTCCAGTCTTGACTGAAGTTAGCCCATCGTGCGTCTACTGTGAATGTCACAACTTTGTTTTTGATGTTTTTATCCATCTCAAGTCGTTTTGCTTGACGAGTTTCAAAGTGAAGTTCGTGCTCAGTTGGATCCATTACGAACCATGCTGTGTTTGAACCTCCGTTTGCTCCATCAAGGAAAACTGTAGAAACGAGATCTACTTCCCCTCGGTACACGTTGATTGCGTTGTTCGCAGTTTCAGGTGTAAGTTCTGAGTTAATAGTTTCTTTAGCAGTTTTGTAAAGATTTCGTGGAACTACTAGTTTCACTTGCCCTGTCATTGCCATCGGATCTCCGTTGTCAGTTTGTTGTAGGTCAAGTGCAATTCGAGCTGTTTCAAAGTTGTCGTGCCCAAGTGTGATTCCTGTTGAAGACGCATTTGACTGAGTGCTTCCGTTTGGAACTACTGTAGGGTGAGCTGTTGAGAATTGAGCTTTTGAATCGTTATACCAAGTAACTCGGTATCCGTTAACGTCTCTTGTTGTAGAGAACCCTCCGTTAAGAAGTTGTACTCCAGATTTATCAATAGACAAGTTTGTTGCCCGTGATAAGTCCTTCATTTCTTTTAGTTCTCGTTCGAAGTCTCTATCTTCGATTTGGTTTTTAGTTACATCAACTGAACCTCCGTAGTTTTCTACAGCGATTTTAGTTGTGTAAGTTTTGTAACGTGAAAGTTCTGGTACGTTTTCACCGTCCTCGAAGCGTTTAACTTCTCCGAAACCAGTTTTACCTGTTACGTTCTTTTGAGCTTTGTCTCCAAAGTCTCCGTTGTGTAGGATGTTAAAGATCCCAGGAGTGTAAAGTGCATCACCTTGGTCTACGACCTCAGTAATTCTCAACCCTGTATCTGGAATCAAATCTCCCCATTTTCCTCGTGTTTCTGGCATAATAGTTTATGATTTAATTTGATTAAGTGTTGAATACTTGAGATTCTAAGATGTTGACAATTGCATTTCCTGAATCTGCTGGGTCGACTCCCCATGTTGCGTATTGTGCTGTTGAAGTAACTGCTGTTGATTCGTCTAGTGAGTTTTCGCTTACAAGGTCCATTCGGTATCCCCGAAGGCCTGAACCTGTAGTAGTACCTAGAGTTGCATCTACATCTGCTGAATATCGAGATTGTTGTGAAACGTCGATAACTGCAGATACTTTTGCAACTGTTTGGTTATCTGAAGTAGTAGTGAATGTTCCAATGAAACTTCCAGCTTCTGCTCCAGCTGCTCCAGTAGTAGAAAGTCCAACTCCTCGGTCAGTAACAATATCTGCTACGTGTCCAAGTACTGCTGCACCTGCTGTTCCTAGTGCTACGAAACCACTTGCGAATTTAACAGAGTCATTTTGTGTAACTGTAATAGAGTTCGCTAGGATCTCTGTTACAAGTACTGGTCCACCATGTGGATCGAAACTATCGTGTTTTATAAACATAGTTGTTTTGTTCTAGTGCTTTTAATATTCCAAAAGCGTTTCGATCATATCTGGGTTTTTCTCCTTAAGGTCTTTGAATCTTTCGATTGACATTCCGTTTTGTTCGATAAGTTTATTTTCCTCATCGGTCAAATCGTTTTTCTTAAGAAGTGCAGATTTATCTGACGTTCTTGGTGAAGAACCATCTTCAGAGATATCTACAGTTTTACCATGGTTGTCGTCACCTTGGCGCAATAGCCTATCGGCATCTTTAATTACTTCTGTGAAGTCTCCAACTTGATGTAATCCATCAGTGTTAAAGCGTGCTAGCTTGTTTTTCAAAGCTTCGGCTTTTAGTCCTGCTGGGTCATTATCAGGTTGATAAATACTTTCATTAGCAATAAACTGTTTGAAAGCTATATCTTTATTAGATACGCTTTCTGCAGATTTCAGTTCGGCTAGAGCCTTAACAACCTCTGATTTAACGTCTGCCGTTGGGTCAACTGGAGGTGTAGTAACTGGTGCTGGAGTTTCTTGTTTTTCAACTCGAAGTCTCTCAATCTCAGCTTCTAAATCCTGTCTTTTCTTACGGTCATTAGTTATCTCATCTACAAGGTTTGCTTTTTGAGATTCTAACTCTACATTTTTTGCTTTCTGTGCTTCAAGTTCTTCTGTAACTTCTGGAGTTACTGGTTGTTCATTTGTTGACATACATTTTTTTTATTCCCTTAATTTCTCTTTCGAGTCCTTATTTTTACTTGGGTAGGACCAAGGAGGGGTGGGACCCTCAAATAATAAAATAGCGACACTTTTTACCTTTTACGGTATTTAAATATATTATACCACACATTTTTGAATAATGCAAGTTTTTTATTTATTTTCTGCAGTAAGTCTAGCCTTAATTATGTTTGCATACATAAAACTAGCAAACATAAAATGACCCATAATCTTGTCTCTATCAGCTCCTTCTGCAAGGAACCCTCTTTTTAAGTCATGGCCTAATGTTTGTTTGAGGTATGTTATGGCCTTATCACAACCTGCCAATTGGTCAAACGCATCTTTTGCTGCTTCATCATCTATACTAGTTGGTAACAGCGGATCAAAACTCTCTACAAATGCAATAAGCTTCTCTTCGTCAAATAATTTTGTTTCTGTCATATATTAAAATTACGCAAGGAATGGATTTTGTCCTGCTGATGCTCCACCTCCTGCTCCTGTGGTCATTCCTCGTGTCATATTATTTGCTTCGTTTCCTGTAGGCATTGTAGATTCAGGAGTAGCTAGTTCTGACTTGTCTGCTCCATCTGCAATCACACTTTCAATAGTTTGTTTAGTGAAGATTTTTGTTGGATCATCACCGAACTTTTCAGCTACTTGCGCAGCTAGTTCCTTCTTATCAACTAGGTCTGGGAAGAATGATAGGTACACTCGTGCTTTTTCAAGTACTAATGCTTTCTCAGATTCCTGTGTATTCTCAAGTTTAGGATTAGCAATCAGTTTTACATCAAAATCGAAATTCCGAATGTACTCTGCTGGAGTCGCTACAAATTCAATGTTCTCATTGTTAAGAATTTCAAAGGCTTTCTCAGCTCCTTGTAGTTCTCCTTTCGTTGGCATTTGTTTGTTCTCAGCAAACATCATGATAACTTTCTTTCCTCGGTCTCCATTAGATAGTCGAGTATCATCAATAGAGAATGTATTAAAAGCTTTTGCAAATTGAGCTTTACCTCCGTCTCCTAGTACTCCTGATATAACAGGGTTTCCAGGTCGAGTCCAATATTGTAAAATGTTCTTAGTTCGAAGCATTGCTTGACGCTTAACTCCAACTCGTGCCATCTTTCCGAATATTCCAAGTGTTGCAGCAACTCCTTCTGCTGCTGTTCTGATCTCTGATGCTGTTGTTCGTTCTCCTACACCAGCAACTCCTGATTGAACTTGGTCAACAGAAGATTCTTCCATAATAGATTTTGTGAAAGATAGAATGAATTGGTGCCATCCTCCTGGAGTTCCCATGTCTAGAGTTCTGTATGACTCACTAAGACTTAGACCTTGTGTATCAACTGATATTCTCCGTCCTGGAGTAAGGTAATCATCTTCAATAGAATCAAATCCTGAAGTAAGAATAGGTGGGAAGATAGTCAAGAATGACTGGTCAAGAAGCATGTTACTAAGAATGTTGAATACATCCTGTAGCGATTTAAGCTTATCAGGTAAAGACTTACCATAGAAGAAACCAGCTCCAAATTTTTCAAATTGTAGTTCCCAGAAAGGAAGCTCTTTGTGACTGAAAGGAATTGGAGAAGTAACTTCTTCTTCATCTGCAATGATTTTTGGGTTTAACCAAACGTCGTTTGCAATAAGAATGTACTCATCTGTATCTTTGTTGAAATAGTAAATAACTTCAACGTTCCCATCTTCAACATCATCACTTATATTAGTGTGATAGTACGGTAGTTCTGCGTCTCCTGTTGCTCCTCCTGAGATACGTGGTGACACGTTAGATGCCTGTGAGTACTGTGCGAAGTCTTCTAAGAATTTTTGATATGTAACAATTTTTCTTCGGAAACAATAGGTCATCTCGTGGATGTGATCTACCCAAACTGTTTGAGGATAGAACTCTTCAATAGGAACAATTTCAGAATACAATTTAGACTCTGTAATTGTGTTTGATTTAACTTTCAGTTTTCCTCCATCATCAGATACTATATCTCTTACAGCTCTAGTTCTAGATTCGTAACCTTCATAAAAAACAACTGTACCTTTTACAATCGCTTCTAGGAGTCCAAACATCTTTTGTTGCTCTCCGTTATCTTGTTCTTCTGAGTATTCAAATAGATCAGTGGCGATTCGAGCTCGTAAAGAATCCTCCGAACCTCTACCTCTGAATTCTACTGCAGGTAAAAACTGCACCAGTTTACCTAGAATTGCCATAACTTTGTTACGTGTCATTGGTTGGTGAACTCTCGCTTGCCAATCTTCAATGTCTTCACGCATATCAACGTTCGTGTTGAACCTTCGAACTGAATCATTGATGTAGGTGATTAAATCGTCCCCATCAAAATATTCAAAGTTTACGTTACGGTTATCCGCAGATCGTCTGAACTTATGGAATGTAGCCGACACTATCTCATCTTCTTTCTCAGAAGGAGTGTATGTTGGGTAAATTACCGTTGTTTCAGCTACGATGTCAATATTCTTAGTATCGCTTTTAGTAGACATGGTTTATTGTGATTATTATACCACAGATTTGACAATAATGCAAGTTTATCTTTTTACATTCATTCGTTGGTAGCCTTCTGTCGCTATCTTGTAGTGTTCCTTGCTTCGTCGAAACTGAAAGTAAATAGTTCTCATCCTTCTGATGGATTCTGAATATCCCTCTCGGAAGTTCTTCACACGATAGATAGTATCGATGTGATCCTCTTTCTTTTCGTAGTACTTCTTATCTTCTAGCTTGTGATTCTTTGCTTCCCATTGATATCCTTTAAAAGGCATATCTTTGAAACATTCGTACATATACGCTGGTTTCCCTCCTCCATACCAATAGATACGATAGAATCCCTTCTTCAATCTTTTGAATTTTATATGAGGAGATAAAGCTTCCGCTTCTTTTTTGAATCTCCGAAAATGTGATGTTCCTATGTTCATACTAGTATCCGCTTACTCGGCGTTTGTTAGGTTTCTTTTTGTCTTTCTTGCTTCCTCCATTATCTCTTCTGTTGTTGAGATCTTCTAGCCCTAGACAAAGGTACTCGAAAGCAGAACGATAGTGAGAATATTGATCGTGCTTAGGTTTTTCAGAACGAACAACCTTTTGCCCTTCTTGTTGCACTTTTGGATAAGATGAGTTAATCATTGAAAGATTGAAATAATCTGTTCGTGGATTCTCATTAAGACCTATTCCATCCATGATAATTCTCTTCGCTGCGGTCTTTCTGAGATTGAAGTGTTTCCAGGCATCTTGGAAATTCACTCGTATTCCATAGTTCCTTAAAACATCAATAACAGTAACGTCTGACACTTGATTTTGAAATCGCCCAGCAGGGTCCCCAAAGTGTATACCGGTAGGCCAGCTCTTATGTCTTTCTATTATATCTAAATCACTCTTTGTATACTGATAGTTTAAATCAGAATCCATGATTCCATTCACAAACGGTATATAAAAATCAATGTTCTTATTTCTGTTGTTATAGGTATCAATAATATTCCACCCTCCATTTGCGTTAGGTTGAATCCAAATCATTGCTGTATCATCTGTCTTACCAAAATCCCATCCAACATATAGAGGGAAATTAGGGTCGTATTCGAATAGTCCTTTAGTGACATTCTCTTCGTCCCATTCTTGGTAGATAACACCTTCTCTTGATTTTGTATAAGATATATCTAATTCTTGAGCAATCTCTTCTGTCGTCCGTCTTGTTTTCTCAAACTCATACCATTGTTGATCCTTCAAAGGGTGCTCAGGCCAATGAAGCGTTAAAACATCAATACCAGTATCTTTCAATAAAGCATAGTAGTTGTAACCGTTAGGTGTCGAGTTTGCTATTTTACAGTTCGTTGAATCCGAACAACCTTCCCATGCGTCTTTAGCATAGTCCCAGAAACCTAACTCATCAAAAAAGATGGCGGTCTTACGAGTACCACGCCCAAACTTAGGGTTCATAGTATCACCAGTGATGGCGTTACCTGTTGCAGGGTTAATCAGCTTCAGCTTAGTTCTGTGCTTGTTAAAATTGAAACGCTTAGGAAGCATCCACTTAGGAAGCGAATCTAGCATGTAATCAATCTTTCCAAACAAACTATCATCAGTTTTGTTATCAACTAATGCTTCTTTGTATGAACCAAGGAGAATGTTACTCCCATCTCGGAACAACCAAAACCAAAGTGTCACAGCACAGAATACTAGCCATGATACTCCCATCTCTCGTGACTTCTCAATCATTCCATCCTCTCCGTTGATTACGTGATCGACAGTCCACTCAATAGCTCTGTCTTGGAAGGCAAAGGTAATGAAAGGGAAATGGTGAGGTTGCAGTTTTGGATTGAACGTAAAAAGAAAATTGTTAACAAAAAACTTACATCCCTCAACTGGATTATCTGGGCGTGCACAAAGATGCCAGACATAAGCTCTCGCTTCTAGACTTCTTTCTGCTGCATCTACAATCTTTACTCTATCTTGTAGACGCTCTGTGTATTCAGGCGAATTTAAATAGTCCTTAAGGATTTTATCCCTACGTTCCATTTCTAATTTCTTCGTCATTTCTTTGTCAACTGTTTCTGCTGACGACATTTGGAGCCGAGAAGAGGAATCGAACCTCTGACCTGCTGTTTACAAAACAGCCGCTCTATCCAACTGAGCTATCCAGGCAAACCCTACGATCCCAATGAATTTATATTTCCTATGTTGGTGTGTCTTCGTAAGGGGTTCTATAATGAACGTTAGTATTTATTATAACACACAGCTTTTGGGATGTCAACTAGTTAAACTCAGACATATCCACATCTTTCCTTTTGAATTCAAATACGTCATGGCCTAATGTGTACTGAATATGTGGTCTGTCTTCAAAGCTTCTCCAATCACCTCCCCATTCAAAACCGTGATGCTTCGCTATTATACCAAACTTCTTCCAAAGTTTCTCTGGGGCGTTATACCCATCGATAAGAAAGTTACAATCAACAGCTACTCCATATTGGTGTAACGATTCTCCACATCTTGCGTTTGTTACTTTCGGAACCTGATTAAATAATTTGTCTTGGCGTTCACAACTTCTGTATCCTTCTATCACTCGCATAGGATTTCCATCTGCTGCCATGAACTCAAATACACGCTTTAGTTTTCTTTCTACTACAGGAAGTAAGTCATACCCCTCTAAGTGAACAATGTCTTTGAAGTCGCGTTTAGTTATCTGTACAACAGGTTTCTTCATCTTTTGTTGGAAGTCGTTTACAACATCACAGATGTGTCGACAGTATTCAACGAACTTTCCCTGCTGCACCATTGTGTGTAATTTATCTGCACTTGTGTATTTATATGAAAGTATGTGCATGATCTCATGAATGATTACATAAACATCTCGTTTGAAATCTGACTTGTTCTCTCTTCTCGTTACAACGTAAGACCACTTTCCATTTCGTTTACGGTGATAGACATATTTGTCCTCTGAGTAGATCTCCATAAGTCCTCTCCCTGCTTTTGTGATAGCTTGTCCTCTTAACCCATTCTCCTGAATAGATTTATCTGAGTCAACAATCATTATTACTCCATCACCGTCTGCTTCATCAAATGCTTGGAGTACTCCTGATTTTAGAGACTTAGTGTATCTCATTTCCTGGAAAGATAATGACCAGTTAGTCTCATAAGCTGATGGATTAGATTCATCAAACTCGATTTGTTTAGCTGGTAAGAAAACATTAAGACCCCAACCTTCAAATATTGCTTCTACCTCATCTAGTACAGAGAAGATGTAATCTGCGTCTAAAGAGTTTGTGAATTTTACGTTGTATTTTATCATGCGGGTAGCCTTGGATTTGAACCAAGAATTTCGGATTTGGAATCCAACGGTTTACCAGTTGAGCCTAACCACCCTATTGTGACGCTAAGGAGAATCGAACTCCTGTTTGTTGGTCGAAAACCAACCGTCCTACCATTAAACGATAGCGCCTTGGAGCCCATGGTAGGATTCGAACCTACGTCTCCGACCTTCGAAGGGTCAGACTTGTCCAATTAGCACAGGCAATGTGCTTGGTACTAGATTCGAACTAGTACTTCTTGTGCTTCATACAAGCGTGCTAACCGTTAACACTAACCAAGCAACTTGTCAGGATACCAGGAGTCGAACCTGGGCCACACGCATCCAAGGCGTGCATACTACCGTAATACTTTATCCTGGGAGGAAAGTAAGAGATTTGAACTCTTGGTTCACTTTCATGAACTCTGGTTTTCAAGACCAGCGCCTTAAACCGCTCAGCCAACTTTCCATGGTGCGAATAGGAGGACTCGAACCACCATAGACTGATTGGAAATCAGTAGTCTTAGCCATTAGACGATACTCGCATTTATGCCTGGCTTCAATCTCACAGAATCTGCGGTTGAACGGGGCTTTCGCCCACAGGCATATGGTGGGGACACAGGGACTCGAACCCCGATGGACCGGTTAAAAGCCGGCTATTCTACCGTTGAATTATATCCCCGTAGACACAGTTGGACTCGAACCAACATCTTCTCGTATATAAGACGAGTGCTTTGCCATTAAGCTATGTGTCTGTACGAAGTGGAGGAATCGAACCTCCAACCTTCTCTGTGTAAGAGAGCTGCTCTACCAATTGAACTACAGTCCCAAATTCAGAACTCAATTCCCGCACACGATTATTCTTCGTATCGGACTAATAGGCAGTACTACCTATTTCGTCGTACCTCAAAATGTTCCGTCGAATTGCTTTATCGTTAGACCTTTTCGCGCGGAAAGAATCATTTAGAAAAGCCTCTTCTAGGGTCTTCAATGTGGACATGGGGGACTGAATTCTCAATCTTGTACGAACGACAGGAGTCGAACCTGCAACCGAAGGCTTAGAACGCCCCTGCACTTCCTTTGTGCTTCATTCGTGTAGCGGGCCACGGAATCGAACCGAGAAATCGAGCTTATGAGACTCAACTGAAGACCACTCCGCCCGCTGTTTGTGCGGGTGGGTGGATTCGAACCACCACTGTCATGCTTCTAAGGCATGTGCCTCTGCCGTTGGGCTACACCCGCTTCTTGCTCCATCGGTAGGATTCGAACCTACGCGCTTCCGGTTAACAACCGGGTGCTCTGCCTCTGAGCTACGATGAAATATTTTACTTGCTTCAGGACAAGGATTCGAACCTCGGTCTCCGGCTTCAAAGGCCAGCGTACTGCCCCTATACGATCCTGAAATATTACTCCCTCAAACCTTCTGCTACTTCTCGGAAGAATAATTCTTGTTTTTTTGTTAAAGGCTTCCCATAAATCTTACCATCAGCAAGTATCTGCAGTGCTGTAGATTTCTTAGGAACACTAGACTGAGTTGAGTTCCCAGTTTTCTTTGCTAGTTTTGCTCTTCGTGCTAGTTTTGGTGCCATAGTTTTTATTTCTTTTTCTCTTCTATTGCGATCTCTCGTGCTGTCAACAAGTGTTTCATTGCATCGTCAGCAGACATTCCTTCTATATTATCAACCTTCGCGTACACAGCGATGTGCTCTGTAGCATTTCCTTGCAGAATTTGAGCTTTATCAACTAAAGTACCGAACGCGGTAGTGAGTTGTACGATAGGCATTTTGTGAATCTCTTCTGGATTCATCTCTAAGTAATCTAACTTATGAGACATTACTCGTGCCATCTGATCTCGTAAGCCCATTGCTTTCTGCGAAATATCCATGTCTTCAGTTACAGCTGGTTTGTGAAACTTTGGTTGTTTCAATTCCTGAGCTTGTTCTGCTTTCTTTTCAACTTCTTGTTTTGCTGCGTTCTGCGCGTCAGTAAACCCTGGGACTGGTTGGTCTTTCTTAGGTTTTATCTTCTGTGCATTAAGCATCCTCGCTTCAATGTTCTTTTCGATTAGATCAAGAATTTTGTATTCTACTCCAAATCTATCAGGGTCTTCTCGTACTTCGTAGTACATTTTTCTAACAACATCCCGTAAGTACACTTTACTTTGGGAGAATCTTGTCAATCCAAACTTTATTGCGGTATCATAATAAGAATAATCTACAAGATTATTTACGATATCTGCTTTTAGCTCATCTGAGAATTTCTTTTTAGCTGCCATTTAAACTACGTTTAGTATCACAATTATAGCATTGTTGCTACATTTTGTCAAGCAGTTTATTCTGAATTCAGTTGGTCAAGGATCCTTTTACCTTCTATTGCTACTAGTTCTGCAATGGGAGGAATCTTCACTGTCTTTCCTTCATTCTTTGTGTACCATCGTATAAGCGCTAATGATACCAACTTTTCTTTTGTGTCGTCGTCTAACATATTTGTATTTTTAAATAAAAACCCCGAAGGGATAAAAATGAGGCGACATTGATAGGAGTGATCCTTTCAACGTTTCATGTTTTAAGAACTCTATTATAACATCTTTTACAAGAATTACAAACTAAGTTTTCCACCATTCTTCGCTAGCCGATGTTGATATAGCTTTCTATATTTTCCTTTTGCTAGATCTTCTTCCTTGAGAGGTGTTGCCTTGGTCTCAAGTGTGATATTTCCTGTAGTAGTTGTAGTAGTCGTAGTGGCTATATTAGCATTGACAGTTAAAGAAGAGACTCCTGTGATGTCTACCATTCGTAGTTCTTTATCCATTCTAAAGAATTTTCTTTTGTCATATTCTTCTACTAAACCTCTTATAAATTCTACAGTATAATAACGACGAATTTCCTGCGATACATGGTATCTTTGGTATCCACTGATTTCGATCAGTTCGTTATTCGTGCGAACTACACTGGTAATTTCTGCAAAGCTAATCTCAGATGCGATGTAAGCAGCACAGTCTTGAGTAATATTACAATGTAATATGCTGCCGAAGCTGTTTACATGAAATTCATTTGGTTTCCCGAAGTCGTGCTCTAGTGGATAAGGATCCGGAACGCCCATCATTGCCATTAGCTTTTGCTAGAAGAATTTGAAGTTATTGCCAGGTTCTCCAAATTGATCTTAGGAAGCGCAGTAATTAATTTAGTAATGATATCTTTTACATCGATGATATCGGCATCTACGTCTGCAAGTTTAACTAGCATTTCGTTTTCTTTTTTGAATACCGCGTTTGAAGACTCTAGTTCATTTACTTTGGTTTGCATTTTCTTTAAGTCAATATCTTTGAAATTAGTTATCTCAAATTCCTTTTCTTTGATTTCCATTTCGTGATCGTGCTTTAGTCTCTCTATTTCCATAGAGTGGGTATTTTTCATACCGTTGATAACTCGTACTTGATCTTCTGTGAGTCTTTCAATCTTCTGTTCCGCCAATTCTTTTGTTCGAGCAGAATTTCTATCCATTGTCACTTGTTTAAGATGTAACTCTTGGCTTAGCCTTTCTTTGAAATCTGCTTCTGTTTTCATTCGTTTATTTAAAAAATTCATATCCAATGTGATTATTTGTAATACATAATATTGTACCACATATTTCACTTGTGTGATACATGAGTTATCCACACTTTTTACTAGTTTGGTGATGAATGTCTAGATTGCAATTAAGGCTCAAATATGCTATAATAGATAAACCTATTGGATAGGGTATCGGCTACCTAAAAGTTTGTTTATCGCGAGGTAACATATTGGCTACTCTTCTCTGTGTCTGGGAATACCCAAAGTACAGAGAACAAGATATGGTTTTTCTTAGGGGGACTTTTTCTTTTTGTTTTGTTTTATATTCTTTCGTGTTGTTACTAGTTTTGTTTTATTTTTCTTTTGTTTTTAAATTGTTTTACAGTATCTATATGTCTAAGAAATTCACAAGAAAAGTAGTTAAACCACCAGAGTTTGGAATATATCTAGCAGGAACAAGGTTCAGAAGAACTACTTCTATAAATATTAAACCAACGAAAGAAGGTAAATTAAAGAAATCTGATTTCAGGAAATTGTTAGAGCATTTTTTAGATCACTCTTTGGATGATTTAGATCTCGAAGACTAGTGGCAATTTAGTCATATAAGAACGTTACAACTAAAATATAGATATTCTAGTTATTAGAGTACTTTCAGGCCTATACGTAGCTTAATGGTAAAGCCTCCGCTTGTGATGCGGGCGATCAGGGTTCAATTCCCTGCGTGTAGACCTGAGTGTGTTACTAATTGTGGAAAAGTGTGATACATTATTGTCTATTTTATGGTATAATATTAGGGAACATATATACAGTTGAGGAGTGGCGGGCAGTGAACCGCACTTGCGTTAAGCCACAGTCTAGTTTAGCCACAGTCTAGCAGTGGCAGACCAACGATATAAGTTTGGGCAAGAGCTAATGCAAGTCAAACCTTGCCTCCTCTATTGTGTATATGTTTAGAAGGTGGGTTTTATCGAGTAACGTGATATGTGCACATCTTTACAGAATCTCACAACATATTCCCTGCTTCGGGGCTAATCTGCAGAGTCGTACTTAGCGACTATAAATAAGAATACAGCTGTGTTGTAATAAAGATTCTTTATCAAATGCAATGTTACAATAATGTATCACACGGTACTTGTTAAACAAAAAATCCCCAGGATAACTAACTGCCTAATAAGCAGTTTTTTCTTTTACTAAAATGTATTACATATATAGTGTATTACATATATTATATAGATCTCACATATTTCGTTATGGGTATATATATTAATGGGTAGCGCAATGTCCCCGTACTCCTCCCCCCTTCAGTTGAGCCATTTCCACAGTGTCGCACAATATGTATTTTGCGACGCTATCATCTTTTAGCGCTCTGTTTAGCCATATTCACTCCGTGGGGGAAGCTCATGTACAGTAATAGCAACACAATAGCACAATCATATCAACTTATAGCCACATTATAGCTGTTCATTCTCTTTTTGTTCTGCGTGTTGGCGGACTAATAGCATCAATACAGCTATTGACGTTCTATTCTTTTTATTGTATGCAAGAGTACTATCTCTATAATACGGTACATCGGACCATATACGACGCTCTCAGCGCTCTTCTAAGCCATTCTATACTTATACCCGCTATGCTAGTACCTGTATTCCGCCACGCTATAATCAATAAGACAGCCATATACTACTTGCCATGTGGAGTTTTCCACATATCTATACAATAGAGCTTGACGAATTTTATACAGCTGATAATCTTTACTAACTAGCCGAGCAAAAAGCTAGTGTTACTCAATAAAGAAAATACAATGAAATTAATACAATTCGCAGGGCAGATTTTACTAGTAGCAATGACTGGGCAAGTAGTTTTCATAATGTTATGGATACTATCAGAACAACCGGCAACGTTTAACCTCGCAGGAACAACAACAACGCTCACATTCATGGCATTATCAACTGTAGTATGTGCAGCTTATAATTGGAGCAATAAATAGTTATATGACAATTTACGAAAAAGAGCTACAAACGTTAAAACCTCATGACAAAGTAGAATATACAGATGAGCATGGTTTTATAAATACGCAGGGTCACGGTTACTTAATCGTGAAACGTACTGATGAGAATATAGAGAAGTATAAAATAGCAGAACAGTGCTGCAGTAAGTACAGTTTTAAGGGTAGCCACGCGATCTATCTAGAGGAGGACTGCGACGCAACAAAATTTGTAAAATTAACAAAGGGGGCTAATCACTAATTACATATATGCAAAAAATTACATTAAACAGTCAAGATACACCTTTCACAATTGACATGTATCAAACTTTCAACGGTGACACTGAAACTGAGCAAATGATCGAGTACTACAATGAAGAAAATAAAACAGAGCTTGATTATGATGATTTTTACTGGAAATTCAACAAGCAAGCAATTGCGAACGACATAGCCAACGCAAGCGTGGAGTATATCAACACTAATGTACTTGATGACGTGATTAAAAGCGTTAAACGTGCAGATACTGAAACTTATAGTCCCAAATTCTATAATTACCAAACTGATAGCTATGACGCAATTTATACCATTGACGTTGAAAAATTGCGTTCAATACATGATTTTAGCTTGGATTACGGCACACCTTTCGCAGAATATATCGGTACCAATAGATACGTGTACAAAACTGCAACCGATACTGAACAGATAGAATGGGAGCTTATGTATCATTTAAAATGCGAGCATGAGAGCAATGAAACATATTTCTTGGATATAAACGAAATATCAAGCGAAACAATGCATGAGAATACAGAAATGAAACTAATCACTAATAAATAATATGATGAATACATTAATGAAAAAACACACAATAGCAATTATAATAGCAAGCGTTTTATTTGGATATCATTTTTACACATTGACGACAATTAGAAACAACACGCACACAATTATATGCGAGGTGCAGAACCTGCAAGGGTACGAGATAAATTGTAATAGGTAGTAGCAACATAACAAAATAAATATGGATTACAGCAAAACAATGAAACTAATCACGCAAGGCGTAAACAAGGGGTATAAAATGTGGAAATATACAAACGTATACGGTATTTATACCAAAACAATGAAAACACTTTACTGCATAGGCTACGGAGAGCATAAATTTGCGACAGTAAGTAAAGACTATTACAAAAGAGAACTAAGCAACATAACAAAATAAATATGAAACTTACATACACCAAAACAACAACGGAAGAGAAGAACCGAATCGAAGTATGGCACGATCAATTTGCACTCTCACCGCGTGACGAGGAATATACAGATGGTAATTTAGGCTACTTCATTACAAAAGAAAAAAGCTACGAAAGTCCCGATACAAACGAGGAGCTACAGAACATCATGGAACGTACAGCGGAAGAGGCTACAGACACGCAGAACCACATGGAACTAATCAAAGCAGAATATAAAGACATTGTTTATATTGAACCTGTATACCGTTACGAACATGGGAACGTAAAATACTCTCGTGGAACTGCTGGCGGTTTTGATTCAAGCAACTGCGGTTTTTACATCGTGACAAAAAAAACGCTAGAACGAACAGGAACAAAAGATTTTGATAGTGCTATAGATGCGGAACTTGAAACATATACAGCATATGCAAACGGTGAAACATACGGTATCACCATATATGATGAAGACGGTGAAGTACAAGAACAACAAGGTAACTTCTTTAGCATCGAAGATATGTATGACGGCTTACCAAAAGAATTTGAGGGCGTTGACTTAAATGACTACTTAACATAACCATGAACGTCGACAAACACAAAATACCTGTATCACACTCAAAGCGAATAAAGCTATCACCTGAAAAAAAGCTAGTGATCAAAAAAGAATACAAGCAAGGAAATGTTTCATTGCGTGAGTTAGGTGTAAAATATAGCGTTGACAAAAGGACAATTCAATTCTGCGTACATCCGGAGAAGTATACGCAATCACTTAAGGCAAGGCGTGAACGTTGGGCGCAGGGCAAATATAGAGGTCACTATGACAAAGAAAAGCATAGAAAAGCAATGCAGGACTTACGAGAGCGAAAACGTCAAGCATTTGCAAAAGACTAACCTAATTATTCTATACTATCCATTTATTATTATGATATAATAAGTGGGTAGCAATAGGCTAGTTAGCCTAAATTACAAAGTAACTTGATAATTAAATATGAACAAAAAAGAAGCAGTAAAGAAGCTTGTTGAAGAATTCAACAATGTACCTGCAGAATGGGTGAGCAGTATCGCCGGAGACAATGGCGATTATGTGAATCTAGGAATGTGGGGGACTTGCTTCATTGTAGATGATTTTGTTGCGACTGAAGTTGATACGCGTACAATGTACGCAGATGTAGAAGAATTAAAACAGAATATCAATAATAGAGATGTTGATTACGAAAAGATACAAAAAGCCATTAAAGATGATGATTATGGAGTACTAGAAGAATACATCAATGAACAAATGGGAGGAGAAAATTGTATCCTTGATAAAGACGGTGAAACTACAAATATGTACCTTCATGAAGTGCAGGACGAGTTTATCATAAGCGTCAACGGTGCTGGTTTCGACTTCTATAGCGGAGTGTGGGATGTCTTATACGACGCTCTAGGACTACAGTGGCATAATCAAAATAGAAAAGTTGATATAACACTAGGCGAACTAATGGAGTCAGATAATCAAACCATCGCAAGAAACGCAACAAGTATATTAAAGCAACTACAAAAAAAGTAACCCGTTTTTACCGCTACGTCAACCCGTAGCCATCAAAACGCCATCATTTTAACCAATATGGCGTTTTTTTGTTTATAAATTTTTCTCTAAGATCCCTCAGCAGCACGTGGTCATAAGCATCACGGCGCGACTCATTTTTATTTAGCCTGGAGTACAGAAAAACCCGCGAGAGCAATCACACGGGTTTTCAGGTTGGTTGATTAGATACCCCACACTCCTAAAAGAATCGGCTAGATTAATTTAAATGGGGAAAACTAGTTTTTTAGACTACATTGGATAGAGTATAATATAACTAGTTGTCTAGTGTTACAAGCGAGGATACAAAACCTCGCCGTAGGAACGACATTAGCAAACTTTATAATTAATGTCAACTATTATATGAACGAAGAGCAATACGAACTACTTATTAAATATTTACGGTACCGAGTTGGGTACGGTTATAAGGGGAAGCTCAGCATCATGGGAAAACCTGAGAATAAAGAAACAACCGACGAAGAGCTATTTAAATACACGTTTGAAGACAAGAGCAATGTAAGTGTGATTTGTTTCACAGAGAGAAAGGTATTGTTTGACTTCCGAAGTCATGGGGATACTTACATCATCATCATCGATAAAATGGCACTAGGCTTATCAGAGGATTTTAAACTATTCAACTAATGTGTAGACCTGAAAACAAACCAACTGAATGGCTTATATGGAGTCACGAGCACACTGCATGGTGGGCCCCTAATGAATGTGGGTACAGAACAAAACGAGCAGAAGCTGGCCGATATTCATTTGCACGAGCTAAAGAAATAGTGCACAAAGCAAACACATGCTTGGATATTCCCTGGGAAGCAATGGTTGAAGATAAAGATATATATGAATGAACCAGTAGAGGTCAGACAAGCCTTTGATGAAAGACAAGTGGAAGGCCTAATACGAATCTGTAAAGAGCTAGCAGGCAGCCCGGAAGCAGATAAAATGGTGGTGTATTTCATGCCGTTTGATCCATTAGTGGTAGCAGAAGCAAAGAGAAGGATATTAAATAACCTTAAATAACCTTAAATAACAGTAAACAAATATATGACAATAAAACAAATTCACGAAGCCATACAAACACTAGCAAGCGAGAACATGACAGAAGACGGAATACATCATGATGACTGGTGCGATAGAGAGTTTGAGTATACAGACAGTATTGTAAGACAATTAGTAGAGGACTTTGAAGTAGAGATTAACTTAGTAGAAGAAGTACCACTTTTCAAAGGTAATAGAGAAGCATTAGAAAACCTAACCAAATAAATATGTTTAAAGACAAAACAACAAGAAAACAACGTATGCAGAAGAAAACTTAAACTTTGCATACGCATTACTAATTGTAATTACACTAACAGTAGTACTAGCACAGATTCTACACTGGACACCATTACAAATTAACTTATAGACATATGAACATATACACAAACAAAGTAAGAGTGATGAGGAATACAGAAGACTCAAACAATGAAGAAATAAATGAAATGATTGGACAAGAGCTTGAAGTGTATGAAATTTGTCCACACGACAACACAATTCTTGTTTACAATAAAGATAAAAGTGACTTTTGGTGGTTTAACGAATCAGACGTACGGTTCCTAACACCAGCGAAGTTTAAAGGGAACAGCATAGCTATTGGTGATTATGTGGAGAGATTGGATGGTAACAAAGGAATTGTGACAGGGTTCTATGAGTATGGTGGAGAAAACAAAATAGTTCTTGAAACAAAAGAAGATGGAAACTGGATAGTTTCAGAAGAAACCATCACAGACCACGACATTACAATAAGGACAGGAACTATTGAAATCAACGGTAAGAAGTACAACAAAGAAGAGGTAGAGAGCAGATTATCAAAGCTAAAGGAAATTAAGTAATATGAACAAAAACAACACAGGAGAAGGCAATAGTGGTAACAGTAATAGTGGTTACTGGAATAGTGGTCACAGGAATAGTGGTCACAGGAATAGTGG
>Ga0222676_1000246_pt1 | contig 21090 bp, 56 predicted proteins | sample AntAcemetagen870_FD_179815 | JGI IMG/M metagenome (GOLD analysis project Ga0222676, IMG submission 179815) | Saline water microbial communities from Ace Lake, Antarctica - #870 | ecosystem: Environmental > Aquatic > Non-marine Saline and Alkaline > Saline | place: Antarctica: Ace Lake...
CTCTAGTAAATCGACAACAACTTCTCTGGGAATTGCGTCAGTTTCTGCGTTTGTTTTATTTAAAAACTTTTCTGCTTTATTCATTTGCTTCATTTGGTTCATTTGGCAAATCTCGCCAAAGGGTAAAATCTAATTGAGACTCTTCATCTCCTCCTGTCAACATCCATACTTGTTTGTCTTCATACCACCAAGCTGTTTCGATTACCCATCCACAGTCAGATGTCTCACATGCGGCTAAAACCACTTTATGAGGAGGTTTTTGTTTATTGAAGTCAGTCCACCCATCTACTCTTTTAAGTTCAACTTTTAATTTTTTTTTAATTCTTTTTTTTTTAACTCATCAATTTTTTTGGATATTTCATCAGCTTCAGAGAACTTTTTATCTGAACTGGTTCTATTGACGGTAGATAATTCATATGATTCTTTCATAAGTTTTTCAAACTTTGATTGCAGAACTTGAATTTCTGATTTCTTTTTAAACAAACCAAAAAAAGATTGTTTAAATGATTTTTTATTACTTTCCATGTAACAAAGATAGCAAAAATTACGTTATATAAACATGAAACATAAATTAGATAAAAGAGTTCATTATGTCAAATTTCTCCAAAGCAACAAAGATTTTAAAATGAAACCTCTGGTGGCTTCTAATGGATTGCCTAAATTTATATACAAAGTTTTAAAAGAGATTCCTCACACTGTGGTCAAATGTGAGTTAATTGAATTGAATCCAAAAAAACCTAGCCAAGGTTCTTACAGTGGTATTGAAGAGTTTGTGTGTTGCTCTCATATTAACAATCGCTATAAACGAAATTACTTATTCTCTTCTTTAGAGAGTGCTAATATTTGCTCTTTCAACAAGACGCATACAGGAATATATCGCCACAGAGGGTTGATATTGGATCAGATCAAGATCATGGATATTAAAAAATACCCAGAATACCAAAAACACTCAGACCAATCTTTCGAAGATGGAATACCAAATTCAATCTGGTTTGTCAACCATACGTATCTCTATTCACCTTTCATAGAGTCCTACAAAAGATTAAAGAAAGAAGAAGCTCAACATAAGAATTTGATTTGTTACAAATACTTTAACACTTTGTTAAAAATAAACAAAGAAGCTATTAAAGAAGAGTTTTTCACTTCATACCGAGAAGCTTCTTTAAAGTTGTTGTTGTTGCTTCAAGACAACCTAATAGATCTTAAAAACAACATGAGAGGCCTACAGAGAGACTTTGGCTTCCCAAACGAATACAATGTATACAAAGTAGGCTTGACCTTATCAGTTGTCTTAATGAACCATTTAGGGGATATGTATTTTGATTCAAATGATAATTGTGTTTTTAAATCAAAAGACATCATAGATTTAAAGAGAAAGATTGTTTAATTTTTACTTTCTACTTTTACGTTATATAAACATGAAGGAAAACAAAAATTATTTACAGGAATGAGATTCGGGAATTAAAAGCTCAACTTAAATCAAAAAATTAGTTTATATTTGTATCAAATAGTTTAACGAAATGTACGAAATACATAAGGTTTATTACAAAGACAGTGTTATTGAAGAAAAACATGCAGCAGCCTTAGGTAAAAAAATAATGCACTTAAACTTACGTATAGGTGATAAATTTAGATCTTTTCCGTTCAGTGAAGACGGTAAAACAAAAGAGCCAGCATATTATCAGGGTATCTATTTAGTCATAAAGGACATCGACATTAGAATAACAGACACATTGGATAGATGTGTGGAAACAGAAATTCACATCAGCCTAGATAAATATAAAAGTACATAGACATGAATAAAAGAGGTTATAAAGAAGCAACGGTAAGTGAGTTAGATGATTTTCAATCAATATCATCTGCTATTATGGAATGGTTTGAATCTCATTGGGACATCCAAGTTTCTCCAAAACAATATGAAGAGTTCATGGAGGACTACCATGAGTTCAAAGGGATTGGAGAAGACAAATACGACTTGTCTGATGACTTTAATACTTTCTTTGATGCTACTTCATCAAAATTCTCTCTACCTACAGCATGCGGCTTACCAAACGCTGCTTATTCTGCCAACGAGCAAGGTAGGTCATTTTTCGAAACAATGTTAGGGTCTGTTTTAGGTTACGGACTTCTCATAGGTGAGGAGAGAGCTGTTAAGGGACGTGTGTTTGGAGATTTTAAGAAAACTCTTCAAGGAAATGCTCTTGTTCTCGCAATAGAAAAAATGGATTTAGAGAAGAAGAATAAGGAATTAGAGAAAGAGGCTATTTTAATGAAAGAGGAAATAAAACTACTTAATCAATTGCTTCAGTGAAAAACAAAGACAACTGGATCTCTTGTCAAGAGGAACTTCCTAAGGAAGACGTTGATGTGATTTGTTATTGCGTTGACTTTCAGGTTCGGGTTGGTCGGAGGACTGGTAGTTTATGGTTTATAGATTGCTATAGTTTGCCTCAAGAAATAACGCATTGGCAAAAGCTACCTTCTCCGCCTTTATTAAAATAATTATAAATTTAGAAAAATGGGTGTAACAACTACAGCAGACAAAGAATTAGAGAAACTTATGATTAAGGAAATAAATACATTCAAACCCTTAATTGCTGCAATAAGTTGTGCTAGAATAGCGCAAGATTACGCAAAAGACCTTCTCACACACGAAGACAACACTTTGTTATCTGGTTATATGATTGAGGTTACTCATAGAAATGAGACTGAAAAGCAAAGATGGATACCCCATTATAATCACAAACTTTACAGAGACGAAAAAGCTGCTCATGGTGCTATGGAGAACTGGTCAATTAGATACAGATTAGTTCCGTTGTATTCTCAACAACTTAAGAAAACTTAATTAAAAGAACATGATTCCATTAGTAAAAGAAGAAAAAGAATTAGAAGTTTGGGGTATAGAAAAATGCTACTTTAAATGCGGAAACAATACAAGGTTTTGGCATTGGAGAACAAACCAGCCAATATGCAAAGAATGTGCTAAAACGCACAAAGTAGCAGAAATTGAAAAGTGCCATCCAAAATACAAAGTACCTACAAAGGCTCAGTATATGAACTCTTTGTAGTTCTTCAACTGATTTTAATAAAACAAATTATGAATAAAGAAATAAAAATTAACTAATGACACCAGATAAATTAAAAAAACAACAAATATGCTATTAAAGCATTTTGTGTAGCATTTTCTCTAATGATAATACTCCCAGTAGGATTGATAGCATTGTGTGATTATTTCGGATGGCTGTAATCATGCATAACTGTAAATTAAAACAAAAAATTATGAATAAAGAAACTAAACCTAAACCACGCAAAGTATTATGTCCTGTTAAGTTTCAGGGAAGAAAATATTTTGGGATAAGAGAATTTGATTGCCATAATGTTGGGCTTTATACAGAGAAGACATTAAAAGGGACTTTCTTCACATCCATACCTATATCTCCTAAAAGACACAGAGATGTGCATCCGACAAAAGCTAAAATAGAAATTGAGTTTAAAAATAATTGGACTATATTTAATATATTTTCTGATTGGGGTAAACTCTATACGATTGAGATACACAACAGTCTTAGTGAAGAGATTGAGATCGGAAAGAAAGCAATGATTGATCAAGGGTTTGATATTGAATTAAAAGATAACATGAGTAGTTTTAGATATGGAAAGCACACGCAAGAGCATCTTGGAGTTTGGTTAAGATACAAATCCAATCCAGATGTAATTGATTTAGTTAATAAGTCAAAGCAAAAAAGATTTTTAGATAGAGTGGAACGTGTAGTTGTGTCAGAGTACGATAAAGAAACAAACCAAGTTTGGTTAGAAATATGGTGTGTTTCTTCCATAGATTCAATTAGAGGTAAAAATAGACATAATGTTTTTTCTATAAAAACAATTATAAATAAAGAATGGTCATGTGAAGGTGATTTAGGAAGTGGGATTAAATTTTAATAACTTAACAAGAAGAAACAATGGGGAAAACATTTAGCTTAACAAATAGAGACATTAGGGAAAACTACAGAGATTATAAATTCCACTTAATGCTAGGTGACTTCAGAGGCGCTTTTGCTTATTGGTTGATTTCACAAGAAAGCCAAATAGATTTAGATATAAAAAAACCTCTTGATGCATTTACAAAATATTTAAAGCAGAAGTACTTTAAGAACAACGGAACTATACAAGAATTTACATACGACCAGCTATATAATTTAATAAGCGAGGACATATTTATAGCAATACCAGAAGTAATGGAGTTAAACGAAATGCAGCCTAACTTTTATGATTTAGGAGCGTTGGCAAGGAATGTTTTTTTTATGATATGTAGAGAGCAAATCACACAACCAGTGTAGTATTCCAACGGATAAAAAAAATAAGCAAGACCTAACGATTTAATATTTAAAATATGAGTTTATATTTAAAATATGGTGCAAAAGCATCATATGACAACAGCGGTAATGAAGAATATAAGAAATGCCCTTTTTGTGGGAGTTTATTTAGATCAGGTGGGTCAGGTAGTGGAAGCTGGTATAAAAAATATGATTGCGGGACTAGGGTTGATGCAAAATATGGGAATGAAGACTATGTTGTCAAATTTGACTTAAAGTGTGAATCAGAAGAAGGTGTTTATAATGGCTCAAATAATGGGAGCGGCAGAGCAATTGTGCCAATGAGATATCACCATAAATGAAAACTATAAATGAAAAGTGTGAAAATCATAACTAAAAGCGACTTAGATTACATGTGCAATCACGAGTCTGATTGTATGTGTTCGGAAAGTAAAAAGAAAGAACTACACATTAAAGAAATAGAAGAGGCTTTAATTAAACTAACATAAAAACAATGGAAAGTCACATAAGGCACTCTATTAACATTTTAGAAAACCTACAAGAGTACGAAGAAGGCAAAATTCTTCACAAAAAATATTCTGAACCAGAATACTCTTCGGCTCTTTTGTTAATAATAAATCTAGTTAAAAATAATGTTACGAAATGTTCTATCTGTAAAGATGAAATTAACAGCGTTTGTTTGGATTGTCAGCAAAAGTTATTTAAACCTCTAAAAAAATGGTGAGTGTTTCTGTAACAGTTTGTTAATGTCTATATTTGTAACGGATTAAAAAAATGAACATGAAAAGAGAAAAATCAGAACAAATTAAATCATTATTTGAAACTTATTTTGATGGATGCTATGATGTAGACCCACAAGAAATAGGTAACCCAAACACCTATTCAATGGGTGTCTGTAAGTTAGATTATGATGAAAATCTGAACAAACTCACTGTGCATTTAAGAAGACCGGGGTTGCTAATAGGTAAGGCAGGTGGGACGATTAACAAACTAAAAGAATGGTTAGATTGTGACGTGGCTATCATTGAAGTTAAGAAGTTTTGAATAATTTAAAAATATTAAAATGAACATAAAATTAACAGACTGGATTAAAAGCGTTGACGAAGAATTAAAATCAGATGCAATGCCAATAGTAAAGAAAACATTAATCTCTATAAAGCAACAAACTATTAAACTAGTTGAAAAACGCGGATATGCTTATGACATATTTGGCGATAAAATAGTTAGAAATTAATGTTCTAAAATTATGATAAGCAAAAAAGAATATAAGGTAGCACAGGAGATTGTTAAAAGATACGAACAGGAGCAATTAACTATATCTGTTGTTAATAAATCATTTACTCCGTTTATAGGAGAAATTGTTGAGATAATCTATAGTGAAGATAATTTTGATGTAGGTGATAAGGTTGAAGTCTTAGAAAGTCACGAAGCAGATGGTTTTTGGGTAGTTGGAAATGATTACCTAAACAAGTATAATGAAAGTATACACATAAGCAACCTTAAAAAAATAAACTAATTTGTATTACAATGAACTTAATTAAAACACTTTCTCGCTATGTATTTTATACTTGGTTAATTATATGTTTGGCTTCATGTTCTCAAAAAGAAAGACCAAAACCTGAACGAGTTGAATCATTAAAAGTTTTAATAGCTAAAACTACAGAAACAGTAAATGCAACTGCTTTAAGTAGTGGTTATACAAATTACAAATTAGCTTTTAGTGATGGGTTCACAGAACTAACTTCTTTTGGTTATTACACTTGTTTGCAAATAGGAGATACAGTTAAATTTGTTAAAAACAAAAACCAGAGAGACTCTTGGCTCAAAATGAAGCCAAATTGTAACTAACGAGAGCAGCTATTCCTACACTTTGTTGTAGGTAGTGTATTTATAAGGTTAAGATTTCCACCTATTTTAAACGGAAATCAAAGATTAAAACAGTTAAAAATGAAAAATTATTTAGTAGTATTACAAATTGATGTTGCCGATGAAGGTGATGTTGGGTTAGTCAAGGTTATAAGTCAGGCAGAGTTAGATGAAACAAAATCAATAGATACTGGTTTTGGTAATATAGAAGGAGATACTATTGATTTTAATAAATCAGATGCTGTTGAAATAACAGATGAAGAAATCAAAGTTTTGGAAAAATTTGGATTGACTGATTTGGAATTTGGGTATTGTTCATTATCATAAGATCAGAACGATGATTAATAGTTTTAGCTGCATATGAATGCTCTTAGAATAAACCAAAAATAAATTATGGAATGGATCAAAGGAGTGCCTAAAGAATATACAGAGTGTTTATGTTACGAAGATGGCAATCAATGGACTTGTATTTACAATGGTAAAGAGTGGGTACAGCCTAAGGAAGACAATTTACCAACTCATTGGATGTTACTGCCAGAACCACCAAAGGAATGTGACGAACACCCAATAAAACGTTCTTCTAAAAAATTGATTGGTAAAAAAGGTAAAGCAAAAATTTACCCTATGTATGCACCTCATATTATAATCGGAACGAATAAATCAATTTTGGATGTATAGTTTCAAATAAAAGAAGCCGTAAGGTAAACATCATCTGTCTGGCAGAGACGCTGCTCTAGATGTTATTAACAAAATAAATTTTAATTAAAAAACAAACAAATTATGGAAGAGAAAATTTTGAGCATATTAGATAGCGGCTGTTTTGAAATAGTTTTTATGGACAAAATACCATACATTGCACCGGGGTCAACATTTTTTCACGGAAGTGGAAGCCATGTTATCATTGGTAGTGATGAAACACTGTTTCGTAACAGTATAAATAAAGAGACAAGGGATAAGATAGTTAATTCTGTACGTGAAATATTAATTAATTCAAAACAAAAATCGTGAATTTAGGAGAATCATTAAGACAAGTTAGAGTAAAAAAAGGTTTTAATCAAAAAAGTTTCTGCAAAAAAATAGGAGTGTCACAGTCTTATTTGTCTTTAGTTGAAAGAAACAAAAAAACTCCTAGTGTTGAAATTTTAAAAAAGATATCAAAAGGAGTTGGAATGCCTGTAGCCATTTTGTGGTGGTTTACTTTTGAAGAGAATGATGTTGAAACCGAAAAGGTAGAAAAGTTTAGGTTATTAAAACCTAGCATCGACAATCTGATCACTGAAATTTTTAATTAAAAACACAATGGGGAGAGAGAGAACTCCATTAAGAAGAGAAAAGAAAGGCAAAATAACTATTTTCATCAGTGATATATTTAGGAATCCTGATATACAAGACCAAGTAGTCAAGAGCTTAAAGAAGAAGTTATAAGCTTATTTACAGACAAACAACGTTTATAAGTTTATTTATCGGTAAATTTTAATTATATTTACGGATAAATAAAAAACATGAAAAAACTAATAACATTAGCATTGATACTTTTATCAATGACAGCAAACCCCTTCAACATCATTGGAGGAGAAGCTCCAACTCCTGAAACCACGTCAATAGTTTCAGAAACACCATCTGAAGGTACGTACAGAGTAACTGCATACACTCAAAACACATGGGGTCAGAACTACTGGGTAGATTTAACAGTGAAAGGTAGCTATTCTTCTTGGGGAAGCAGCATCTACAGTGTTTATTATGGGGGTTGTCAAATTTCATATTATTCTGACTGGAACAGACAAAGCGTTTACTATGTAGTTCTATCTGGAAGATATTATTATTTCACTTTTTAATGTCAAAAGAAACAACTCCAGAGGAAATAGAAAACTGGGAAAAAGCACTTGATATAATTGACACCAATCTCAGTGTAGAGGATGGTGTCATTTGTAACAGGTTTGCAACAGCAAGTAAAATTGTAGAGTTTTCAAAAAACCTTAAGTCTGCAACTGACAATCCCATCAAAGATAACAGGATTGTCAACGACAGATCATTTGCAAGAAGGCTAAAGGGTCATTTAAAAGGATTGGAGGCAAATTGCGAGATGGGTGTTGAAGAAATTGAATACCTACAAAAAGTGGCTGAGAAGCTCTTAAAACACCAAATAGAAACTTGTCCTTCGGATGAGGAATGGTATCATTTAAATTGCGATCCTAGTATTGAATTCAAAACAAAAGAACCATGCACAAAAAGAAAAATATGAGTTTCATTGAAGTCTTAGGAAACACTCAAGTCAAAGACGAGTTAAAAAGACTATGTTTTAAATCTCTAGGAAGTGGTTGGTATGCCAATGATGAGGGCAGTATAAGGTTAAGGTTATGGAAATCATCAGAGATTGATTTTTGGAGGTTTCGTAGTGAAATAGATGATGATGAAAACGAGCTTAGATTTAGAGGGAAAATACATAACTTAGATGAAATCGAATGGGTTTTGGATAGGTGTTTTTCTGATGTCATTGTAAATAAAGAAGAAACTCAATTAACTCTACCTATTGTGATTGAGTTCTTAAAAGGGCATTTAGAGGTAAATGCTGGAAGGTTATCTGAGCCTTTACTAAGAGTGAACAAAAACCCTAAAGATGATGCAGAGTGCCATCAAGCGTTTTTAATGTTGGCTCACTTGAAAGAGATTGAGGATTACTGTATTTAAGCGTCAAGGGTTGTAAGGTTTTTGATTATATTTGTAATAATTTTTTAATTTAGAGTAATGGTAAACAAAAAAATAGACACAACGAAAAAAACGATAGTTCTAGACACTAGCTATGAGTTTAAAGATTTTGAGATCACAAAGTACATTGAGCATTTTCATTTTAATTTCACAAAAAACAAGAATGAAAGTATGGGTTGTTCCTTAAATTTTAATAAATTTAAAGGAAAAAAGAATTATCCTAAAGAAATTGAGATTGTAAATGTGGATATAGAAAATAAAACTGTTGAATTAAAATACACTTAAACCGAACTATTATGAATAACACTGATCAATACTCTTTAACATTTTCAGCTGATTTATTTCGCTTTTTTTTACGTAAAAATTTCAAGGATGTTGAAATGAGCAATGAGGAGTGTGATGAGATAGGAGAAGATTTTTATGTGTATTTGCGTGGTTTAGATTTAACTGAAGAGCAAAGAGAAAACATATTACCGAAAGATACTTTTGATATAATGCTCAATCAAGAACATCCTTTAAAGACTAATGGGTTTCCTCCTGCTTACGTCCTTCATTTCACAAAGTACATAGAGCAGATGCAGACAATAAAATATTAACACAATGAACAAACAACCGCTACCTAAATGTGAGGATTTACATGCATCTTTTAGTGCCGTTAAAGGAGAGGGCTACAGCTGCCCTAAATGCAAAACAACACACAATGATACAGTAGAAAAATATGATGTGGACGATGAGTCGTACCCAAAATGTTTCAACGAAAGCAAAGGTTATACTATGGATGGTAGTTATTGGGATTGGGATGAAATTCATTGCTGTGAAGAGTGCGGTACAAAATACTGGTTTAGGAATGGTGCATATTAACAAGATGATTAACAAGATGATTTACACAATGGAAAAATGGTTTTGGATGATGGAGTATTGTAAAGATAATTCAATCCCTCCTGCACAAAAATGGGCATGGAGCGAAGCTGAGAAAGAATACGAACTACATCAATTAAATAAATAAATTATGTATAAAAACACAGAAGAAGAATTACCCTCAAACACATTTGAATGTGTTGTGAAAATATGGAATCAATTCAATGACAGTTATGAGACTGGTGTAGGAATATATGACATACCAACAAGTAAGTGGGAAGTAAGAAGCACTGAGTCTGGGTTGAATTCTCCTGTTCATTTTTGGATCAAAACACCTGAGCTTGAAGTAATTTTATAATTTTATAAACATGAATACCCAAAAAACATTAGGTTCTGTTGAAATCACAAAGGAATATTTTGTGAAGATTATAGACCAATTAGAGAAGCAAAATTTGTATGACATTAGCTATTGTCGAAAATTAGGAGAAATACTACACCCACACATTGAACCTTATGACAATCAACTTATAATCGGTTCTTTAATTAAGATAATACAACAAGCCTTCAATGATGATCACATAGATTCATGGATAGAGTATTTTTGTTGGGAATTAGAATTTGGAAAAAGATACGAAGATGGATTTGCAACAAATCAAGATGGATCTAAGATTGACCTAAGTGACTCTGGGAAACTATATGATTTTCTTGTAGAAAAAGAAACACCAACAGAAGCGCCAATAAAAGAACCTGAAGAAGAATGGGAAGATATTGATTGTGATATTGATTTCTCTAAACTAGAAGCAATTAGCTGCTCTAACTCTCTTCATATAATTGAGGAGATACACGAAGTCAATGGTGAAAAATATAAAGTGTATTATGCAATAGGAGGAAGCGGTAAAGCACCATTCGTTCAAAAACTTAAAAAATAAAACAAACTTAATATGAATAATAAATTAACACAATTTAAGCGTTGGATTTTATCTGGTTTTTTTAAATCCCTTTCTCATGAGTATGAAAACAGTAGAAGGCTTAAAAGTTTATTCCTTACCTTTTTTGATGGGTGCTACGGAATTGATGCTGAACCAAACACTCCTAGCACCTTTGCAATGGGAGTTTGCCAACTTGAATATAAAGACAACGAACTAATAGTACACCTTAGAAGACCCGGATTGTTGATTGGCAAAGGTGGTCGTACAATAGATGCGTTAGCTAAACAATTAGATTGCAAAATAAGTATTGTTGAAGTTAATCTACAGAATGGAATTGAAACAAATAATTATTAGAAACCTTGAAATAAAAGTGTTTAGTTAAATTAACATAAAATTATGTATATAGAAAGCATTAAAGGAAAAGGCGTAGGAAAGGGTAGGGTGTTTGATTATTATAAATGCTCTGAATTTATATTGATTAGCCTATACTTATTCCATATAAGGATATGCCCAAGTAAAGAAGTTTATGAAAATTTAGATAACTGCGGTTAGTATTAATACTAACGTTTTGGGTATGGTTGGTTGCGGATTAAATAACACTAAATTAATTAAAATGAAAAAAGAACTTGTAATAAAATTCATAGAAAAACTAGATTATTCATACAATTACAAAACTACCAACGAAAGAGATAATATTATTAAGGATATATGTGATATAGCAGGGATTGAGCAATTAACTATACCCCCTGTTGTAGGGCAAAGAGAACAGTTAGATTGCTGTGTTTGTGAAGATAAAGGCGAATATTTAGATACCAACCCTAAGAGATACGGTATGGTTACGTGTAAATGTAAAGCAAACTAATTGCCTACAACGATGGTTAGTTGCAGATGGATAAAACAAAACTTAATAAATAGAACAAAATGAAATATACAGAAAAACAATATATAGAAAGTGCAAGTATTCAAGCCAGAATTATTGATGAATTAAATGCTGAATTAAAAGCACTTAAAAAAGTAAATGAAGCACAAGCCGAGCAGTTAACTACACCTGTTGTTATGCAACGTTTTCAGGATTTTATTAATGAATACGAAGATAAAATAACAAAAGAACAAGCAATTATTAATGGACTTGACCCAATAGAAACTTGTGACGATGTATTGTATGAACTAAAAATAATGAGAGATGCTTTAAATAAATGCTATAAGCAAGTTTTCAATGTTGCATAATGGTAAGGCTATGAATTGAAGCCGACAAACAAAATTAATTATTAACTAACAAGACCTAATTAGGCTTTTATTTATAGCTGATGTTGTCTGCCGTTAAATTTTAGAAAAATGGAAAATTATAAAAACCTTTTGGATATAGTAGAAAAGTCAAATGAAGAAGTAAGCTACTATCTTGAAGATGTAAGTGTGGAACAGTTTAAGAAAGACGTACAAGAACTTGCAAAGATGAACACAGATAAACAGATTATTTCTGAAATGATTAAGAAGTTACAGACGATGCTATAATGGCATACGTTGAATGTATGGTGCGTTTCGATATAAATAAATGATGTTTAAAATATAAAATAAGATTGATATGAAAGATGAATTTGATAAATTAATGGAACTAAGCAATGCCACTATACATATTGTTAGGGTGCGTTTTTTCTTAAAACTTAGAAGGCGAGACAATACAGACAATGGTAATGGCTACGGAACTTGGAACTTAGACTGGGGTTGGTTTAGAAAACGAGGGTGTAAACGCCTTTGGACACAGAAGTTAGGCAATGGTGATAATGGTGAAAGATGTGAGGGTTAAATGCACCCTAACGTTTAGTATAAGAATAGTAGCCGAGCAAACAGGTAAAAAGTTTGAGTAAAGAAATTAATTAATAAGTGAGTAGTAGCCACTAAAAAGACCACATAACAGGCTATTATTTTTATACATTGTTATGTGGCGTTAATTAAAATGGCATTTTGGTTTAAAACAAATAAAAATAACGAGGTTATCACTTTCTTAAGTAAGTGTAAAGAATTAGGTTTACTTGGTAACGAGATAAGTTATGGCACATATTTACCTGACTCTGAAAAAGTAAGTGAAGTTATGGCAGAAGAAAACCTAATTGATGACTATGACTTAGGTGGTGTGTCTGTATCTATTGATGACAGGGAACATATAAAAAAGGACTTTAAACACTTATTGGGTAAAAAATACACAATGGTTGGGTTAGTAACAAAAAATGATATTGCACAGAATGACGTACATAAGAAGGAATACAAAGACCTTAATAAAGCAATACAAGCCCTTAATGCCATATAACGTGATGGCTATGATTTGGAATTTGAGGAACGAAAATTATTAATTCATAAGTGGTGTTACCCACCGTTATTTTATAAAACTATGAAAAATATTAAAAAAGCAGAAGAATTAGGTAAGAAAAAAAAGTTTTCAATGCGTTCTTGTTGGGAATGTAACTCAGGGCATGAATATTTAAAAACAGTAGGTGGGTTATTTACTTGCTTTGGCTGTGGTAGATGGTATATGAACGGAGGTTACTTTGATAATGAAGGACATTGTAACGCTGAATTTAAAGAAAAAGAAGCATTGAAAACGGTATGTATTACGGTTACTCCTAATGGTGGGTAACGTCTAGTATAAGAAGCGTTGAGAGGTACGAACAATGATTTTTATACATTGTTACAAATAGTACGGATAAATTAAAACTAAATATTAATTAATAAAACAAACATATTATGCCAACAGGATACACAGCAGGAATTATTAATGGAACAACTAAAGATTTTAATGAATACGCAAAACATTGTGAAAGAGCGTTTTCAATCCATTTAAGAGACGAGCCTTTTGATAGTGAATATAAACCAAGAACCCCAAGCGATTACCACACTAAAGCCATTACAAAATCAAAAGAAACTTTGAAGGAAATTGAAGTTTTAGAAGACATTACTATTATTGAGCGTGAACGATTGAGATTATTAGATAGTCTTAAATACCATAAAGAAGGGATTGAAAAAGACAAAAAAAGCAAATCTAAATTAGATGAGTTTTTATTGAAAGCAAAAGCATTTAAAGCACCTACTAAAACCCATACAGGCATTGCTGAATTTATGGTAACACAAATAGAAGAAACTATAAAATTTGATTGTGATAGGGCTTACCATAAAGACGAATTAGAAAAAGTTGAAAAGCAATTATTAAGTATAGATGCAGACAGTGTTAAGGGTGGTTTAAAAACGCAAGCGACTAAAGATTTAGCCTACCATACTAAAGAACACGAAGCAGAATTAAAAAGATGTAGAGAATCTAATAAGTGGCACGAAGATTTTATAAATGCACTAACGTAGTATTATTTGTAACGCTTCGGGTATGGTTAGTTGCGGATTAAATAACAAAAATTTATAAAGATGGAAGAAATAAGAGGAAAGACTTTAAAAGAATGGAAAGACTATTGTAAAAGCGATAATGTTCCTATAATGACAATGAAATACATAACTGTATTAGAAGAACGAATAGAGCAATTAACTATACCCGTTGTTGGCATAAGTGTTGACGATGCAAATAAATACGGTAGGCATCAATATAACAGGGGTAATTTAGATTTAAAATTAATAGATTTTGATAGTTGGAAACATTGATGCCAACAACCGTGTAAAGCCACCTTAGCATAACTAAAAAACTCTCATTTTCAAGCATTTATAGTTGTGTTTGTTAATGATTTATTGTTATTTTGTTTTTTTCAAACCAATTGCGTTATATATTGTAAATCGAGACTCATCCCTTAAATCTCATATTATGAATAAAGAAGAATACGAAGAACTTAAAAGAGATATTGACAGACAAGCAGAAAAAGATAAAACTGCTTTGCTTATACAATTTGTAGATTTAAACAACCCTTATAAGATAGGAGATGTTGTTACAGACCATATTGGAAGTGTAAGATATGATGAACTGAAATACACAACAACAGGATCTGGTACGCCTACAGCTGTTTATGTTGGAATAGAATTAAAGAAGAACGGCACTCCAAAAAAGAGAGTAGTAGTTAGAGCAGTTTATGGGTGTAATATTATCTAATTAAAGAGAAAGAAAATTATCAATGATCAATCAAGAAGAATTTAAAATAATATCACACTCTTTAGGTGTTAACACTGATGTATATAGTGGCGTAAAAGAATTGCCAAAAGAGTATTTTAGGAATCACTTCCAAGCAGATAAAGAGCATGATTGTTGGCAAGATTTAATTCACTTAGAAGAAACAGGATTAATGAGCAAAAGAAAACAGTTTAGTCAGACGGTCTTCCATGTGACCAAAGAAGGTCAAAGTCAGTTTGAGTTATTTTTCAGTATATTTGTAAGAGAAAATAATCAATGATTAATCAAGAAGAGTTAAGAAAGGGGAATCTAGTCATGCATGGAAATGACGTATGTACTTTTTTGTCCATCAAAGAAAACACAAACGCTATAGATGAAGCAGTTCTTTCTTTTAATGGAGAGAAAAGGTACGTTGAAATAAATTCATTAAGAGGAGTTTGTTTAAATCCAAAATGGATGGATGTTCTTGGTTTTAAATACAAGACATCTGGAGCTGGAGGCACAGACATGTGGTCTGGATATAATTTTTGGGAAAATCATGAATTTAAAATTTACTTATTAGGACATAAGAAGATCTCAAAAGAATACCCATTATACTACGATAGATGTTATGATTTTAAATTCATTTACTTTCATGAGGTTCAAAACCTCATCCTTGCCTTAACAAAAAAAGATATAAAAATAACATGAAACCAATAAAAGAAATTTACATCGTAGGAGATGAAGCTAAATGTGTTGATGACTCAATTTTATCAGATGCAGGAATAAGACCTTCAGTGGTTTTAAACAAAGAGTATCCAGTGAAAGGGGTTACTACTGACTCTGAAGGGAATCAGCATTTAGACATCGGCTTAGAGTCTTCTATTGGATTTGTAAGAAGCCTAGAGACTGGAGAAGAATTAGAGGATGGAGATTCAATTCACTGGTGTCATCCTTCTAGATTCGAGAAAATAATAAAACAATAAAACATATTATGAAAGAAATAACAATAGACGGAACAGATTATATTCTAACTCCAAAGAAAAAAATACAAGATGAAGAAATAGAAGGAACTTATACGTTTGGCTACACAATAGAAGATGATTTACATTGTTTTGAGTTTTCAACATTAGCAAATGATGTTGATGGCAGTCTTGTTTATGCTGGAATGACTTCTTTAACATGGACTCACAAATTAGGGAATAGAATCAACTGGAAAGAGGAAACATTTGACAACGGAAAGTGGATTAAACTAATAATAAAACTTGACCCTGAGGAGATTGAAGAGTTTCCCGAAGAAATCAGAGGAAGTTCTTTCCTTTTATTAAGGGAGGCTGTGATTAAGTTAAACAAAAAAGGCTGGTTTAAATAACCTTCACTTTCTCCTGAAATATCATTAATTTGACCTACCTCTAATAGAGGTGAAACATTTTCGCTTTTTTTACGTTATATTAATATGAATCATAAAGTAAAGCTCATATGGGGCGAACACGAAGTCGAGGTGACCCCGTCAAATAATATAAAAACTCCTTTAGAGACAGTTGTTGTAAAAAAACTAGCTCATTTAAAAGAGTTTCAAAATCTTATAGACTGGGCAGAGATTGAGTTTGAACAGATCTTCCAAGTTAATGACGTGACAATTCAAGCTTCTTTTGATCCCGACTTAGAGCAAGTTATATTACTTGGTGTTGAAGGTGGAGAAGATGAAAACAACAATTATCTTGACTCCATCATGGACAACCAAGATGATTATGAAGATACTTCTGAACCTCCTGTTGTTTTTCTCCAAGCACATCGAGTAAAAGACACAAAGGGCGTTTTTCCAGATGAAATTTATAACACCTTGATTGCGACAGGGTGTACTGTCCTAATCATAGGGTGGAAAGACCCCAATTTAAGAGAGTTATGTGATTTCTTTATCACGGACATCTATAATGAATTAAGTTGGAAATTTGGTATCTCTGAGACCCAAAGAGGAGTTCTTAGCTATTACGGTGATATGAGTTTTGACGAACTAGTAATCAGCTTATCAGACTCAGGTTATATGTTAGTAGATTAGTCACTTAAAATTTAAAATAAATGAATGAAGTTAAAGGTTTTATATACCTAAAAAACGATGCTGATTTATCTACAGCAATGCACTCAGAGACTCTTTTTAAAGAGGAAGAAATACTAAAAGAAAAGAAAGAAATTTGGTTAGGAAAACACTTAAGGTGTCTAGAAATAAACAAAAACTCTAAATCTGCTTTAGTTGTTTCAAGTGACTCTACGAAAATGGCAATGTTTGATTTAACTTCAGCTTCTAGTTATTTTGAGTGTCACATAGAGGGTGATGTTATTTGTCCTCCGGAATTAGACATCATAGGGAGATTGGCTTATTTTACTAAAGCAATGTCTAGGAATGGTGGTTACAACAGAATTGTAGCTCAACTAGTGGTAGCTGCATCTCTTCATAAAGGAGAGTTTAACGATGCCTTTCTTTGGAGATAATAATCCAACTTCGTTTCAGAAATTACAAGTCGAGATACGGATTAACAAAGGTTAGTTTTGATGAAGGAAAAACTTTTGTTGTTTGTTAAATTTAGTTGTACTTTTGATCCCCGAATAAAAGAAAAATGAATTCAAGAGAAATAAAAGCCAACGCTATTAATAAATACCACAGAGATGGTATGACTTGCGATATAGAAAAATTTACTGCGCTCTACATTAGCGCCTGTATATGGGAGATGAAAAAAAGACCCCACATATATGGAGAAATAACAAAAAGATAGGATGGAAGATTATTTAATAAAAAACACTGGGCCTATTTTTGCGTTCTTAGGTCTGATTAATCTCATGTATTTAATTCATGGATTTAGCCAAATCTTTACAGGAGATTGGCTAGGTTTAATTTCTGTTTTTGCAAACGGAGGAGCTTGCGCTTACCTAGTCTATTGTGCATTTAAAATAAGGAAAATAAATGAAAACAAAGGTTAGTATTATACCAAGTGACGTTAAGCCATATAACCTTAAAATATATCTCAAAGATAATGAGGTGGAATTTCTTCAGAAACATGATTTCAAAGAAGAGATACCTAAAACCATACTATCTGATGAAGAATTATGTTTGGTTTCAAATTTATCAGAAAAAGGAATACTCTCTAAGAATGATTCTTTTATTCAAGGGACACTATTGTATGTTCAATTAATAAATCAAACACTATGAAAAGCAAAAACAAATTACCTTCGACTCTTTGGGAAAACGTGCTGTTGGCTGTACATGATTTAGAATTAGTAGAACAAAACGAACTTTACACTGTTAATATGAATAATTGGCACAACACAGTAAGGGGTAATGAAGTCTGTAGAGTGTGTCTTGCTGGGTCTGTTATGGCTATGACAAAAGAATTAGACCCAGATAGTTGCGTGTACGAATTAGATGATGAATTCACACCAAGAGAAGTTAGAATATTCTCTTCATTAGATCATATTCGATTACATGAAACAGATCATGCCATACATGTTTTCTTTAAATCAAAAATACCAGTTCGAGTCGTAAGATCTATGAAAAAAAACAAAGAATCTGTAGACGAATTAAACACTCTTGAAAGCAAATACAAGACTTACATAAACAACCAAGAAGAGTTCAAATCCAATATGAGAGAAATTGCGGGTCACTTGAAAACTCTTGGAATCTAAATCAAAAAACATGAAATTTTTAAAATATCCGCCAACCACTAAGCAGATAGCCGATATAGTTAAAGAATCATTGGCAGAAGGAACTAATCAACATGCGGTGTATCGTAATAGGTTTACAGATGAGAAAGGCAAAAATAAACCTAATATATTATTTGTCCATCAAGAAGGCACAAAACATTGTAGACTAAACATACGATATCAACCCCATAGTGGTAATTCAGGGGTATCTCGAACTAGATTTGAAATCGGAGTAGGTTGGCAAGTTAATGGCAGTTATCAATGTGGTGCTTTATCATTAGCCAATAGATCTCATAATTCTTATGTTAATGGGCATGACGGAATTAAGAAGCTTTGGGTATATTCTAAGAGTAAAAAATGGATAGGTATTCCCATCGAAGATCTTACAGAATCAGGCGCAACTGGACCTTATACCAGAAATCAGGTAGGCACATGGAAAGGTAGTGAGTCTCATCTTAGATCACTAAACCTCCCAACCGATATTACAACTATTGTTTTAGAGCCTATACCTTTTGAAGAATGTAATGAAAAAGTAAAAAGTCAGTTTGAAAGGTATATAAATACCAAAGAAGAACGATTACAAAAAGAATATGACGAACAGAATGAGTGTGTTACTTTTAATGCCAATGAAAACTTAATTATCCATATTAAAGAAAGAATTGAAAAGGTATTAATAGATGAGATACAGGAAGATAAATTATTAATAATCAAATGCCTTGAATCACATAAAGATAAATTATCACCTACTGAACAACAAAGGGTTGACGTAATAATAAAATCAATAAACGAAATATATAAATTTACCTCATTAAAAACAGACTAAAAGATGGATTTAAAAAAAGAAATAAAACCTGTAATGTTTTGTTACATGGGAAGCGGAATGTTGACGAACGACTACAATGAAGGTGTAGCAGAAAAGAATGCTGATTTTTGTGTTAAAAAAGCGGAAGAGTTTGCTATTGGTTTTTCAGAGTGGGTAGAAAACTTAAGTCATTCATCTAGAGTTTCTGTGTGGTCAGATGACGGTCAGCATAGCGGTTTGATTATCATGTCAACAAAAAGACTTCTTGAAAAATACAAAAAACATCTAAACAAGGAGTCAGAAAAAACATCAAAAGACTAAAACATGGAATTAGAAAGTGTTACGTTCAGAACATCACAAGGAGTTGGAATGGACAAGAAAATAAAAAATTGGAGAGACCAATTCAAAGGCAAAAAGAGAATTCTCATAGAGAAGATAGTTCAATCTGCGAGTGACAATTCTTTGTATATAACCATTTTATATTACGAACAGGAACTAAACATTAATGTCACAGAAAAGGAGATTGCTCCTGAGTCAGTAACAGACTTGAAGGTGACCAAGTTTACAGAAGGCAAGACCATTAATTTCAATTTGTTCTTAAAGGAAACAGAGATAGAATTCTTAAAAAATAATTCTCATCTTCTATGTAATGGTATTGGAACAACACTGGATTGTTACTCAAAAGATGAGGATTTGATAATGCTTAGAGATCTTCGAGAGAAAGGTATGATGTTCACATACAAAAACCATGAAGAGAAAGATGTATTCAAAGCTACAATAGTCTGTGAATACTTTAATGATAATTTTTTAAGCCAATAATATTTTGAAAGAGGAACACGTTGATTATTTTGCAAAAGAGATACAAAGAAAATTAGAACAATTACCAAGAGGGATAGAAGGTAACTCACCGATGGAATCTTTAAAAGAAACATGCCTTGAGATACGTATTTTAAAGGATGCAAAAGAACATTTTGAAAACAATTGACATGAGAATATTAGAAATATCAGGTGATGATTTCGGAGTTGTACACTTCGAAAACAAACACGGAGGAGTTAACGCTACAGAAGTAATGGATAACCTATCAAAGTATGAAGCAGAAGACGAAGACGAGGATTCTTGGAGTCTTAAGATTCATAAGCTTGAAGGTAATTTAACAGTGAATGATTCTAAATTTATAAAGAATAAATTTATCGATTATGATGAATTAAAAAATAAAGCTTTCTTCATCGAGGGGGAGTATATAACTTAAAAACAAATCAAATGTGTTATTTAGTAGGAGGAGTAATAGGGTACTTTATAGGAGTTTATTATACAAGAAAAAAAATATTAGGAAATGGGCGATTCTGGTAAACTCAAAACATTTGTGTTAATCACAGAGAGTGAGAGTGGAGATAAGTATTCTTATCAAATCCAAAGCAGTAGCAGACCGACAGAGTTAGAAGTAGAAGAGTTTTTAATCAAGAACGGATCGGATAATTATGTCGAGAACGGAAGAGTTGTGTCTTGTGAATATCAAGAGATGCTTATTGAAATAAATCCAACAAAATTTTTCATCTAATGGAAAAGACTATTATATTACCATCTTACTACGGAGAAGAAGTTGAAGAACTTTGTGAAATTATAAAAGATAAAACTGATGAAGAATTATCTTTGTTTTTTGAAGATTTTAACATATTCGTCTCATGTTCTTCAGGTAATTTATGTGTAGTTTCAACTACGTTTTTAAAACACGACTTCATGGCTGAGTTTTTATGCTATGGTGTTGCTTGTGATATGTATAAAATAGAACTAGAAAAAATAATAAGAATAGAATTAAAAGA
>Ga0222676_1000252_pt1 | contig 20710 bp, 28 predicted proteins | sample AntAcemetagen870_FD_179815 | JGI IMG/M metagenome (GOLD analysis project Ga0222676, IMG submission 179815) | Saline water microbial communities from Ace Lake, Antarctica - #870 | ecosystem: Environmental > Aquatic > Non-marine Saline and Alkaline > Saline | place: Antarctica: Ace Lake...
AACCGCCCGAAGTAAAAAGCCTGTGGACATGATATTAGACTTGTATCCTTAATTGGAAATAAAGCAATTGTGAGTGAAGCAGGAAGCCCCTACCTCTTTAGGGTCGGGGTAGTTCACAGTAGTTTATATAAAACTTAACAAATAACCATTAAGCAAACCTTTATTTTAATCTAAAATAATAGTAATATATAATTTGGTGTAATAGAAGGCATATTTTCTATAGGAAAAATATAAACATTGGATTTAAATCAAATTACATGGAGGTGTGATATGTCTAACGATAAAAAAATGACTTTATTGATTTTCAACTTATTATTAGGATTAACTTTATTTGGTACTTATTACTACAAATTTAAATACGTACCACTTGAAAAACTTAAAAACAATAATCATGTGACCGATCCTAGCCATCAATGGAATAATTGGCACCCTAAGGAGCCAATTGATGAAAAAGGTAATGAGGAAAATATTTCTGAAAACAAACCTTCTGAACCAGATGTTTTATTAAAAGCAAATTCTTTTGAAGAGGCTATTGATTTAGCAAAGTTGCATAATAAGAAAGTATTTATTTACTTTTCGAGTAGTAACTGTGGTTGGTGTAAAAAAATGAATAGGACACTTGCTGATTCAGAAATAGTAGAAATCTTAAAATCAAATGTTGTAATGTTTGATAATCCTTCAAATGATTTAAAGAATAGAGCAGGAATTACAGCATATCCTAGCTATATGATTGTCGACTCGGAATCAAAACCTATTTCTGGTAGTTTTCGAAAAGGGTATTTAAATGAAAAAGACTTTAAAAAATGGTTAAAGGAATATTTATAGGAGACAAAAAATGTGGTTTTTTAGCAAAAAGAAATACACCGAAGAAGATATTTTGGAATTAGTATCTCGAATAAAAGAATATAATGCTGGTGTAATTGACGAACACTTATCCAAGTATATTGATAACGTTTACCAAAGTTGGAAAAAAAAGTAGAAATAAAACTATAATAAATTAAATATTACGTTTAATTTGATCTAGTTTTAATTATGGAAAATTCTTTTTCTAGCAATACTATTATGAAAAAAAATTGTTATTGGTATAGTAAAGTTATAAATGGAGAAGAAGTCATGAAAGCTTGTTGTGTGGAATGTAATAATCCTGACACAACAAGTTTTTTTTGGTATGGTGAAGAACTAGGTTATGGTGACTATGATTTATTTTGTAGCAAATGCAATGAACCAATTTGTATACGTGCCAGAGAACAATAATCAGCTTTCCTGTATAACCCAAATCCATTTATGTCTAAACAAGAAACTAAAAGATTGAGACCCGTTGTAAAAATACATGGAGGTAAACATTATCTTAATAAGTGGATTCTAGATAATTTTCCTAATAATTATGAAGAATATGTGTATTGCGAACCTTTTGGTGGTGCTGGTAGTGTTTTACTAAATAAACAATCTAATCCTCAAGAATTTTATAATGATTTAGATTTAGGTTTAGTTCAAATATTTAGATCACTCAGAGATGATCCTACATCTTTTATATCAAGGTTGAAAAAAGTAAAATACCAAGAATCTTCTTTTGATCGATATTTAAATAAACAAAAAAAAGAAAATTATTCAGATTATGTTGATCACGCTATATGTGAATTCGTCGTAAGGAGAATGTCAAGAGGAGGACTAGGAAAAACTTTCGCATGGTCAGATAGACAAAGAGGTGGTAAACCTGGGGATGTTAATGCCTGGGACACCATTATTAGTAGTTTGCCTGATATATCAGAAAGAATTTCTAATATTATTATTACGAACAAAAATACCATAGATATAATTCAATCATTTAATGATCCTAAATGCTTAATTTACTTAGATCCCCCATATTTGCCAGAAGTTAGAGTAACCAAAAAAGTCTATAATTATGAAATGACTAGTGAACAACACCTTAAATTAGTTAAAACCATAAATAGCTTCAAGTCAAAAGTTCTAATAAGCGGATATCCTTCTAGATTATATGACAAGATATTAAAAAACTGGACTCGTATTGAAAAACCAGTTGTCAACCATTCTAGTCAAACTAAAACAAAACCAGTAAAAACTGAAGCTCTTTGGATGAATTTTTAATTCAAAATAATACATAATAATATCGCTGTATTATATTTGGTGAAAAATGCATTTATCTTTCTTGGAACTATCAGAACTAATAAAAGAAACCAAAGACGTGAAAGAAGAAAATCTCTCAAAAGAAGCTATTCGTTCTGGCTTAATTATTGATGAAGATTTTTGGTCAAATTTTATTGAAGTTTGTGGCAATGCAGATGCAATAGCTGAATTATTTGAATTACCAAAATTCAAAGTAACCGCTTGGGCAGAAAAAATCACTAATTTAATCGAAGAAGTAGAAAAAGAAGATTCTATAAAAAATAAAAAATCTGATAGATCAATTATGCTAAAAACTGGAGATGGTAATGAAAAGCCTTAATGAATGGAAAGTAGACTCATTTGCACAAGAACATAAAATTGATGAAGATCTTAGAATGGCTTTGCATCAATTAATGGGAAAAGATCAAATTACGGTCGACACCCAATTAAGATCAAAACTCAAAGATGAAATTACAAGGATTATGAAAATATATCCAGATGTAAATAAAATAGAACTATTGAAGATGATTATTTCAGTCGCTGGTTCAGTAATGATGGATTCAAATACCCATACTATGTCTATTACTAATTTTGCCAAAGGTCTAGGAGATACTAATGAAGAAATTTAATCAATGGATGGAAATCAAAGAAAATTTAGATCCGCCAGCACATGAAATGGGCGAAGAGAATATGGAAGTACCTTCTATCATAAGAATAAGGCTAGAAATGCTTATGGACGAACTTGAAAAGAAAAGAAATTTACCCAAAGAACAACAAGTAATAATACTTCAAAAAGTGATTGCATCAATGCAAAACTCATCTACACCATTAAATCAACAAGAATTACAAAAAACAGCTAGAGGACAAACGCCTCAGCAAAACACACAACAACCTCCTCCTCCTCAAAATCCTCAACAAATACCACCTTCAAACCCAATGCAATAATTTTAATAGATAATGAGTATAATTAATAATGAAAACAACAGAAAAGATTTTCTTACAAAAATTAACCAAAAGTTAAAAGATAGGAAATCTAAAGACAACAACGAATTAACATTAGATATAATAAATAAAAAAAAATCATCTATAGGTGAATCAAAACCTAAAATAATTAATGGCAAAAAAAGACTTTACCGAGATAAAAGCGTTGTGAAAACAAATAATAGCGACATAGTTAATTTTGCTCCATATAATAAATTTCAACAAATAAATGCCCCTGGTTTATTTGAACTAGATAATACGGTTAATATATCTATTATAATTCCAATGTTTAAGAGTAAAGACTCTATAGCAAGACAAATTTCTAGTTGGACACTAAATGAAATAAAACATGAAATAATTTATGTTGATGATTCATGCCCTGATAATAGCAAATTACAAGTAATAGAAAGTTGGAATTACTTCAAAAAGTCTCAAAAGTTACTTGGTAAAATAATCCAAACCAACAAAAACTCTGGTTATGGTTATGCTTGTAATTTAGGCAGTAAACATGCCTCAGGGGAAATCTTAGTATTTCTTAACGCTGATACTACCGTTACAGATAAATGGTTAGAACACCTTGTAGAACCTCTAAAAGATCCTTCTGTGGGAATTGTTGGAAATTTACAATACAATATGAATGGTGAAGTTGATTCCGCTGGATCTGAATGGAGTTGGGATACTCGATCATTTAAACATATCGGCAAAAACGAAATACCTATAGATGGTAAAATTCCTTACAATCTTCTAGTCCAATCAGAAAGAGATATGGTAACAGGATGTTGCTTCGCAATAAGAGCAGATCTTTTTTATGATATTGAGGGATTTGATACTGATTATTTTATTGGTTATTGGGAAGATTCCGATCTTTGCATGAGAGTAAAATCTTCAGGATATAAAATCTTATACGAACCAAAATCAAAAATATTTCACGAAATAGGACATACAAAATCATACAATCATGAATTTATGAAACATAATAGAGATAAATTTAATTCTAGATGGGTTGAAACTAATAGAATTGATGAATTTATTAAAAATAAAAGAAATGTAATAATACCAAAACCTAAAGATCAAATAAAAGAAAAGGTTGTTGGGTGTGTAATTGCCTGTAATGAAGAAGAATTTTTAGAAGCATCCGTCAATAGTATAGCACCTGTTGTTGATGAATGGATATTTGTTATAGGCGGAAATGAATTTGCACATAAAGCTGGTATGTGTAAAGAAAATGGTCTTCCTACAGATAACACTTTAGAAATATCCAAACAATTATGTAATAAGTTTGGTGGTAAGGTGATTTTACCACCAAATAGATTATGGAAAGATAAAGTAGAAATGAGAAATGCTTACTCCAAATATCTTAAAAATGATGATTGGATGTTCATGCTTGATGGTGATGAAGTTTATAAAGAATCTCAGTTATGGAGAATAACAGAACTTATGAAAAACTACGAAGCGATGGTTTTTCAATTCTGGCTATTTTGGAATAATTTCAACACAATTGGTACTGATAAATGGGAACAATACCCACAAGAAAGAATCATTAAATGGAAACACGGATATGGGTATCGAAATAATCACTTACATGTTTCAGACCACCAAGGTAATTTAGTTATAAATAATGTAAAAACATTTAAAGGAGATGAAAAAATATTTTATCACTATAGCTGGATTAGACCAATTGAAAAAATAAAGCAGAAATTATTTTATTATAAATTTCAGTCTGGTAATAACAATGATTCTTACGTTGAAGATGTTTTTTTGAAATGGAGAGAAAACCCAGAATCTGTTATTGGTAGAACCCATCCTATGGGTGGTGGATCTTTCAAAAAATTTCCAGGAATTCATCCAGATGAAGTCAAAACAATAATGAGTGAAATTATCGTTTAATATATTTTATTATATAATTCTTGATCAATTTGTTCATTAATAAATTTAATCTGCTCGTTTGAAAACAAACAAACATTTTTAACGAAAAAATCATCGGTTACTTTCAAACCAGGATTAATTCGTTCTTCTGGTACTTTGATTTCTTCTGAAAGAAGTTCTATATCTAATTGTTTAGAAAAATTGACAATTAATTCATTTGGAGAATTTATAAAATCTTCAAACTTAAACACTTGTAATTTACTTTCATCTTCAAACATATCAAACCAATGTTTCATTAAAGAATTATAAGCTTGAATTGGATTCATTTCTGGATAATGCCATGCGGGTAATGTTAGGAATTCTTCTATTGTTTTAACTTGCTTCTTGGATTTTTTTTCAAATTGATATAAAGACCACAACCAATCAATAGGTTTTTTCGAACAAATAACAAATTTTAAATCTTTACATAAGTGACCATTTTCTAATTTAATAGATTTGTCAAAATAACTATTTCTTCCATGTTTCCAACAAGGATAATTAGTAATAATACTCGCTTTAAGATTTAATTTTAAAAAATGTTCACACAAGTTGGTACAACTACGTGGTAATCCAAATATTTTTATAGCTTTCATTAACTACCTATAATGCTATATGTTTTTTTAATTCTCTAATTATATATTCAACAGACATATCTTTCATGCATTTCATATTATTATAACAATTACCAATATCTCCATTAAAAATCAATTTACCATCTTTTTTCTTAAACTGGCAAGGTCTACATGGTAGATTCATTGCAATAACATGAGCATTATCTGATTTTGGCTTATTTTTAATATCTGATGAAGGACCAAACAAAACAAATGTTGGGATTCCTGTAGCTCCAGAAAGATGAGCGATTCCACCATCATTACCTATAAAGAAATCACATTTAGATATTACATATGCTGTTTCAGATAATGTTCCTTGAAAAAACTCTACCTCATCTGCCCATTCCCATGGTTTTTTTATCCAAGCTGGATCTCCATGAGATGTAACATCTCGTTCTGTACCAACTACGATTACATGTTTATAATTTTTTAGTACATGTGATAATTGGTCATATTTATCCCATCTTTTCATTGCCCAATTATGCTTTGATCCAGGATAAATTATAACAGAATTTTTTGGAGGATCATAACCTGATTTAGGAATACAAATAACAGAATTCCCTATTGTATCATTACAACCTATTTGTACAGCTAAGTCATTGTATACTTCACATTCTGGTACATGTTGAGCATAATTTATTCTAGATCTTATTACTTTTTCGCAATATTTGGCACCAGATGTAAAAGGGCCATTTAATTGATAATCATAAGTATCAATAACATCTTTAACAATATTTCTAATTTTAGGTAGACTAAAAATTTCTTTCACATCGTTAGAACTATTACATTCTAATTTTAAATCTATGATATATTTCTCGGATAATTTTTTGATCGTTGGTGTTGCTTGTATGATATTCCCAATACCACCAGCACATATAAATATAATTTTTTTCATTTTAAATATTGATTCCCTGTTTTAAATATTTTCATTATTAATCACATATAGTAAGGAGGAATCGTGTATGTCATTGATAATTAAAGGTTTAAATATCTCTGATTTTTACAATTTTAGACCATACGAAAGGGTAGAATCAAATTACGGAGATATCGTTGTTGTTAAGAAATATATAAATAATAATGGTCGCAAAGTTTATATAGATACTTTAAATAGAGCTTGGCTAGAATACGAATTAAAAAAATATGGAGAATAATATGGATGTTATTAAAATGTTATCACTAGAAACTCCTAATCAAATCGGTGAATCAAAAAAAATAGATAAAATTGAAGAAAAAGTTGAAGAACTTAAAGGAAATTGGGACTTGATTGCTACTATTGAAAAATCAGGTTGGTTTGATTGGAAACCTAGAGTCAATTTATATAAATTAACAAATTTTTTATTGATTGCAGTAGATGAATTAATTAATGTTATTGACGAATTCGTTTTAGAAGGGAAAGATAAAAAAGCTACTGTTCTCAGTTCAATTGAAAAATTGTATGATTATGCCACAAAAGAAGCATTACCAATATGGTTGATACCCTTTTCGAACCATGTAAAAACATATATAATATATACATTAATATCTACTTCAATTGATTGGATTGTTACAAAATATAGAAATGGAGAATGGCGAGATAATATAACCCCAAATCATTAAGGAGGATAAAATGGGAAGTATCAAAAGATATAAAAATAATAGAAGAGTAAGTTTATTTCCTGTAGAAATAGAACCAATTTTATCACTACAAGAAGCTAAACAAAAAGCAGGTTGGAATATTACTGCTTTTAATTTACCAGAACCATGGAAGATTAGTAGAGGTGAAGGTGTTAAGGTTGCTGTACTAGATACTGGAGTCGATTTATCACACCCTGACTTGATTGATAATTTATTACCTGGAATGAATTTTATTAATAAAAGACAACCACCTGAAGATCGAAACGGTCATGGATGTCATGTTGCTGGTATTATTGCTGCTACTAATAATGACATTGGAATGGTAGGTGTAGCTCCTGAAGCCAAGATAGTGCCTGTAAAGGTCTTGGATGATAATGGCAGTGGAAGCACTAAGGCAACCGCCGATGGCATTAGATGGGCTGTTGACGTAGCTCAAGTGGATATTATCTGTATGAGTCTTGGAGCCCCGTTCTTTTTACCTGATGTTTACAGATCTATAAAGTATGCATTCAAGAAAAATATACCGTGTTTTGTTGCTGCTGGAAATGCTGGAAAAACAAAGGAAGTATTTTATCCAGCTAATTATGCAGAAACTATTGCTATTGGTTCAATAGATGAAAACTTTGATAGATCATCATTTTCCAATACTGGGATGAATTTAGATTTTATGGCTCCAGGAAATAAAATATTCTCTTCAGTACCAAAAAGTTGGTATGCAATCATGAGTGGAACATCACAAGCAACACCTTTTGTTGCTGGCGTTGCTGCATTATTACTTTCTTACAAAAAGAAAAATCCTAATTCAATACAATTAAATTGTGTTGAAGATTACAGAATTGCATTTAGGAAAAATTCTAAATCAGTTAATAACATGAAATGGAAAGATCAGAAATTCTATCAAGGATTTGGAATTATTGACCCTGTTAAGTTAATGAACGATCTAAAATCCTAAGAATCTAAATCATCAAGAAATCGTTTCACGTCAGAAACGATTTCTTGTTTTAGCTCTTCTAATTCTTTTTTTCCAAAACATTCAGAATTATCTACAAGGTTTATTATTCTCGTAGATATTTCTTTCTTCTTGTCTCTAACTTGTGCAGCAACTGTATAATCCTCTATGATTGCAGCTTTATTCATTCTTGTTTCTAGTTTAACCTTGACATTATCAAATGTTATCATTTCACCGCTCCTAATTTTAGGCACTTTACCAATATGGATTTTTTCTTTATTCGGAATATTTGGTATTTTTTTTAAATGAATATATGAAAATTCTGAATAACAAGTAGGACATCCTGGACCATTAACAATAATGTCTAAAATTGCACTATTACAATTAGTGCATTTTGGCAACACGTTATCTATATTATAATTGTTATTTTTTTCATTAAATACAATATTATCTAATTGATCTAAAAATGTTTTTCTGATTTGTTCCAAAAAATCATCCATCTGCAACCATTCCTTTTATTTTAAATCTAAAACCATCTATTCGATTATTTATTTCTTCAGTATCTTCGGGCACTTCTCTTTTAAGCCATATCGCTACACTTTCATCACCTTTAACATCACCTAACCCTAAACCATAATTTAAAAGTTCATTTGTTTTTATGAATTCTACATTAAAGGGCGTTGTTGTTTCAAACGGGATTACCTGAGCTATTGCATTAATAGGGGCACCATCTTGAACCTTAGTAACAGATACATTTCCCATATCCACACTCTTTTCAATAATTTTTATTTTTGAATAATATTTATATCTATTATTAAATCTAATTTGTATTACTTTAGAAGATATTAAATGCGTAGATATATTGCTAGAATCTTCAACATCTTGTAACCATAACTCTATTTGTTCTTTTAGATCATTCATATTAGAAAATGCAATATTTTCAAAATGTTCATTATGTTCAAACTGAATAAAGCCTTGGTTGTTTTCATTTTCAAAAATTATATTTTGTATATCATATCTTTTAACAACACCAATATAAATAGTGTAATTTTCGTCATCGTAATTATTAGCAAATAACATCGAGTTTTCAATAACTTGACTTGACTCGTTAAATAAGTAAAAACATCTATGTGATATTGTCGTTTGCCCATCTGCAAAATCATTAAATATGTTGTTGTTATCTGAATTTATAAGATAATCCGAAGGATTACCTCCAATAGATTTATTTGGATTAGAGTTATTGATACCTCCTGATAAAACAAAAGATATTGTTTGTCTGGTCAAAGGTATTAGTGGTGAAGAATAGGCCAATCCATAAACAGAAATGTACCCATTATTGACAAATTTAATTTGTGGAAACGCATAAGTTGCACCATAACAAGAAACAAATCCTTCAGAAGAAAATAAATTATAAATAACAAAGTATTCATACTCTGCGAAACCATATATTGATACTGCGCCTTCTGGGTTGAATACTTCGTAGTTTTTACTATAAATAGTAGGAGATTCACCAAAAGTAGCTACTGTACCACTAGAACCAAAAAATAAAACATAATCGCTAGAACTTTCTCCATATATTGATGTATTACCTTCAGTGGCAAAGAATATTGTCGTGAAATTTACATTAACACCATGCAAAGATAAATAACCACTTGTGTTAAATGGGACAGTTAAAGAATGAGGAGTGAATCCATAAGTTGATATTGTACCATATGAAATAAAATCTTCGTAAATTACAAAATATTCAGATTCAGAATCTCCAAAACAGCTAGTATCACCACTACTTTCATAAGTTTCAAATGTTATATTATAACTACTCTCTACAGAAGAAGTAATAAAGATGTTTCCATTAACCTCATATGTTTCGGAAGTAACACTAAAGTACGTATTTGTTTCGGAAAAAGTAATCAATGGTCCACTAGGAACAAAATGCAAAACATAATCACTTAAAGTAGTTCCATGAAGATGCACTTCACCACTTGAATCAAATTCTATAAAGTTGCCATCATAAAAAGTAAGAGTGTTACCAGCTAAAAGCACTGATCCATTTGCTTCAAAAATTTTAGTTTGTGAAACATCACTATTTCCCGTTAAAATTAAAGATCCTTCTGTTATAATTTGTTTAGTTTGATTACCAGTGTTCGTGCCATGAATTGATATGTAACCAGTAGAATTAAAAGGAAATGTAGGCAAATTGGGACTCGTGCCAGTCAATAAAATTGAGCCAGTTGATTCGAATTCTATAAAGTTGCCATCATAAAAAGTAAGAGTGTTACCAGCTAAAAGCACTGATCCATTTGCTTCAAAAATTTTAGTTTGTGAAACATCACTATTTCCCGTTAAAATTAAAGATCCTTCTGTTATAATTTGTTTAGTTTGATTACCAGTGTTCGTGCCATGAATTGATATGTAACCAGTAGAATTAAAAGGAAATGTAGGCAAATTGGGACTCGTGCCAGTCAATAAAATTGAGCCAGTTGATTCGAAACTTAAGCCTAAACTCCCTAAAACTTCAACGTAATTCTGAGTTACTTCTAACATTATTTATTTTTTCTATTTTTGAGTCTATTGATGTATGATTTAGAATACCCTGTAGTATCAGATATGAACTCTGCATTCATATCTGAATTAATCATATTATCAAGTAAATGTTTCACATTATTATTTCTTCTATTTGGTTTACCATATTTTTTAATTACACGATAAATTTCAGATTTAGTCTTTCCTGTTTTTTTGGTGATTTCTGCTATAGGAAGATTATGAAAAAAATAACAATTTCTTATCTCGAATTCTTCAGAAATGTCTGGTTCTATTTGGATAAAATCTTTAAAATTCCAATCATTCATTAAATTTACCTCTACTTTATTTAGTTAGTTATGAAAACAATCGGTTGTGACCCAGAGTTTTTTGTTAAAATAAATAACAATTATACTAAAGCTGCAAATATAAACGTTCCTACCAAAGAGGACTCTAAAGAAAACAAAGGTTTTAGAGTGTTTCGAGACAATGTTTTGCTAGAAATCAACCAACCCCCTTCTGACAACCTCCAAGAGTTTCAAGAAAATTTAAGAAATTCTTTTATACTAGCTTCTGAATTCGGTAGAATTTACGCTAAATCAGCAGTTGTATTTAATAAAGATATTCTAAATTCTAAAGAAGATTATGAAATAGGTTGTCACGAAGAAAAATGTGCATATACATTAGAAACAATTGATAGTAGAAATTTATATAAAAAAAATCACACAAGAACTGGTGGAGGTCATATACATTTAGGTACTGATGGTGATTTTTATTATAATTTATCCTTAGTCAGAATGCTTGATTTGTTATTTTCTTGCACATTGATACAACTAGAAAAAGAAGATGAATCTTCTACTAAAAGGAGAAAATTATATGGTTATCCTGGTAGATTTAGATTTACTAAATACGGAATAGAATATAGGGTATTGTCAAACTATTGGTTGCGATCCCAAGAGTTGACGAGTTTTGTCTATAAATTATGCGACCATGCTTGTGATTTAACCTCACAAGATTATATCAATCTATTTTGGGAAGTAGATAAAAAGAAAATCGAGTCTTTAGATTTTTCAGATCTCAATACAGACCCTATAGTGTATCATAATCAAAAATTTGATTTTCAAGATTTATCAAGTCTTTTTAACAAAGTAAAATATAATAAATTAAGCGAAAAGATAAAAAAAATGCTGACTCAAGAACTAAAATCTGATTTTTTAGAACTTGAGTCAGCATTGAAAGATGAAGATATTTTACGTAATTGGTTCAATATTTAATCTTCATCGCTTCTTTTATTTGGTTTTTAGTCAAGCCTTCAACCTTAATTTGGTTTTTTTGAGCCCATTCGATAATTTTCAGTATCAACAAATCATATTCTTTCGGGTGAAACTTAATACCTTCAAACATAAAACCTCCAATAAATTATTTAATCAACAACACTTATTTAAATCATATCATTAAAAAAAAGAAAGGTCTATAGCATGAAAATATTAGTTACTGGAGCAACCGGATTTATTGGTTGTAGATTATCTCAAAAATTAGTGAATTTAGGACATGAAGTAATTGGGACAGGAACTAGAACCGAGAACGACCTGCCAGAAAATATAGAACTGCTTGAATGCCACTTTAACGGTATCGATCTAAGCCGTTTAACAGATATTGATCTATGTTTTCATAATGCAGCCTTAAATGATACGACTTGTTATGATAAAGAAGAGATGATGAACGCAAATGTTCATCATCCTTTATTCCTTTTTAATCACTTGAATAAAAATGGATGCGAAAAATTTATTTTCGCATCATCAACAGCAGTATATGGGAATACGCAAAAACCAGTCAAAGAAAGTGACCCCAAAACGCCTTTGAATGTCTATGGTGAGTCTAAATTAGAATTTGAACGTAAAATTTTTGATGATAATAGTTTCAAAAACAAAATAGCATTACGTTATTGTAATGTTTATGGACCAGGAGAGAGTCATAAAGGTAAGAGAAGTAGTATGATTTTTAAAATATATAAGCAATTACTACAAGATAAAAACCCTAAATTATTTAGTGATGGAACACAAGAACGTGATTGGTGTTATGTTGATGATGTCATTCATGCAAATATAGAATGCATGAAACTTGACGGACCACACATTTTCAATGTAGGATCTGGTATTGCTTCTTCTTTTTTAGAAATTAACAATCAATGGAATAAAGTTTTGGAAAAGGATTTAGAACCAGATTTTATTGATAATCCTTACGGACCTAAATACCAAAATTATACTTGTTGTGATCTGTCTTTAATTAAAAGTAAAATTAATTATAATCCTATAAATCTAGAAAATGGCATATCTTCTTATTACAGTGAATTAAAAAAGCAAGAGATTTAAATCTCTTGCTTTTTGTTTAAAAAGTTAATTTAAATTAAAAATTAAGACTATCACCTTCTTGAGGTCCAATTTGATCTAAGCCATTAATTTGCTTAGGTGGTGCAAACATTGAATTAAGAGACGCAATAAAATCAATATCTAGTGATTCTTTCTTTGTTTTCTTGCTATCTTTTGCATCTTTCTTCATGCACTTTTTCATATTCTTTTTCATCATAGATACTTCAGTGCCATCATCCATATCATCATCATCTTCGTTGTCATCATCTTCATCATCATCATCCATATCATCTGAATCTTTATTATCATCTGATGATTTAGAATCACAACATTTAGAATCCTTTGAAGTAACTTTCGGAATATCTTCGTCTTCGACTTCTGCATCCATTCCACCATCTAAACTCATGTTCTTCTTTTTCTTTGCTTCTTCGATTTGTTCTTCTGAATCTAATTCTTGATTATCTACTCTAGAACCAATAGCAGCAATAGATTGTGGGGTTCCAAAAGCAAATGTGAGCGGATTCATAATTAGAGATTCATTTAATTCTCTATATTGCTTAAAAGAAAGTAATTTGGACATAATGGTCTCCATTATTTTAAATAGTTATAATACATGTAAGCTGAACTCACATTTTAGATATTAACAATATGAAATATACATCAAAAACAATATTATGCTTTATACTATTAATAGCCTTATTCTATTTATGCATCAATTCTAAAAAAAATAAATATACTCCTAATAAATTGTCTTATAAAGTCGAAAAAGCAACACCTATTATTTCTGATGATGAAGAAATTTTATTAAATATAAAAGGAAAAGTAACTGTTAATAAGAATTTATTCAAGATAAATTTAAATTTAGATGGGTTTATTATAGATCAAAATAATTTTAGAATTGAACTGTCCTCTAAAAAGAAAGATGAAGTTATCATAGGTGCCAATGGTAATTTGTTTTGGTTGTGGTCTAGAAATTTAAACAAAAACAAAGTTTTTTGTCAATATTTGAAAGAATTATCTGTGAAGGATTTAAGAATAGAATATCTACCAGAAATCATCTTTTTGCATTTAAGATATAAATCCACGATATTTGAAACAAAACAAAGTTTATTATTCCGAAATAATATCTATGGTTTAAATATAACACAAAAAGATAAACACTATATTGAATTAAAAGAGAATAATAACATTATTTTATCGAGTGTTTGTGATGAATTAATTAAAATTAATGGTTCTTATTTGTTTTCTAGTGGGATCTTTGATTGGAAGAAGGAAGGCGTTAAAGGTAATTGGCATATTACAAATATAAAATCGAGTGATGTTAGTCAAGAGTTATTTAATCCAACATCACTCAATTTGCCACTAGGACCGTTAGCTACCGCCCCGTAAAGTTCGTCTAACTATTTGATTCCTTCTTTTTCGCTCTTGATGAATATCATCCTGAGTTTTATTTTGATCATTTTGTTCGACTGAAGCTTTTAATGCCTGAATTCTTACATTGTTGTCAGCAGGAGGGTTCACATTATTTCTTACTGGTTTAGCACGACCTGTGCTTCTTAATCTCTTATTGCTTCTTTTGCGTCCACAACCACACATTTTCACCACCTCCTTAGTTTGAATAGTCTAATTAGACTTTTGTGTATTTACTTTCCTTACTTAATTATTTATAATGATTAAAACTTATTTTAAAGCAAAATATGAATAGCTCAAAATCAATAAAAACACAAGCAATTGAAGAAGCAGAAAAGCAACTTGTAAAAGATAATTTAAATCATGTAATCATCTTGTGTGAAAAATGCATCGAACAATATCAAGATAATAACGAATTCAAGAGAATCCTAGCCTTTGCTCTTTTCAAAAAAGAAATCAACGATAAATGTTTAACTCTTCTAGAAGAAATTCCAGAAGATAATGATTCTGCAAAATTAAAAGCAATTCTTTACGCTAAAAAAGGAGAAACCGAAAAAGCTGATGATTTATTTAACAGATTAATGAAAAACGATCCTGAAAACGTTTCTCTACTCACTGATTATGCTTATTATAAAAAAGTCACAGAACAGTTTAATGTAGCTGAAAAATGCTTAAAAAAAGCAATAACGATTGAACCAAAACACCAAGAAGGAATCAAACAATTAGGAGGTTTATATTCAGAACTAAATCAATTTGACAAAGCAGAAAAACTATTCCGTGATTTAGTTAATATAGAAGATAATAATGACAATAAACTAGATTTATCTATTAACTTATTATGTCAAGGCAAATGGAAAGAAGGACTAGAAAAATACGAATCAAGATTAGATTGCTCAATACCAATTCGATACCAAGACAAAATAGATAAAACAAGACTTTGGAAAGGGGAATCTCTTGAAAATAAAAAAATATTGGTTTTTGGAGAACAAGGAATAGGCGATATTATCAACTTTTATCGTTTTTCTTTATTTTTGAATGGTAAAGTCCAAGTAATGATACCTCCATCAATATCAAAAATATTCAAAAGAACTGAAAACATTTCATTCTCTGAGGAAGTTGGGGAATATGACTATTGCTGTTCTATGATGAGCCTTCCTTATATTTTAAATATGTCCCAAGAACAAGTGACAAATACCTTTTATCCATATGTTTATACAGATAAAAAGATAGATTTGCCTCAAGGATTTAATATTGGTATATGCTGGGCAGGTAATCCACAACACGTAAGAGACAGATATCGATCTTGTAGACTTAAAGAATTCGAAATCCTAAAAGATCTTCCTGTTAATTTATTTTCGTTACAACAAGAATTGAAACATAGAAAATGGGCATTTTACAAAGAAACTGTTGATTTGTCAGAAGGTTACAACGGTAAGCCTTTGTATAATGTTACTGAATACATGAACAGTTGGTCTAATACATTAGCTATCATCAATGAGTTAGATTTAGTGATTACTATTGATACATCTATTGCTCATTTGAGTGGTGCTGTTGGTAAAGATACATTGCTACTCCTGCCTTATTCTTCTGATTGGAGATGGTTTGGCAAAGGTGATGAAACCATTTGGTACCCATCTATCAGACTAATAAAGCAGGATTCCATGCACAACTGGTCTGGTTGCTTCTCAGAAGTCCTCAATCAAGTTACCTGTGGAATCCCTTAGGTAAATTCTAGCGAAGTGTGTGTGCCTCTTGACGGACCCTAGAGGCATCTCTAAGACGATAGCAATATCCTTTTCTTTCATTTGTTCGACAAATTTGTGATAAAGGATTTTACCTTTAATCATAATATCTCCTTCTTGAGACATCATGTTTTCTATCTCATCAATCACAATTCGACAAATTTCTTGATTTTCTAAATTGAAGTTAGAATTATCTGTAATCATAGGATCTGAATTGTTTCTTTTATCAGATTGGTACAAACAGATTTCTTCGATGTTATCAACGTCTTTTTCTGTTTTTTTTCTATAGAAAGAACAGATTGCGTTTTTCGCAATAGACATAGACCAATTTTCTAGTTTGTCTGGAAAATTACCTTTGTTAATAGAGTTAATTCCATTTAGGTAAGTTTGTTGTAAGATATCTTCAGCATCCTCTTTGGAATTAACTTTTTTGTTAATGAAGGCACTGATTTTAGGTAAGATAGAAATGAAATCGTCGGTTATCATTTGTGCTTCATTAACATTGTTCATTTTAACGCCTCATTTTTATCTTTTTTCTAAAATTAATCTCTAAGTTCTTATGTTCTGTATTTTCTGGTAGTGTGGGTGTTGGGGATTGTTCCATTTTATTTTTTATAAAGAGGCGGGCTCGTCTGATGAATGTCGTCACTCCTCCTCTACTTAACTCAATCTCTCTCCCTGATTGTTCCGATAAAAATTTACCAAGAATACTTACTATCTCTTTTTCTTTAAGTTCATTATGAGCTTTTACTCCTGAACTAACTACTGGTAAATTTGCCCAATTAGCAACTTTATTTTTTATACCATACCTTAACGCAAATGCCCAAACGGTCAATTGATTTGTACTAAATCCACTTTCGTGATTTCTCGAAGGCTGATTATGTAATTCTCGTAATGCATCAACTATGGATTCTGTACCATGTTTAGGTTTTGCGTCTGGTTCTGTATTAGTATCTAAATCAGGGAAATACACACTATTTCCTGGTAAATCTTTATTCGGTTTTGCCATTGATTGTCCATGTCTGGATGCACCACTAAATCCTGCTCCTTGTATTTCACCACCATCATCACCTGCACCTAATGCAGATAGTGGTGTTACTTTTGTTGATAGAGAATCAATGTTTTGAGCCATCATTTTTCTTTTCATTGCAGGGTTTTCTTCTTTGCCAGTATTTTTACATTTCGAGCATCCGACACCTTGACATTGTTTACAAGGCAAAATCCATCGAAATATTTCTTTTTCTCCATTACAGATTTTACATAATCCTTCTTGTGTACTTCCTTTTCCTTTACACCAAAAACAAGGTTGTGACAACATTCTTTTCATATCAGGATTCATTCTAGTTATATCTAGAGTTTTAGTAGCATTTCGTCCAGCAGGGGGTCCTATTACTGTACCGCCTTTTTGCTTGAAAAGATCATTACGAGCATTTGTTGCATAAGTTTGAGCTAATGCTTCTATATCTCTAACACTAAACAACTTATCTACTTCTTGACCATTAACCTGTTTGGTCATTCTAGGCTTTGTCATCTTTTCCATCAATTTAACAAAAGTATCACCTATAATTTCATCTTTGTTTATTCTAGGATCTCTAGTTTTGTTTCTAACTATTTGAGAGAGCAAATCATGTAATTCATTAGAAAATTCACCATAGGTTTTTTCATATGTCATTTGATCTACTTTATCTTCACTCTTTGGGTCATTATAGTTTATAATAATGTCAGCCAAGTTCTTTAAATGATCCTTTTTCTCGGGATCTAAAATCTCGTTAAGATGTGACTTAGAATAAAGAATGGATAACACTTCACTCACAATATCTTCAACGAGAGATTCTTTTGCTAATTGTAAATCGGTTTCTTGAATTACTTCTTCTACTTTAAGCCATTTTCCGAAATCTTTTGACATATTTTTTCACCATATTAATAACTTAAAACTATATATTAGTTAATAACCAATATTTGAAACATTTTATATGGTGAAAATTATTTTGACTCCACTAAATAAAGTATGATATAAGTCAAAACTATATAAAATAGTTACATATACACACGAGGCTTTAAATGAAGACATTTTTAGATTGGGCTAAAGAAGAAGCCCCTGAAGTATTAGAACTAGTAAATGCCCAAGATACTGTTGAAAAGGATGATGTAAAAGATGCAACATCAGAACAAAGATTCCGTACAGGTTGGTCTGGTAATTATCCACCCGCTTATGTTTCGGGCCAGTATCCACAAAAATATGCTAATCCAAGAAAAGCTACCGCAGATCTTGATGCGGAAAACATGAAGAAGAATAAGAAAAGCTAATCCTCTTTTTTCAGTGATTTATTAATCCTATTGATTTTATCAATCTTGTTAATGTCAATAGGATTTTTTATCATCTCAGGAACTCTTTCCCAATAACCCCATCTTTGAGGATTGTCAGGGTTCATAAAAACCATACCTTTCTTGAGGTACTTAAACAATAATAATTCTACCTTTTCGGCTGGTAAACCACTTTCTGTAACAAGTGCAGAGATTGTTCTCCAAGGGTATTTGGGATGCCGAGATAAAGCAATGAAGAATTTTTTCTCTTCTGTGCCTTCTTTTGTTCCTGTTGGGCATACTTCCCACCATTTTTTAGGTTTTTTCATATAACAATCTTTTATTTTAATAATTTTAACCAATAAACAACTAAATATAATTATGGCAATTATAATATAAGAGGTTTTAAAATGGCTAATATTAAACAAAATTCGACTAAATTTAAAAAAATGCAAAAGATTGCTCAAAAAAGAGCTTTAGTTGATATCAGAACAAGTGGTAAAGGAAGATTTCTATTCAAGAATAGAAATGCTTCTGCTACTTTATCCTTACCCAAAAAAGGATTGAATGGAGAAACTACAGTTCCTCCAAATGGAACTTTTGAAGGAGATGATTATTTCATGTTCATGGTTCCAAAAGAACTACTAATTGTTCAAACACTAGAAAATCAAAATTGTAATAAGGAAAATGATATGTTAAATGAAGAAAAATTAATTTTAGATCAACCAGATACGGTTACAAATAAAGGCAAAGTGGAACATGTTGTTGATGATGAACCTAAATCTTTGAAAGAAGATACAGAGAATGATTCAGACCCGAAGTTACTGACTGAAGATCCTTTGGCAGGAATAACTATCATTACTGACTAAACATTTGGAGGACATTGGGGTGAACTACCCCGACCCTAAAGAGGTCGGGGCTTCCCGCTTCACCCTGAGCCGAGAGATAGTTCCCTCGGTTTTGTTTCTCAGTCTGCGGGCTTTACTTTCCGTAGTTCCTACGGTAGTTGTTTCGTTAATTTTCTTACCTTGCAACAAAATCATTTTTGCTGCATTAACATCACGATCATGGTGAGTCTTACACTCAGGACAATCCCACTCACGATCTTTCAGCGTCAAGTCTTGTTTAATGAAATGACATTCACTACAAGTTTTACTGCTTGGGAAGAACCGATCTATCTTTACAATAGTCCTACCATACCAAGCTGCTTTATATTCTAGTTGTCGTGTCAATTCATACCAACCACAATCAGCAATCGCTCCCGCAAGACAATGATTCTTCATCATATTTTTAACAGCAAGTGTTTCCAGATAGATGACTTGGTTTTCGTCAATCAACCTTTTGGTTGTTTGATGTAAGTGATTTTGTCTTACATCCTTTGCTTTCTGGTGCAGTCTTGCCAATTTACGACGAAGTTTCTCAACTCGCTTGGATTGTTTGTTTGTAGTCTTGTGTCTCCGTTTGCTTAATTTTCGTTGTGTCCTTTTGATCTTGTGCTTCAAGGACTTGAGCGGTCGAATGTTCTCATATTCCTTGCCATCACTATCCACTGCCAAAGTCTTGATCCCAAGATCAATCCCGACTTCTTTCTTTGTTTTCTTATGTTGCTCAACTTCTTTCTCCACCATCAATGTGCAATGGTATTGTCCGCTCTTATTTTTAGTGATTGTAGCGAACGAGATTTCTTCATTCACAGGTCGGTGGACTTTACACTTGATGCCTTCCAAGAACTTTGGAATTACAAGTTTGTTTTCAACCAACCTAACATTTTGTGGAATACGAAAACTTTGTTTGTCATGTTTATTTTTGAACTTTGGGAACTTGGCTCGTTTCTCAAAGAAATTACCATAAGCAGCATCCAAGTGTTTGATTGCTTGTTGCAGGCTTTGACTGTTTACTTCTTTGAGCCAGATATGTTCATCTTCTTTTTTGAGTTCCGTGAGTTCTTTGCAGTCTCGAACAAAGTTGTTGCTTCTTCCTGTTGTGAGGTATTCTTCCTTACGTCGTGCAAGAAAGTGATTATATAAGAAACGGCTACATCCGAAATGCTTTGCAAGTAGGATTTGTTGTTCCTTGTTTGGGTATAGCCGAAAACGATATGTATATTTTACTCTCACGAACTTATATAGAGTAATCGTGAGAGATTTTAGAACAAAATTCTTGGAATTTTTAACGGTTTGTTTT
>Ga0222676_1000259_pt1 | contig 19946 bp, 35 predicted proteins | sample AntAcemetagen870_FD_179815 | JGI IMG/M metagenome (GOLD analysis project Ga0222676, IMG submission 179815) | Saline water microbial communities from Ace Lake, Antarctica - #870 | ecosystem: Environmental > Aquatic > Non-marine Saline and Alkaline > Saline | place: Antarctica: Ace Lake...
CTGTTTTAACCACCATCGGCTTGCTCAACCACTCCTTAACCTTTTCTACATCAACCATAGAAGCACTTTTCTGCGCGTCCAAAATAGCTTTGTCAGCACTTTTATGCGCCTTGGCTATAAATTCTTTGACATTATCCATTGTGGATATCCTCTTTTTCTATTGCTGGGTAGGCTTTTCTTAACCTTGCCCAGTGATTTTCTGGTTCACCGTCATCAGCTTCAATGCTCTTTTCTTCTTGACGCTTTTTGTATCGTTCTTCAGCGTCCATGACCATTAACCATGAACCTTGGAGCATTATTAATACTGCCGAACAAACTAATATACCAATTAAAAATTGCATCACGCACCTCTTGCGTAACCAGCAAAAGCTTCCTGCTGGATGTTATTAACCGAATAATACGCCTCTTGAACCAAATCGCGCAAGGTAGTTTCAAGGTGTAAATAAATAGCATTCTTGAGCAGGATTGAACACTCATCAGATTCAAGTTCATGATATAGCTTATCTAAGAACTCTTTTTGATTAATGATACATGGAGGTAAAAGATCATCAAGCCAGCTATCCATCTGCCCTAGAAAAGTATAACAAGCTGAATCTTTGTCGTAATCGGTTAGGTCGACTAAATCACCATCCCAGTTTTTATAAGATGATTGGATGTTGCTAACCATTAGCTCAAGGTTTTGCTGTACGCTTTGAATACTCATTAGCAAACCCCCATATTGATGCAGTCGTTGTATTCCATCGTAGACACTAAGCAGTACAGAGCCAGTAAGACTATTGCGCCAATAAACCCTGCGCGGTTTTCTTGATGCTTCTTACGGGCTATCTCGTTTTTTACTTGGTCAATTTTGTACGGATAGTTGATCATTACGCCACCTCCTGATTGTAATAAGCCCAAGTGCCAAAATCTGGCCCTCTGCCCTTAAACTCTTCGATCCATCGATTTAAGCTATAATCATTTAGCTTGTAAACGCCAACAGTAGCGCAATCAAGGTAGCTCATGTCGGTGGGGTGTACCCAGTAAAAGTATCCGTTACCTTTAACTAGCTCCCAGCCAGATTCAATCTCTTGAATTGCCTGATTGACTTTTTTCATTGTTAATTTCATTTTGTTGCCCTTTGTTTATTGATTGAGATTACATCTTATACCCTTATCGCCCAAAAGTAACGATTTTGTATATATTAAGATGGAATAAAGACAAACCGCTTATAACTTTTGAGTATATACCTCGATTAGCATTCTCCGACCCGTCGCTCCTGTTCTTTAATTCTTTCTTTCAGGTCACGCGAAAATTGCATGACTTCTTCGCGGTCAAACTTCTTTGGGGGTAGGTAAGTAAGCCTTTTTAAAGCCTCTATTCGCCTCGACCCATACGTATCCACCAGAAAGTCCTTGTAGGCGTCCTGTACAATCGGGTCGCCCATCATCATGTTGCACCTTTTGCACTGGGGGTTGATCTGTTCTTCGTACAGCTTTAGCCTAGAATGGCGCCGGCTAAAGTAGTGGCCTCCGTCCATTGTTTTATAATGGGCAGAGCGCCCGCAGGTTACGCAAGAGCAATACCCGTTGTCATCCGAGGCTTTAAGCCGAACTAGCCTTTGCAGCAACACCGCCGCATTATCAACCTCTTTAGCTGTTGTAGATTTCTTCTTCGCTGGCTTCTTCCGCATATTGAGTTCTCAGGATAATTTCACAGTAATGGATGGCTTTTAGAATATCTTGTTTCTTATTCTTTGTTTTGTGCCTCGAAATGTACTTAATGACGTTCGCTTCGCAGTAATCAAGGCCGTTTTTTAAAATATAATCAATGGGCTGAATCTTCATATTTTTGTAATGATGACCGCCTACCTGCTTATCTAATGCTGCCATTCTTCGATATCTCCTCGGGGTACAGTAACCTCATCAGCGTGTTCAAGATTGCAGCGACCGCACATGCCGTAAGCACAGTCATCATCGCCCATCCAAAACTCAAGAGGATAACCGCATTCGCAATCCATCTTAGTAACCTTAATCCCGCCAAGTGTAAATTTGATAACATTATCCATCCAGCCCACCTATTGTGATTTTAACCCTAGAATCTTCCCCATGATCTTTATGGTAAACGACTGCGGTCATTGATCTCTCTGCTCCGTAGCCCGAATCTGAATGCCACTGATCTGTGGAGGTTAGACTGCCCCAGTGTTCAAAGTGCATAGATCCTATTTCTCTGGATGTATGATGGTGAATATGACCCAAATGGCAGTAACGATTTTTCGACTGGCTCCACTCATCGTCTAAGTTCTTAATCACCGTTTGTAAAATCTGCTCATGCTTCATCCGATCCCCATGATGAAAGACAAACAGGTTGTTATGCCATTGGAAATGAATAAACTTTGAGTAGTTTGGCAACACTTTTACCCGTGGCTCTTCAGCGTATAAAAGCTCTAAACAGCTTGACAGGTGGCAAGCCATATCAGAATCATGGTTGCCGCGCACATTAATAACCACAACCTCTTTGTGGGTTAATAGCATTTTATCAATAAGTATCTGGAACAACCTGCCAGCCAGCTTAAACGTCTTTCCTATTCGGGTATCTACATCTACTGGCGTACCCTTAGTTGTGGTGTTAAAGCTACTATCTGCGTGGAAAAAATCACCTACATTAAGAAGAACACCGACCTCGGCATCGCCTACCCTGTTCGCCAGCCTATCGGTTGCGTCAATTAGAACCTTGGTTGCGATCTTAACGTCCCAGTCGTCATTGTCTAATTTAGTTTCTGAATCAGCCAGCATCCCGAAGTGGTGATCACCAATTATTGTCATCGCTAGATAATCAGCATTAACTTTAGCAGGTTCCTTAACCGGCTTCTTAAACCCTTTTAAATCGTCTTTAACGCCATCTATCATTAAGGCAAGGCGTTCTTTAAGGCTAACCTTCTCAGGCTCTTGAATGACCCATTGGAGGGCTACTGAGCCGTCTTCCTTGTATGCTGTTGAGATTCGTTTAGCTTCAAAACCTTCTGCCGTCTGGTGCGTTAAATCCCTGTGCGGAGCAACGCCTGCTTTAGCAGCATAGCCTTCTACGGCTTTAAGGATGCGGTCAACATTTTTCCTATTACACCCTAACGCTTTTGATGCTTTATTTGCCGAGCCGTGTTTGATGACAGCTTCTATAACTTCTGTCTGTCTCGAAGACTGGGCATACTCTTGAAGAATTCGCGGGTCAATTTTAGCCATTACTTTTTCCTTTTGCGGGTCGATTTTAGCCCCTACTTTTTCCTTTTGATCATTTCATGCGCTGGATTCGACGGCCACTCCACCGCTATACCATGTTTGTTAATCATGTGGCGATTCAATATATCATAAATGCTGACATATTCGGTAGTGGATGGCTCTGTAGTGCTAGATTTCCCAGTCACCGCCTTCTGTATGCCCATCCATAAATGCTCCCTGACGCTATCTTTTGACCAAGGAATGTCTGCATCATCTTTCATGATATATTTCATATCAAATCCAGCATCATTTAAAGCATCAGCCATTCTCTGACAATAAAGCTGAAGGCTGTTATTCTGAACACCACTGCGCCTTCGGCCTTTTTTGTAACTGTAAGTGACGGCTCCATGATCTTTGAGGTTCTTTTTCACCAGGTCAATATAAGCATTTAGCTGAAACTCATTTTCAACTGTAGTCGTATCGGCTTTCATTATTTACTCACCATTTTTTGCTCAACCACTTTTGACTAAAAGCTTCCTCAGAAGATAGTCTTGATTGGGTTAATACGTTTTGCCTAGCCGCGTGGTGGAAACCTTTGGCATTAACCACTCTGTCTTGCCGCAGCATAAACTTCTTAGGGCTTAACAAATGGTGATTCTCGCAGTAATGTGATTTAGCCAGTCTGCCTTTTATTGTGGATAATTTAACCCCACCGTCTTCGCAGTTCTGCTCAGTCCAATTAGAATATTGAGAATAAGTATATCTCTCCCCGTCTTCAAAGTAGGGGTGATCGCCTTGAAACATTACATATCTTGGGTCGTTACTAGCAGGCATTTTGCATCTCCTTTCCATCGAAATAGAAACCGCGTGTAGCGAGATAGTAATCAATAGCCATCTTTCTCTCTGAAGGATCATCGATCCAAGATACATCGGTTAAAGAAGCATCCAGCGGAATGTCTCTCAAGCGCATTTCTTTGTTAGCAGGTCTTGATTGAAAGCTGCTAGGTGAACTCCCTCCTTGATCCTGACAACGTGATAACCAACTATTGCAGAACTTGCTAATCCCGCCCTTTGTCTTTCTCTTGGTAGGGTTAGAATCACACCATACTTCCATCTTGTTGAGTTCTTGCTGAACATCGACTTTTGGATAAGCAATAACCCATTTGGCGTATAGCTCCTCTGGCGGCTGCCAGTCTTCTTTAGTGTTTAAAATCATTATTTAACTCTCCAGACTGGCGCTGGTCGGCAATGAGCCTTTGGGTTCTTAATGGGTGCGTATCCCACCCTTTCTAAAATCCCGCTTCTAGCTGCGCTTGCAAACGCTCCACCCCATGCTCTAGGGTCTGGCGGTGCGGGAACAACGCCCTTACTAGCAAGAATGACATCTTCAGCCATAAATTCTTTATGCGTTTTTATGTAATCACCTAAAAAGGCTTTAGCCTTTGCTGACCAGTCAGGACATTTGCTGACTGCATGATTTACAGCCTGTGCAATGCCTTTGTCTCTACCAATTTGCGCTTCTGTTTTCATTTCTATCTCCTAATGGTTCGGCAAGCCTCACCAAGTGTTATTAATAAAGGTTTTTTGATTACTTTCTTTTAAAAACAATATATTCAAGATGATATAAACCCTTTTACTTTAAAAAAGTAAATTTACGATCAAAGGGCTAAAGCAACTCTGCGGTAATAATTCGTGACCGTATCGGATATCCAACCTATCCTTTGATAACTACCGAGTTATCGCAGGGGCTATGCACTGGAGGGTCAACCACGCTCTGACGTTTAATCTAAGGAGTCCGTCAGCCTCTAGCCCGATCACTTCTCAACCTTAATCTATCTAATCAACTAAGTAAACCTAAATGACTACTTATAACCAAATGATATAAAATCATCAATCGTTATATCTAAAGCTTCGATCAATAGTTGCATGGTGTGCAACTTCATATTTTTATTAGACCGCCATCTTAATACCTGCTGTGGCGATGTACAGGTTCTTTTAGCAAGTTCCCGACTATTCATGCCCTGCTCTTTCTGGGCTGCTTTGAGGCATTTGCCTGCGTCTATCAATGTCATGGTAATTCCTTAGATTGCCCCCCGAAAGGGGCGGTTAAATTAAGCGTTTAATCCTTCACCGTTTTCTTTATGCCACTGGCAGTGGTGGGCTTGACACATCCACATTACATTTAACGGCTTTAAATAATCATTGTGATGAGCAACAATATTTTCGTTGGTCCGGCAAACAATGCACTTCTCTTTATGCAGCTTTTTAGCCCTTATTGCGTTGTTTACAATAGTGTGAGCCTTATATTTATTCGGGAATCTTAACCGATACTTTTTTACATAATCATAAGATTGTCTGCATCCTCGGTCTCTGTCGTATTTCCGATAATACTCAACATTTAACAATCTATTTTTCCTAACATCTTTTTTATTACATTCCTTGCATTTGTTTACATGGCCGTCAGCCATTTGCTTGTGCTTGTAAAAAGCGGGAAGAGGTTTAGTCTCCCCGCACTTAAAACAACTTTTAGATAAATTCATATCCCCACCCTATGCGTAAAATTGCAGTATACGCATTAACTAGAATGGGGTCAACTAAAAGGGATATCATCTTCTAACTCTTCTAAAGGGATAGAAGGAGTAGTTGGAGGCTGGGTAGTCTGTTGCGTCTGCCCATCCGTGTAAAAGACCTTACAGTTGCCCAAGATAGGCGTATTTGCCTGACCTGCCTCGCGCTCTTCTTTGCTTTGCGACTGAGAGATAAAGCCGTGATTCTCATACTGGTCGGCTGTTTCTGTATCCACAAAGGTAGTCAGGTCAAGGTAAGTGCCTTTTGCGCCCTTATATAAACGGGACTTGTCAATCTTGGTCACGTCGATTCTTACAGATATTCCTACTTTCATTTCCTTTTCTCCATTTCGGTTTTAATAACATTAACGGCCTTATTTACTTCTTCGGCCAATTTTAATATATACCCCTCATCACGCCACAACGAAATCATGACAGGGGGTATTTCTGGGTGAAACGCAAAAGCATCCCAAGATGCAGCACCTGTAACCAACATACAACCTTGTATCTGCTGGTAATAGGCTTTTCCTAGAGATTGAGGGTCGCGACTATACTTGACCATAGTCTTAGCCGCTGGGCATTTTATTTCTAGCCCAGTCATGTACTTGGGATTGTGATAAATAATGCCGTCAGGTGAACAGCCAAACTCTTCGCTATCATCAAGAATAAATCCATGCTCTGTTACTTTATATCCTGTGATATATTCGTAGGCTTCTCGCGCTTCAGGCTCAAGTTCAGTCCCTCTTGTCATGTGTTCATTGACGTAAAACGGTTCAGATTTGCCTGTAAGACGTTCTGCAATAAGCTGATTAATATACCCGTCCGCAGATGTGGAAGGTTTACCCGTAGTGGTTAATAGGTTTCCGAAGTTACTTGCAGAAGGTTTGCCCAGTCTCGCGGCAAACCATTCTTCAGTACCTTGCTCATGATCTAAGATAATCATCCTTGAGGAGCCTTCTTGTTACGCAAAGCATGCATAGCCCTGTCATATTGAGAAGCAAGCAATTTGTAGGGATTTTCACACTTAAAGTGCTTACAGAACGCGATAGTATCAGCGTCACGTTCATCCATGAGCATAATTAACTCGGCTGCTTGATGATCACTAATAACAGCATTAGCAATAACAGGGTTAATATCTTCGCCTGCGTAAATGTAGTGACCAAGCCCGAACATGGCAAAACACTTAACTAGACATCTCATCTTGCTAGAGTTAACAGCAAACTTGTCAGGGCCAGTAATCGCTTTGTTTCTGTGATCCATAACAGGAAGCCACATTGATCGCATCATTGACTGGTCGTTTTCAGTAATAAGAACGCTGCATCTAATCTCAACAGTGCCTGTAGTTTCGCACTTGTCCTCTTCAAAAGAATAATGGAGGTCAGGATAATTCTCCATCATAATTCCGTATGCCCACGCCCATGATAAATAAGACAGGTTGCCTTTCTTTTCAATATGCTTAGATACATCAACGGCAGATAGGGTCTGCCAGACCTCTTTAGATAAGCTCATAATTGCCTCCTTCGGCACTGGTGTTAGCGGTATCACATTGCTCCTGAGCGTACTGGTCAGCATAGCCCCAGTAATACTCTGGATTTTCTACATCCCTTACAGGATGCCCGTGCAGTGCGTCATATTCGCCCTGCTCGTAATAACTTAAATCGTTAATATTCATAATTGCCTCCTACAGCAAATGCCCCCAAAGGGGCGGTTGATTGTTATAGCACCCAAACACCAATCGGGCTTTTGTACTGTTCTTCAAAGTTTCGCAAATCTGATACCAACATAGTAAAACCCGAATTTGTCCATAACCTGCCGTTTTCGATTTTAGTAATTGATATCACTTCTGTTGGATGCATTGCACCCCAGTCGCATGAAAGTTTTGATCCGATTTCGATATAATTAGTCATTTTGTAGCCCTTTCTTTATTGATTAAGGTATAACTATATTCCCTATTTGCCTTAATGTAAACCTTTTTGTACATTATATTTGTAGAATGCGAAAAAAAGCCCCAATTAAGGGGCAAAAGGGGGGTTACAAGGGGTCGAAATATACTCCCGTGTGCCTTCAAGACACGAAATAAGTATATCACATCAAATTAATATGACCATAGGGCAGGGCAAGGAAAGCCATCATCTTCGGTACAGCCATCTAAATGGATGAATCTGCCGCCACCTTTCTGCTGTATGCCTATTCTTTGTATACCGTGCTTCTGGGCCACTCTAATGATCTCTAACGCCTTCTCTCCGTTGGCTAGTATATCTACTGCCTTTCCTGTGCAATGCGCTCCTGTGACCTCTTTACGCGCTTCTATGGGGTGTTGCGGACACCTGTACGCAGATGATAGGGCAAAGCTAAATCCGCACTCTTCTCGGATGGCATTCAGGGTAGCAAGAAATCCTAGGTCGAATTCTGTGGTATTGCAGCCGCACTTACAGGTCAGCTCTTTGGCCTTAAAGAAGCCGCTTTCTTTTTTAGGTGATTTAGCCATGTTATTTACCTTCTACTTGTTTGGTTTTCTCGAAGCTGCGAAGCCCGCCCAGCCCCAATAGGCCCATCAGAATAGGCATCATAGTGCCAGTATCAGCTTGCGGGATATCTACACCAAAGCCAGCGGCCAAGGGTGAGATTAGGAAGTTGACTGCAAAGCCAAGGACGCAGACCCAGCCCGTAGCTGGTCTCCATCCTGACTGAAACCAGTTGCCTTTGGCTTCTGCTGTGTTGAGTTCAATTTGCGCCAGTGCAATACTCTGCGCGTGTTTCTCTGACATTGTTGCAAGTTCGTGTGCGATCTTCTGCTTCGTGTCTGCATCGGGTATCCACTTATCAAGGAGACCTGTTACTGGCCCTATTAACTGGTTTAGTAAGCTCATTAGACAAACTTCTCTACTAGGAACAATCCAATTATCAGCGGGTACATACCCCACAGCATCATTTCACTTTTCTTAAACCTTATAGAACCTTCATCAAGTCGCTTTTCTATGTTCTGGAACTTCTCATCTATCGAGATCATACGGACGGCACATTCTCTTTCGTGAGCTTCAAGTTTTAAAAGTGCTTCAGATACCGTTGCCATTCGACATTCCAATAAGTAATTTGATAATAATGTACAAAGTGTACACTAATATAGTTAAAGCTCCGAGCTGGACGGTAGTCCAAAACACTGCTTTTCTTTTTCTTTCTTGCGTGTAAATACTTTTTTCACGCTGGTCTTTAATCTTTCGCCTTAAAGCAACAAGCTCTGTATATCCTGTCGGGCCATAGGTGTACATCAACAGCTCGCGCAACTCTTTTTCTTGCTGCTTAATCTTCTTTTCTTTAGCGTATATCTCCATAGCTTCTTGCTCTACGGATTGCCTAGCTACCAACCGTTTAAACAATGGCGGGTTTTCTGCCTGTTTCTTGGCTTCGTTAAAGTCACTGCAAGCGCCATACCATGCACCAATCTGCCCAAGTGTATCTTCTACATCTCGGCCAGCAGCAACCATTGCTTTGACGGTGTTAAATGCTTTTGTGGCAACTGCTATAGCGGTTAGCGGGTCAATCATGAATAAGCACCTTGCTCGGGTCTACATATTTGGGAACGCAATACGCCATTACTGGAGTACTGTATCTTTTTCTTGTCCCCTGAATGGTTAGCTCTTCAGCAAACCACCTACACCGATTAAGATCATGCCAATGACTAGTGGCCTTTACGTCAACCGTTCCATTAACTAAAACGATCAAAGCAAAGACCAGTTTCATTTACTCAGCTTCTTTCTCAAGGTCAGCAATAAGCATATTAACAAATGCATCTTTTCCTACTGACAATTGGTCAAGGTTAAACTGGGTTGACTTAATCTTTCTGTCTAAGTCATTGCAGTGATTAACCATCGCTTGCTGCTGGTCGGTCATATCTTCAAAAGTGTATTCTTTATCGTTGATCGATATGGGAGTTGTTTTTTTCTCGCCCATGTTAAATCTCCTGTTAAGTTACTGTTTAGCTTTGTTGTTTAGGAAAGCGAACTGCTCCAAAACCTTATAGGCCTTTGCAACAAATGCGTCATCTTTCGGGGTGTCTGTGTAGTTGCACACAACACTAGCCACGCTGACTAGTGAGGTTGCAAGTACATACAGGTCTAATAAATAAGCCATTACCAAGGTATCCCTGCGGCTTGTGTTGCGGCACGATCAATTTGACCTTGCACTCTTGCTGTACGGTTAGCTTCAATTCGCGCTTTAGCTTCTGCCGCTGTTTCTTCGTCTTCAATAAGACTAGTCCAAATCCATCCCAAAACGTCAGCTTCAGTTAGAGCATCGTATGCAATATACCCTGCCGCTGAAGGATCATAAGTGCAGAGTAGCTTGCCGCCCTCTACTGCTTTATAAGATGGAGTAGTGTCAGACAAAGCTGTGCAACTCCAATATGCCTTAATAACGCCACCATCTGCGTCTACGTGTGTCATGTCGGTCACTGACCAAGTGTTTGTAATTGTCATGTTTCTTTCTCCTTTAATGACAGTTGGTTAAATTGTTTACAGCGTACCCATAAAGGCTGTGGCTTTTACTGAGGAAGTGCCGCTTGACATTGCTAGTTTTAGTTTAGAAGACACTACTGAATATGTTCTACCCGCAGGGCCACCAGATACAGTACCACCTGTTATTACTGTTGCTCCTATAGTCGTAGCAAAAAAGACTAAATCGGTAAATATATTTCCGGCATTATTACCTGATACGATACAAAGTGAGCCAAAATCATTTGCAGAAGTTATATTGGTTGCAGAAGTGCCTACACTTATTGCCCCTTCACCCGTCAAGACTCCGCCTACACTTAATGCAAGTTCTTTTACTGTTGTTCTTCCGGTTTCACCATCAACAAACAAGGCATTAGCGTCATTATTAGACTCAACGCGGAAGTCAGCGTCTACGCCATCTTCGTTAAAAACAAAATGCCCTCCTGCGTCAGGGGTAATGGTAATAGCACCATTGGTGTTATGTATAAAACCTCCAGCATTGCTTGACTTATAAAAACCACTGTAGCCGTCCGAACGAACAATAAACTTAGTATTAGAATTAGCGTTGCAGGCTTCAAACGCATAAGTGCTAGAGTTTGTCGCAGTAGCATTAACACTAAGAGCGACAACGCTAGCCGCTGCTCTGTTTACGCCTACGGTGCTAGTGCTAGCGTCTAGCATCAATCCATTAGCGTTAGTGTCAGACTCAACGCGGAAGTCAGCGTCTACGCCACCTTCGTTAAATACTGCGTGGCCTCCTGCTACGGGGGTTGTGGTTAGACCACCTAAAGAGGTTAAGTTGGCTACAACAGCGTTTCCTGAATCCCTAATTTGTAAATAATCGGTAGAAGTTGACGCCTCTTTTCTAATAGTTAGATTGGCATATGTACCATCAGTACTTGATAGGTAAACAGATTTAACTTTACTTACTAACCCATAAGTTGTCTGGGCGGGTTCGTTTATCGAGATAGTGCTTCCTACTTTTAAAGTACTCGCCATATCCACAGCACCATCAATGTCCACGACATCAAGGTTAGTAGTGCCGTCTACGTCTATGTTGCCGCTAATGTCGAGGGATGTTGCAGTAACATCTACAAACGTAGGACTATCGCCCGTAGCAACGCCTTGGTCAAGAGCCTTAACAGAAGCAATTGAAGTAAGCTCAGAATCCATTAAAGCACCAGCGGCTGTGACGTTTGTAGTGTCAGTTACGTCTGCGTTGGTTTCAACAGTGTCTAACTTAGTTCCGTCTGTAGCAACGTCACGACCATCAAAAGTGCTGTTAGTGGTTATTGCGCCTGTCATTGCACCACCAGACTTAGGAAGTGCCGCGTCAGCAGTTGTTCCTTGTGCCGCTGTAGCATAGTCAGAAGAAGCAAACGCTTTAACTTCAGCAAGGTTAGTAACCTCGCTATCCATTAATGCACCTGCCGCTGTGACATTGGTAACATCGGTGACATCTGCGGAAGCTTCAATACCGTCTAACTTAGTGCCATCAGTAGCGACATCACGACCATCAAAAGTAGAGTTGGTAGTGATAGCACCAGTAAAAGCCGCACCAGATAGCTCGGCCTTATCGGTGTTCAGGTTCGTGAAGTTACTATCAACTTCAGTATTTGTAAGGGGCGAGCCTTTGCCTGCCCTTGTTACTATTGTAGACATAGGTAGCCCCTGCTAATTAAGATGCGGTTAGAGTAATAGTCCAAGTCACTGACATCGTATCGTCAGCTTGCTTATTGACGACTGGGAAAATAACATGGCAAAGCATAGTGCCAGAAGTTGCAGCATTAAATACGCCTGCCTCTGTAACCGCGCCTGTGCCTTCTCCCGCTTCAAAAGAAGAAACGTATGCAATGGTATTGCTTGATGCAGTAGAGCTGTCTAACGCTTCCCTAGAGCCTAGAATCGACTCTAAATCAGTATCACCAGTAGCCGCAGCAGTAGTACCGCTACCCAATGCCATGTGAGACATAACATCAGCAGTTGCGCCAGCCATTCTTGAACAAATAAAGGTCAATCCTGCACTAACCACTAAGTTATTAATATCACGGCTTTCTTTTACGTTGCCGTTCTTGTCTTTCAATACTATCGCAACATCACCGCGAAGCTTTAAGTTATCATTAATCATAAATCACCTGTTTAAAAAGATTGAGAGTAGCCGACATAATCGGCTTCAAAGTAGTCAAACGCACAATAGCCTTGACCGCGCAAAGAACCAGCATCGGATGACCCGATTGTATCACTTAAACCCCTTCCAGTGGAATGGGCGAACAGATCGACAATGGTTGCCAAGTCTGACCTAACTTTTGTGAACGTCATTTCCTGATCATCGTTAGCCGTAGCCTCCCCATCAAGATCGTCAGTTACTCCAGTTATCTCGTTAATGAACTTGTGAAAGTCCATATTCTGATTTTCGCTTGTGCCTAAAGAGTCGGCCAAAGTCTTGTTCTGGCCTAATGCTGCGGCATCTGTCATTGCGGATGAATCAACTAGAGCCTTGCTAAATTGCACTGACGCGCTATCAGTAGCCCCATAAGTGTCTGTAAATGTCTTTGCTGCGCCCAAGCTAATCGACTCAGCGGCAGAGAAAGTGTCGGAGTGTTCCCTGTTGAAAGCAGTTTCTATAAAGATGCTCTCACCCACGCTGGGAGAGTCTTGTATTATCTTGCCTATAGAAAATGTATCTATTGCATCTGAGAAGTTAGCAGAATCACTATGAGCAGTCGTAACGCCTAAAGCTACAACGTCTGCAGTAGATGAAGTGTCAGAGGCTGTCTTGCCTACCCCCACAACGCTATCATCAGAAAGTGACTGTGAATCAGTGAGCGTCTTACCTACGCTTTTTGCGGGAGTGTCAGTAATTCCCAGCGCATCAAAGAAAAACCTGAAGATCAGGAAATCACCGAAGTTAATATCAGCAACGGCCTTCTTGAAGCCAATAGTAGCAACCGCTTTCTTGAAAGCAATAACCGCTTTAATCATTAGAAATCAGCCCTAACGTAGAAGTCTAATACCTGAAAGACCGTCTCGACAGTTCCTCCATCGTAGGTGATTTCAATCTCACCTTCGTAATAGCCCTCACTCAAGTCAAGCTGTGTGCCTGAGAAAGAGAATACAGCAATACCAGCCGCGAAGTTACCACCTACATCTGCTGCCGCTAGAGTAAACAGGATAGTTGTCGTGCCTTTAGCTCTAAACTTTAACGCACAACTGCCGCTAGAGAAGTCAATCACTGAGCCATCGTCTTGCCTTGTAAGCACTGCTTGTACTTGCGGGGCTTGGTCGCTTTGTACTAATTGGTAAATCATATTAAACCTCTGGCTGTATCGGCCATATTATAGCATCAAGTGAGTCAGCATCAGAATAGGTTGCAGGAATGTCTCTTAATGCTTGCCTGTAGGTTGCCCACTCTGCTTTCTGTTCGGCTGTTAAAGGGCTGTCAGGGAATTGCGTCCAGTCTGATTTTTGCAACCTAACATTTCTATTTGCTCTGGATTCTTTTTGCGTTTGGTGTATCAAATCATCAGTATTTGGTGCATCAGCTTCTGGAGCATTAACAATTTTTCCGTCACTTATAATGCTCAAAGTATCATCAGCAATGCCCTCAATTACAAACTCGTCTTCCCCCGCCTGCATATCAAAATCGGAATCAACACAGCTTCCAGTCCTAACTATCTTTCCGTCACTTTTGTAAACTATAAACGATTTCACTTTTTAACCTCCAGTGTTACAAGCGATTTATTAGATAATGTGATTATTGGATTGTCAGTAATAGTGCTACCATTTTGGTCTTCTAGTTTTGCAGTTAGCGTGTAAGATACACTTCCAGAAGATGGAACATCTTTTAAAGAAACAGCATACACTTGACGCTCTTTCCTTCCATTACCTAAATCGCCTAGTTGCCAATTTTGAACTGCAATAGGGGTTGCTGATCCAATCAATGTGCCGTTTCTTTTTATTGAAAAAGCAACTTGCACACCTTCGTTGGTATCATCATCGTCATAACCAAAAAATACAATAGTCGCAAAAATATTTACAGAACCACCTTCAGAAGTATAAGTAACAGTTTGTTGTGTAACCTCTCCATTTGACTCTGATAAATTAGTAGCTGCTGCGGTGTATGAGCTGCTTGGTAAAGTAACAGCATTGCCAGCTATTTTTAAAGTTTCAACAGAAAGGTTAGCAATTTTACCTGTAGTAACAGCAAGATTAGCAATTTTTGCAGAACTTACTGCAAGGTCATCTATTTTAACTGTAGTTACACCATCATCACCAATTATTAATGTTTTATTTGTACCGCTAGTAACAACATCAATGCCAACACCATCAACCCTGATTCGGTCAGCCTCCATTGTTCCAGTCTTTATTAGACCGCCATTAATGGTAGTAATTTCAGTGCTTGAGGCATCGGCTAGCTCAGAGTTTAAATTGGTAAACGTAACAAGCCCATCAAAGTTAAACGATGAAAACGGAGTTGCAAATACTAGTGTCTGAGTGCCGCCTAATGTAGCCTCAGTAACATAGTAGCTTGTAGCCCAGTATTTAGCGTCACCACCAGTATTGGTTGGGGGCGTTCGTGACCAATTAGTAGTAAGGCCGCCAAATGATCCTGTACCAAAGTTATAAGATGTTGCAGACGGGCTTGAGGGTGCGCTAGCTGATGTCAAAGAATAATAAACATATCCTGCCGCATTTCTAGGGCCAGCCGCACCGTTAGTTCCATTTGTGCCATCAGTTCCATCAGTTCCGTCTGTTCCATTACTTCCGTCTGTGCCGTCTGTGCCGTTTGCACCTTTCTCGGCTAATAACTGTGCGGAAGACCAATCTGAAGTTCCAGTAACACTGTCGGTAGAGCTTTGCGAAGCCGCAACAGCAGTACAAACATACAGATTATCTGTGCCGGCTGGAATCGTTCCGGTAAATCCGTTGCCTAAATCGTTATTGTTAAAAGTAGATGAACTAAAAGTCCAAGTTCTAGTAGTGCTTGGTTTATTGCTTACGGCAGATGATGATCTTTTGTATCCGTATATTACGGCTGTATTGTATCCGTCTACTCCATCGTCACCGTCTGTGCCATTTGTGCCGTTAGTTCCTTCCGTTCCTAATACTTGAGGTGCAGACCAATCTGCGGCTACAACCGAATCTGTTGCTCCTGTTGAAGACGCTACAGCCGCACAAAGGTATAGGTCGTTAGAGCCTGATGGAACTGCCGAAGTCCAAGAATTACCCAGATCAGAATTGTTAAATGTAGCAGTTGCAAATGTCCACGTTCTTGTAGTGGTGGGCTTATTGCTAGACACTAAAGCGCTCGCTGATCTTTTGTAAGCATAAACAGGCGCGGTATTTGTTCCATCATCTCCGTTTGAACCGTTTATTCCGTTAGTTCCGTCTGTTCCATCGGTTCCGTCTGTGCCATCAGTTCCGTCTGTTCCGTTTATGGCCGCAGCATTAGTGGTCGCATTAACCACGCCTGTAAATGCTGACTTATTGCCGCTGTAGTCCACTGACTTAAACTTGTAGTAGAAAGCAGTAGCATCAGCAAGGCCACCGTTTAAGAATTCAGTTGTTGCACTAAATCCGCCACCGACAGTCGCTACTTCAGTATAAGTTCCGCCTGAAGAAGTTGCTCGATAGACATCTACGTTAGAAAAGTCCTTGTCAGCAGGGTTAGTCCACTTTAGGCTGATTGACTTGTAACCAGCGGTTGCTGACAAAGATGTCGGCAAAGCAGGAGCCGTAGTGTCGCCAACAGACCCTTGGTTAGCAGATACAAAAGAGCTTTTAACGCCCAAGCTATTGATTGATCTAACCTTCGTGTAATAGGTCGTACCAGCAATGACAGGCGATATTGTAAAGCGAGTGTCATCTGTGACTACAGATTGAAAGTTAGTGTTATCTGTTGACCACTGAACATCGTATTGGCTAACAAATGAATCGGTGCTTGCAGTCCATGACACCTCAACAGAGGTCACGATTGTTCCATCTAGGGCAACGCTTGTTGCTGCGGATGTTTGCAGATTTGTTGGGGCTATGACACTAAATGGGTTAGGCAAATTTGGTGCTGGATAAACAATTTCTTCAGCAGAGGTATCGTAAGTATAAATTGAACTGTCGTACTCCAAAACATTAACAGTACACGTTCCGTTGTAATTTAAAGTTATCTCTTCAATCTGAAATGGCTTTACACTCCAAGCTGGAGTAGGATGTGTAACAGTAACAATATCCCCAACGCTTAATTGTATTGACTCACTGGTTGCAGTAAAAGAAGCCCTCAAAGCACTACGCGACCTTCTGAGCATAACCCTAGCTAAGTCACGGGCAACATAAAAATTTGTAACCGTTTCCAAATCTATATTTTCAATAAGAGAAGTCCCGCCATCTTCAGCAAGGAAAGTTGTTTCTTCGCTAGACCCAGCGTCAGGCCACACTGCTTGATCTGGCTGATAATCAAGTTCAGCGTTAGGGAACTTCACAATCATCCTGTTAAATTTGTCTTTCTTTTCCTCACCCTTGATTGAAATGCCGCCAACTATTGTCTCGGTATCAAAGGCATAAACGACTGAACCTGACTTATCTATCTTTAGCCCATAAGTTCCCTGCGTGTAGGGAAGGAATCCACGACAGCCTTGAAGCAGTGTTTTAATGTTTGAAAATAAGGTTTCATCAGTTTGCAAAACCGCATGAGATTGAAATAACTTCTGCCCAGTAGCACCGCCTGAATAAAATGTTACTGATTCATCGCAATCCGTAGCCGCTGTTGAAAATGCGGTATCGTCAATGGCAGACGCAGCAAGACCTTTACCGTATCTGCTATTAGTTAGATAATCACGAATACATAAAGCAGGATTATCGCTATATGCGGCAGCATCACTAGGGCTTCTAGGGTCATATAATTTCTTGCCTCTAACTAATGCGGTAATATCAGGAATGCCGCCAAAAGCGTCTTGATCCCATTTCAATCTAATGGCTATATAGGCAACTCCGCTTAATTTGTGCGCTGTAGTCCATCCAGCATTAGCTTGCGTTAATAAACTGTCGTACCCTTGATTGTCTGCGCCAAGATGCACATTGAAGCTGTAAAGCCCTGAGTATTGGCTATCAGTAATAGGCTTGTCGTCAATAAATATATCAGTGATAGCATCAACTTCACCCTCACATAACACCAAAGCAATGTATAAAAATTCGTTTGGGTCACCACCAGAAGCATCCCTAGTGCTTACGAAAACTCGCACACCCCCTACGCGTCTTGTGCCATAAATAACAGGAAGAGGCTCAATGTTAGATTCCTTATTAACAAGGACGCCAGCCATTGCATCAGCTTGCTTTTTAGCTTGCTTTTTGGCTTTTTGAATGCTGGAATAAGTAACTCCAGCAGATACTACAAATAATGCTGCAATAGCCCAAAATGCCATTTATTCTTTCCCCCACTTTAAATCTTTAATTGTTTTTGCGGCAAACTCAAAACCTTCGTCATTTGGAAAGTGCAATATTTGAGAGTTGTGGTTTGTTTTTCTGCCATTTAACTTTTCAAAGTCAGCCCAATGTGAGGCTGTAGTGACGCTAATCTCACTAGAGGTTTCGCTATCTTCTATAGAAAAGCCAGTGATAAAGCCATCAAAGACCAGTATAGGTGCGCCCACAATAGAATCGCTGTTATCAAGCACTGCTCTGTATAACTGAACAGGAACATCCACATAGTTTTGAGTAAGGAAAATACTGACATAGCTTTGCTCAACAGCACTTAGGGTAATGTCTATGCCATTAACGGCTAGTTCTGCGGATTCAGATGAAGAGCTGAACTGTAGAAAATTGCCACTACTAGACCAAGTGCTAGATAATGCAGATATATTCCTATCCCAATCTGTAATTCTAATAGCAGTTGAGAACCCAAAATAAACTAAAGTCGCAAAGTTGAACGAGTCATTCTGTAAAGCCGCTACTGTAGTAGGGTTGATTACTCTGGTCATTAGATTGCCTCAATAAAATCAACTTCATACTTTACCAGAGAAGCAAGTCCTAAAGAATATTCTTGAACGTCATTGTTAAGACGTACAGTAAACGGTACGTTATCGTAAGTAATCGCAGTGTCGTTTGCGGTTGCTTCACGCAGCGCAGGCTGAATAGTCAAAGTGCCAGAGCCTGTTAAATCAGAAACGACCATATAGACTTTGTTATGATTAGCAAACTTTATAACATCGCCTGCCTTTATAGTACCAGACAATCCATCTATCACAATAGACGTTTCGCCTATGCTATCTGCGCCAACGGTCTGCACAGTTCCTGTAGCGTTGCCTGACTTTGAACTGATCTCAGGCAATACAATTTGAAAGGTTTCAGCCATACCATTCTGAGCCATCACGAAAGCATTAACTGGCGCAAACTCTGTAGCGGTGAGAGGCGGGTAAGTAGCTTTAAACTCAAATCTTTGACCTCCAATATTCCTGACCTGAGTCCTCCCCGAAAGGCTTTCACTCATGAGGTTGTAAGATTTAGATATAAATCCTACAGAGTTAAATACGGGGGTGCTGGGATATGTTCCACTCATACTATACTCGACGCTCCTTTATTATTCATAGCCTGATTAATTATACCAATGATCTGGCCTCTGCGAGATTGCAACAGTTGGTCAAATCCTCTAGTGTCATTAGCTTGAATAACTATATTAACAGAAGGCGACATTCCTTGCCCTTTAGTGTGGTCAACAACAGTCTCGTTAGGGTGAAGAATTGCAGGAAATCCACCTTTGCCATCAACGCCTCCTGACCTTGCCCCATCCCCAGTAAAACCACCGCCCTCAAATGATTGTGATCTAATCTGTGCAACTTGAGCAAGACCCGCAGTTACAACACCCGCAGCCATCAGAAAGTTAAGAGGGGGCGGGTATGCTGCTAGTGCTTTTGATGCTCCAGCATAAGTATTCATTATTGCTTGCCCAATCTGAAAGGCTTTATTTACAGCGAATAGTTTTTTACTGTGTGATGCAGATGCGGCAAACTGTTTTCCAAGTTCCCCGACTACCTGTTGAGTTTTTTCTGTTTCTGTTAAAGCGTTGAATTTAGCTAAGTCTATTGCGGCTTTTCTTCTAACTTTTTCTTGGAATGTTTCTTTCTTAGCAACCTTATCACCTTCAGCGGCTAATATTGCTGCTGGTGAGTTTGCAGCAACGACTGCTGCTGTTTCACGACTGGCTATTTTAATTTCTTCGTATGCCGCAAGAATACCTTCCGCTGGATTCATTTCTTGCATTAACTGTATTTCGTTCTTTAACTCTTGTACGCCAGCACTGGCTTCATTAAAAAATGCAGTAATTCCATCACCGATTATTGGCTTGCCTAACTTGTCAGCGATAGCATCGTAAAGACCTATGAAGGGGCGAATCGCATCGACTAACTCTTTACCAATAAAGACAGCAAGCTGATAAAAAACCAACTTGGTTTGCTTTGCAAAGATAGACATTGAGTGTAAAGCACCCTGCACTTTAGCAAATGCAGTAACTAAAGCATCAGCTACGCGCTGCCCAACATTTCCAAACTCAGCACTGTCTACAGCAGATTGCCTAAACAGGTTTGCGACCATCTCAATAATAGGAGCAAAAGCTACAGCAAGTTGATTACCCAGACCAGTAAATACGCTTTTAGCCCTAAGAATAGAATCATTAGCAGCTTCAATCTGAGCTGTGTCGGTTCTGCTCATTGCTA
>Ga0222676_1000263_pt1 | contig 19709 bp, 19 predicted proteins | sample AntAcemetagen870_FD_179815 | JGI IMG/M metagenome (GOLD analysis project Ga0222676, IMG submission 179815) | Saline water microbial communities from Ace Lake, Antarctica - #870 | ecosystem: Environmental > Aquatic > Non-marine Saline and Alkaline > Saline | place: Antarctica: Ace Lake...
AGTTCGTTGACGCCCGTTCGTCGGAACAGTTGAAGTCGTTCAGCACCCCGACAACTGCCAGTGAGGGGCTGTTGCAAGTGCAGGCTTTCCAGTCGTACTTGCAGGACACGTTCAAGAATGACAGTGCGATGAAGGACATGGTGAGCGAGGCGTACACGGCCATGCTTACGGGTGTTGGGATCAGCGACATTCAGGGTTCGTTGACCAACGGTCTTGGTGATGGCGTCGGCATTGACGTAAGCCAGATCAACCCTGACGTGTTCATTGGTTTTATCAGGGAACGGATAGAGGCCGACACCACCGGCTTCGGTTTCGTCCGTCCTGTCAGCGATGAGGAGAAGGCCAACGACGTTGTCCTCTTCGACGCTTTGCACACCGAATGGGAGACGGGCCGTGCCGACCTACCGTTCGACCATCCCGAGAGGGAGACCGCCCCGTCGTCTCTGATCGTGAAAGACGTGGAGAGGGCTAACGGCTCTCCTCGTTCTAGGGTCCTGTTGGAAGACAACCGGATTGGAACCAGGACGATTACGTACGTCAACCCTGTTGACGCCTTGGGGTTGAGTGATGCGACGTCGGAAATCAGGCAGGGGCTGGAAGCCCAGATGGGTTCGGCCCAATGGGCGAACTTGGATCCATTGCTTCAAGAGCAGATTATTAGGGATGCAGTAGAACGTGGGCGCAAGGAAGTCATCGACTACGTTTGGGCCTCTTCGGGTTTGGCCGGTGATGATTTCTCGGAAAGCGGGCTGTCTGACCCTGACGAGACGGTGAACACGGTGATGACCCGTGACCACATTGACAAGATGTTGGGCAACAACGTTGCGGAGATCACGGCAGACATCATGAGCGGCGGTCGTAGTAACATTACGGGTAGTGCGTTCAGGGGGGTCATGGACACTGCGGCAAGCCTGGCTGACGGGATCAACCAGAGGAAGAACGCTAACGCTGGCCCCGATGCTCCGGTAACTGTCAGTGAGTTGAATGAGTATTACTTCAAGATGACCGACGAAAGGTTCCGTGAGTTACAGCTTGGGGCCTGGAATGCAGGGCTTTATGGCACTGCCGATGTTGCCGACATCCCGTTCGGGGATCGCATGGATGAGATTGCGAGAAACCATTGGAACGGTGCGATCAGCCGTTCAAGGACAGCCGACCGCTTGGGCATCTCCCAGACGGTCGAGGACATCTTGGAGGACGCATCCTTCGGTGGGTTGGAACAGAGACGTCGTCGGGCGTCGGACCTTCGTGACCAGGGGACAGCGCTTCGTTCGGCCGCTTCGTCGTCGACGGGCGAGGACGTCAGAATCTCAACGTCGGACCCGCTGAGCATCATCGCCAAAGCTGACGAACTGGCACAACAGCTTCTGGGTCGCAACGCCTCCCCGCAGGAACGGCAGTTGCTGGTGAAACTGGTGCAAGGCCAGCAGCGTGACGATCAGGTGGCCAAAGCTCGCTTCGATGCTGGGGCCAGGGCCAACGTCCAGCTTTCGGAGGCTGTTGCCTTCGAGGAGGAAGCCAACCGTGTCGAGGCCGCTATCGAAGCTGAGATTGCTGAAGCTAGTATCCGTTCAGGCAGCGTTACTAACCGTCAGGTTCGTGAACGTACTGGTGCTGGCATGGAGATCCCAGACCAGGCCACCTTGGATGACTTTGTCAACCGAGAGATTGCCATCGGCGACTTGAACCAGGACGGGACGCAGGCCCAACAGGCTGGGTCCACCTCGTCGACTGGTGTCGGCAATGTGAACATCACAGAGTTCCAAGATTTCGATGCAAGCGCCTTCATGGACAACTACCTGAAGGCAAACAACGCAGGCGAAGTACAGACGGTTGGCGTGAGAGACAGTTTCAACACCTTCCTTAGTGCGCTCCGCTCCCCTGTAGGAGGCTGACATGAGTTTCATTGAAACAATCAACGTAGGTGCCGGAGCACCAGGAGCGGGCGGTTCTGGTCCGCAGTCGTTCCCTGAAACTGCTGCAAGTCCGAACCCGTTTCCTACTGAGTCTACTGGGTCTGCCACTTTGGGTGACATCCCCGGTCTTGGCGCTATCAGTTTCCCGGTTGCGGGCGGCGGGATGCAGGACATGGGCGGGGTGCTGGGCGACCCACGGGACGGTGGCAGCCGTGTTCACAAAGGCGTGGACATCTTCGCCGACTACGGCACCCCGGTGGTGTCCGTCACGAGCGGTACTGTTATTAGGATCGGTGAGATTGAGAAGGGTGGCCAGCGTGTCACAGTTCAAGACTCGCAGGGCAACACCCACTACTACGCTCACCTGTCCGGTTATGCCAACGGGCTGGCGTTGAACCAGACGATCGCTTCAGGCACGTTGCTTGGCTACGTGGGAACATCGGGCAACGCCACTGGCACCAGTCCTCATCTGCACTACTCGATCAACGAGGGTTCCAGCAGCAGGGCTTTGGTTGACCCGGTTCAGTTGTTCGAGAACAACCAGATAGTGACAGTCGACCCCAGCGCAGTCGGTGGCGCCAACGAGACTGGCAGCCACGACCATGTTGACACTGGCGCTGTCGACCCTCTGGCAGACCTGACCGATGAGCAGGCCCTTGACATTGTGAGGACGGACCTTCCGTTCATGCTGGGGTTCATGGAGATCCCAGAGCTTCGGGACATCTTCGTGAGGGCAGCACAGGAGGGCCGGTCCCGTGACCAGGGCTGGATTCAGTCGGAGCTTATGCAAACCGACTGGTGGAAGGAACGCAGCGAGAACCAGCGTGGCCTTGAAGCCCTGAAGAACACTGACCCTGCCACATACAACGACCAGATCGTCAGCCTGGCGAAAGACATTCGAGGCCAGTACATCCAGTTGGGTTACGCCCCTCCTGGTGGTGACCCGTTCTCGAACATTGAATCGTCCTCACCCCTGTACCAGCAGGCTGAAACGTACCTCCTGACAGGCATGACCTCGCAGGAGATCATGCAGTCGGTGACACGGGCAGCCGCAGCGGGTGTGCCTTTCGACGCCTTGGACCCTACGCCTCCTGGCCAGATGGGCAACATGATGTCGAGCATCCAGTCGACAGCCAGCAACTACATGGTCAACGTCACAGACGAGCAGGCATACGAGTGGGCACAGAAGATTGCTATGGGCGACCTCACCTCCGAGAGCATCACCGACACAATTAAGGACATGGCAATGTCCAAGTTTGCGTTTGATGAGAACGTAACCAATCGGATCAGGGATGGCTTCACCCCACAACAGTTGTTCTCGGAACATCGGAACGTTATCTCACGGACCTTGGACATGGACCCCGACCAGATCGACTTCGATGACCCTCAGTTCTCGTCGGTGCTGAATGGCGGTTCGACCGGTGGTTCCATGTCGGTGGCCGACACAAGGAAGTGGATCAGAGGCAGCAGTGCTGGGGGCACTTCCCGTGAAGTGCAACGTGACGGCAATGCTGTACTACAGTCGTTGATGGAAACGTTTGGAGTCCAAGGATAATGCTTTCTTTCGCTGAAGCCGTAGCCAACGCAAACCGTGGCGTGTTCGCCACCACCCCTCAGGCTCGGGCGTCGACCGCATCGTCGGCCGCAGCCCCTCCCACATCTGCCAGGGAGGCGCTGACGAGCCTGACGTCAGAGTCGGCGGGGATTCCTGTTGCGCCGTCACGAAGCCAGCCTGCGCCGTTTCAGGACTCCTTGGCGAGAACCCAGTCGAAGGGCACCGTCACAATCAACGGGGTTACCTACGACATTGTCGATGGCGTGGTCATCGCAGGATCAGCAAGGAAAGCAGATGACTTCTCAATCCCTGGTGGAGAAGACCCTACTGTTATTGGGTCTCCCAACCTTCAAGTTCCGGGTGGGGAAACACCTTCCCTCGTCTCAGATCCAGTGGTCCCTAGTAGTGGAGGTGCGTCGGAATCCACGCCGTTTAACGAAGATGTCTTCGCCCAGATCAAAGGGTTGTTGAGCAGGTACGGCTTGGGCGGGTTGACAGACTGGGTCCGTGGCCTGGTCGTGAACGAAGCCAGTGCTGCTGAGATTTCCATTCAGTTGTTCGACCGACAGGAGTTCAAGGACCGGTTCCCTGGCATCGCCGCCATCGACGCTGACAATCAGGGCGGGGTGACACGTCCCAACATTTCACCGGAAGAGTACCTGAACCTTGAGCAGGACTACTTCGAGCTTCTGAGTCGGGTCGGTTTGGATGAGGCGTTCTTCACACGGGACCGTGTGGCGAACTGGATTGTTGAAGGGGTGTCCCCAGCCGAGGTGAGTCGCAGGGTGACGAACGGTTACTCCAAGATCACGTTGGCCTCGCAGGAAACACGGGATTCGTTCGGACAGTATTTCGGGGCGGCCGGTGACACGGCCCTGGCTGCCTTCTTCTTGGATGCTGGCAACGTCGAGGACGTCCTGATGCGTCAGGTGGAAACGGCAGAGATCGGGGGTCGTGCCCGCATCGCTGGTATTGGCATCGGTCAGGCAGGAGCGGAACGTTTCGCAGCGCTGGGCATTACACCTCAGGGCGCAAGCAACGGTTTCTCAAACATCAACCGTCGACGTGACCTGTTCACTGAGACGGCGACAGAGGGCCGGGACCTTACAAGATCGGGTGCTGGTGTCAGCGCCCAGTTCGGGTTGGACTCGGGTCAGGCTCAAGGAGATTTGGACAAGCGTCTGCAAACAAGGCAGGCAGCTTTCCGTGGCGGTGGCGGCGCATTCGTCGGCCAACGCACAACAGGCTTCGGCAAGGCGTAAGCTGAGCGGAGACCCCCCACCTGGGGAGGGTGCCTTGCGTGCTGGTGACGCACACAGGGGCCTTCTAAAGACCGGTCACCAAACCCTGGAACAAGGAGAACACAGATGTCTTTCGCAGAAGTCAACCCGCCAGAAGTCTCACTGTCAGCGGAGCGCTATGCGGCGCTCTTGAAGCAGGAGCGCAACGCTCAAGCGGCTGAGGCGGGGTTTGATATGAACAACCCTGTATCGAAGTTGGTCTTGGACAGTCACTGGAAGGAAGGCATGTCGGTAGCTGACCTGTCTGCTTTTAAGGACCAGTACAAGGTCGGCGTCCCAGTAGTAACTGAAGGAGAGGCAGAAGATAACGTTGTTATCCCTCCCGCTCCTGAAGGCAAGGTGACTGAGATCACTGGTACTGTTGGAGAAGGTGCAGGAAGTGGTCAGTCATTGCTTTCGGGCGGTTCATCTGTGTCAGGGCAGATCACCACACCAGACCCTTCCATTGTTGCGGTTAAGACTTATGAGGCTGCTATGAAGCAGGGCGGTTCCAGAGAGGACGCTATGGCAGCAGCCTTGGAAGCAACAATCAAGACGGCAGGACAGAAGGCGGTACTAGACCGTCGTCGTGGCCGTCAGGTTGAGGAGGAGAACGCTCAGGCAATCATTGCTGGGCTTGAAGCCTCACATGGACAGGGCGACTGATGACATCCGAACTGAAGGCGTTCGAGGATTACAGCTTCTGTGAAGAAGCCTGTTCCTTTGACGACGTTGCTGGATGCCCTTCACGGGGCGGGCAGCATCCATGCTGGACTTGCAAAGTCTGGTCGTGGCAGGACGGGGACTCAAAGTTGCAACTGGCTCGTTCAGCGGTGCCGGGAAGGTTCAGGCAGGCAGCAGGGAAGAAGGCTTTGGCGCCAGGGGTTCTCCCCGATCCGCCAACGGTCGCTTCCGAGCAGTCGATTGCTTTGGACCATGCCATACCGACGGACGAACGTGGGCTACCCTATCTTCCGGCAGGCGGGGGCGATCCCCTCACTGCCAAAGAACTCCGAGACAAGGGCGGTCTTAGTAAGATCAAGAAGTCCTTGGCCTCCAGGGGCAACAGCTAACAGTTAACCAACAAGACTCCCCAGGAAAGGAAGTCAAACCATGACCATTACAGGTCTACTCTCGTCCTACGGGCTGGATGCTGGTGTCCCGATTTCGATCGACACCATCATTGACATGCTTGACCCAACGGACCTGCCGTTCCAGAACGGCTTCATGCTCGGCGGCGCACCTGCGCTTAGCCGTTTCCCTGTTGACAACAAGAAGATGGAGTGGCAGGACGACACTCTGCTTGAGTCACTGTCGACGATCAACGAGGGCGGCACGTACAGCAACTCTGACGTCACCCTCACAGTCGTCGACGGTACCCGCTTCAAGGAGGGTGACGTCATCCGCATCGACACCGAACAGCTTTACGTCAGTTCGGTGTCCACGCATAACCTCACAGTCATTCGTGCGTTTGCCGGTTCCACGGCCACCACCCATGCGGATGGCGCCCGTGTGATCGGTCTTGGCCAGGCGTTGGCTGAGGGTTCTGACGCCATCCAGGCAAGTCACAAGGACCGTGACAGGCGATACAACATGACTTCCATCTTCGGTCCCCGTGAGATCAAGGCGACCGGCACAGAGCAGGTCATGCCTAAGTATGGTCTTGCGACGGGCGGTGAGTGGGCCTACCAGATCAATAAGGAAGGTCTTGAACTCGCCAAGATGGTTGAACGCCAGATCATCTACGGCAACCGTTATGACGACGGTGCGGATCAGCGGACTATGGGCGGTCTCATGTATTACTACACGACTAACGTGTCGGCCGCTACGGCCCTTACCGAGGATTCCGTTGCCGACCAGCTTGAAGCCATGTACAACGCCGGAGCCACCCCCAACCAGGGTTGGATTCTTGCGTGCAACTTGAAGAACAAGCGAGCCGTGTCCGGGATCGGGACAGTTGAGATCATGCGTTCTGACAGTGGCCGTGGCACCGTGGTCGAATACTTCGACACCGATGTTGGCCGGGTGCAGTTCAACGTCAGTCGCTACTACGAGAACAAGGATGCGAACCTGTACACGCAGGATCAGGTGTCGATCGGTGACCTTCGGCCGTGGCAGCTTGAGACTTTGGCGAAGACCGGTGACTCCGACAAGATGATGCTTGTGTCGGAGAAGACCTTGCGTGTCAAGCGTGAGCGTCACGGGGCAGCGTTCAACGCTTTGACCCCGAGCTAGACCAACCGCCCTTCGAGGAGGGTATAAGCGCTAGAGTGAAGGCCGGGTCCATCGAGGACCCGGCCTTCTGGCGTTCAAGGAGAACTGAGAAATGGAAGAGTACGAGATGGAAGAGTACGAGATGGAAGTCATAGAACGAGACCCGCCGTTTACTGGCATCGCCCGTGAGCGACAGTCTATGGGCATCGTGTGGTTTGACGACCCGTTCCCTTACTTCCAGTCGGATGATGCCGGTGAATGGATCGACGGCATCGAACGGAAGTACGGACTGGGCAAAGGCGACGGCAAGACGGGTCGCACCCCGTACCACTTCTACGTAACGGCCGATGGGGAAGTGTTCGAGGGTCTTGGCTGGGGTGCCTACTCAAGCTGGCATGACATGGGCAAGAACCAGGACCAGCCGCAGCATGGTGGCAACTCCATTGCCGTGCTGTACTTGGGTCCTGGCGAGCAGATGACAGATAAAGCGAAGAGGGCAGGCCAGGCACTGGTCGAAGCGCACCGTGTTCGGTACCCCTCGCTGCTGAGGAACATCCGTTACTACGATGTATTCAACGTCACCCCTGCTGGTGCAGGTGGGAAGATGGAACCAGATTCGATGGCAGAGTGGATCGCTAAGGGTTGCTTTGCCCCGGTCATTGAGGAAGAGGAAGTCCAAGATGAACCAGAGATTGAAGCTAGTCCTGTCGTCGCAAGCAAGCCAGCCCCAAAGCGACAGCGAAAGAAAGCCGCTGGGGGAACTGCTGCCGACCCTGACGCAGGGTGAATCAAGTCATGCGGTTCGTGTTCTCAAAGCTCTGTTGGGGCTGGCTGGGGAAGATCTGCATGACACTGAGGCATTCGACCTGGCCACGCACAAAGCGGTAGCCAGAATACAGCGCAAGAGAGACCTGCTGTCCCCAGTACCGGGGCAATGTGATACCTGGGTTTGGGTATCACTCCTGACAAGAGGAGGAGAATGAAGTGCTAGTCCTGAAGACAAGAGAAGACTGGGATGCTGTAAAGCCTAAGCGCCGGAAGATGAAGGACCTTAAAGGTCCGACCTATCTTCATTGGAACGGGACTGGCATGGGCTGGGGTAAGGTCGGGGAGGAAGACAGGCTGGCTTGGGCCAAGTCCCGTCTTCGTATCGGCCAGGCTTACCACATGAAGACACGGGGCTACACGGACATCGCCTACTCGTTTGCCGTCGACCCGTGGGGCATGGCCGCATGGGAGCTTCGAGGTTTGGACGTCCAGCCTGGTGCGACCAAGGGTCACAACACCAAGTCTCATGCCATCTACGTGATGACGGGGCTTGGCGACGGGCCGGTCACGCCAGAGTGCCTGACCATGATCGACCTGTTGGTCGACGAGATTGCGACGGCGGCCAGAGCAGAGAACTTGCTGAAAGGCCACCGTGACGTTGGACGTACCAACTGTCCCGGTGACTATCTGCACGGGCTGTTGGCGTTGTTTAATGAGGACGCCTTCGAGGCTAAGGAACCTGTGTTTCAAAGCCTGGAACAGAAGGGCATGGGTGAACCTGTCGCCATGTTTGTGCTGGGTGACGGTTACGGGATTGTTGACGCACGGGGTCAGGTGATTACGAAGGGCGCCTCACAGTTGGGGGACCTTCGCACCGCCGGGTTGGACCAACCGATCGTTGACGCTGAGGGCACGCCCAGTGGCAAGGGCTACATCCTGGTGGCCGCTGACGGTGGTGTGTTCACGTTCGGGGATGCCGTGTATCACGGTTCCCTGCGCCAGGCGCTGGATGGGCGTATGCCTGTGAGTCCTATTGTTTCAGTCGAGGTAGAAGAGGGCGGCTATTACATGGTCGCAGCGGATGGTGGCATATTCACCTTCGGCAACCTGCCTTGGCTTGGAGCTTTCGTCGATGAGGTCAACTAGACCATGCCGGTGTGGCTTCAGATCATGGCAGCCATGTATCCACCGATCGTGTTGATCGGCGGCGTGTTGTTTAACCAGAAGAAGATACTGGATCGGGTTGACATGCATTTCAATCCAGAGTCCGAGGTGTCTAAATCGGTGGGTGGGACACTCCCTGAAAGAGTGAAGATATTGGAGGACACGCCATGATTACGACAGAGCTTCAGTGGACAAGCATCCCAACCTTTCAGTTCGAGAACTAGGAGAATGTAATGACAACCGTAGACCAAATGGTTGACCGCATCCTGTTGTCAATGGATGGGTCCAGCGGGCCGCAAGAGATCGACGTGCTGTCGGGAACCGTGACGGATTCTCAGACGACGGGGACCTCAACGAACGGGTCGAAGTCGTTCCGCATCGGGGCGACCATCGAGATCGAGGAGGAGTTGCTGCGGATCGTAGACGTGGCAGGCACAACCTTGACGTTCCTGCGGGGCCAGTACGGTTCGACTGCGGTGGCGCATTCGTCGGGCGCCCTGATCCGGTTGAACCCGAGGCACAGCCGCATGGCGATCATGCAGAACATGAAGGAAGAGATCCGCTCCTGGTCGTCGGAAGTGTTTCAGGTTGCCAACGAACAGGTAACCGTGAGCGACAGCAACTCAACGTTGGTGTACGACTTCCTGTTGGCAGCGACGTCCCCTGACTTCATCCACGCTTTGAAGATCCAGCGGAAGAATCCGACGTCGCCTGTGGTCCGCTGGGGTGAAGACAAGCGGGCAAGAATCCTGCGTGGTTTGGACACAGGGGACCATGCGTCCGGCCTGGCCCTCCAGTTGACTGAGAAGATCCGTGGCTTCACCCAGTACAACGTCATCTACGGAAAGAAGTTCGACGTGTCCACCTGGACGTCGGCTGTGGACCTGACAGCCGACGCCGGTATCCCCGAAGAGTTCGAGGACATTGTCGAGATGGGGACTATGGGTCGACTGCTGGTGGGCAAGGAAACACGACGCATCCAACGTGACAGCCAACCTCAGCCGAGGGCGGCAAGAGATGTCCGTGAAGGGGCAGCACTTCAGACCGGGGCAACCTACCGTCAGATGGCGGCGGCACGTCTCGGTGAAGAGAAGAAGCGCCTTCAGGGCCAGTGGCCGATAAGGATTCGATAATGGCAAGCGTTGAAGACACCCTGTCCGTCAGGATCGGTACCCATAGGTACACGATGGACCTGGAGCAGTACCTGCGGCAGCCTGCCAACTCGAACAGGACTTCAAGCGATGAGGGTGGCGACACCTTTGAACGTTCGACGTCTGACGAGCAGCTTTGGAAACGTACCGGGTACGACTGGTCGCAGGGTGCTGGTCAGGACTGGTGGGATCGCAGGGAGTCGGAGCGCAGGCGCTTCAAGGATTCCCTTGGCGTGTACCCGTGGGACGAAGGCAAGCTGTCTTTGTACGGGGGTGCTGAAAGCGAGGGTGAGTCGGGTGTGACCGAGATGCTTGTGGCCGGTGGGTACCTGTACCTGCTGTTGGCTTCAAGTGTGCGTCGGCTGGCCACGGCAAGCGGTTCGTTCAGCACGGTGTCAGGCGGCGGTGCGTGTTCGTCGATCACAACTGACGGCAACAAAGTGTGGACGGCTACCGGCACAGACATTGAAACGTTCACTGGTACTGGCAGCGCCAGTACCTACAGCACGTTCAACGCATACCTTGTGGGCTATGCGAACGGGCGTTTGCTGGCCACGGACAACGCTGCCAAAGGTGCGATCTACGAGATCACGGATGGTGGTTCAACAAGCACGCTGATCTGGACGCACCCGAACAGTGCGTTCGAGTGGAAGAGGATTGTTCACGCACCTAACGGCGTCTACTTGGTGGGTGACGCAGGGACGCAGTCGGAGGTGTACAAGATGACGGTGGCTGACAGCACTGGAGCTTTGGTGCCACCGTTCCCTGCCGTCCAGATGGAAGATGAGGTGATTAACGATCTGGTGCATTACGGCGGGCTGTTCTTGGGCAGCACCGATAGAGGCTTCAGGTTGTTCAACATCGCTGACGCCAGCGGGCATTTGACTTACGGAAAGGTCATCGAGTTCGGCGGCAACCCTGGCGGCGGTATCGCCACACGAGGCGAAGACGTGTACGTGGGCTGGGGCGGCAAGACGTACACCAAGGCGGATGCCAGTACCGTGGTTGCTTCCGGCGTGGCCCACGTACGGTTGACAGAGTTCACCGAGACGTTGGTGCCACCGTATGCGTTCGGCCCCGGTTACCGGAGTGGGGCGACAGACGACGTGGTTGCAGCAGTGGCGTACTTCAAGGACCAGATATTCTGGACGGTGGACGGCGCCCTGTATTCCGACCAGGCGAACCCTGCCGACGGGTTTTTGAACATCGGGGAAATAGAGTTCGGGGTGATAGACGAACCGAAGAGACTGGTGAACGGTGCGGTCAGACATGAAGCTTTGCCCAGTGGAACCACGGTCCAGTTGAAACTGGTTGAGGTGGACGGCACGGTGGTGTCCGCTGTGTACTCGGTGACGGGGTCGGCAACGTCGGCGTCGGAGGAGATCGAGGAGACTGTCGGTGTCGGTGAACGCTGGACTGGTCACCTTGAGCTTGTGGCGTCCGGTGCGACCAGCCCCGTGCTGGAACGTTGGACGGTTACAGCCATCCCCCAACCGAAGGTGGCGGAAGACATCCTGCTGCCGATCATGTTGGTGGAACGGGTAGAGGATGAGGTGACCGGGGCTGACTACGGTCTGGATGTTTGGGAGGAGTATTCGTACCTGAAGGGTCTAGCTGCCAGCAAGGCTTTGATCGACGTGTACATCGGCGTCGAGCAGATGAGATGTGTGGTCCAAGGGGTCTCGGTCAACCAGGGCCAGATTCAGCAGTGGACGGGGCCAACAGTGGAGGGCGAGTATTTGCAGGGCACGTACTACGTGCAACTCAGAACGGTTGACTTGGTATGACAAACTTTGAACCCCCATTCTCGTTTCCGGCCGGGGTGTCGGATGTTGTTTACGCAGGGAAGATCATGGGCGGTGCCGTTGTACTTGGCAACGGAAGCCTTAGCTCGGAAGGGTTCGCTTCCGGCACGTCAGGCTGGGCCATTCTCGGTGACGGGTCGGTCGAGTTTAATAGCGGTGTGTTCAGAGGGACGCTTGAAGCTGGAGCCATTGACATCCCTGATGATTCAACGGCGAACAGTTTCCATGTGGATGCCAGCGGTAACATGTGGGTGGGCGCCACCACGTTCGAAGGCGCCCCATTCAAAGTGGGTCTGGACGGTTCGGCCACGGCCACGGCGCTAACCGTGAGCGGCACGTCCAACCTGGCCGGTGCCAACATCACGGGCACCATCGACGCCGCCGCCGTCAACGTGACCAACCTAGTGGCCACCAACATCACGACCGGCACGTTGAACGGGGCGCTCGTCGGTTCCGGTGTGGACGCTGGGAGTTTGACGACTGGCGATCTTGACGTGGCCAGGATTGTGGATGGCACGATTGTGACCGCCGCCTTGGATGATCTGGCTGTGACCTTGGACAAACTGGCAGCCCTGTCAGTTGACAACACGAAGATCACGGACGGTTCTATTTCGACCCCGAAGCTTCAGACTCTTTCCGTTGAGACAGGGAACCTTGCGTCGTTGTCCGTCTCAACAGAAAAGCTTGTAGCGGGGTCTGTGATCGCAGCGAAGATCGGGACGTCGGCTGTCGAGACGGACAAGCTGAACGCCAATGCGGTGACGGCAGCGAAACTAAGCTCTATCGCTATCGAGGTGGGCAAGTACATCTCGTCCACTTCGTATGTGGCTGGCACGTCAGGGTGGAAGATCCTGGCTGACGGCAGCGCAGAGTTCGGCGACGTGGTTGTTCGAGGGAACATCCAGGCAGCCACCATCGGCGACCTTGCCAGTGACTATGTAGAAGTGGACACGGTCACCAACGTATGGAAGTTCATGGCCGACGTGTCCGGCACCCCCACTCAACGTGGGATACTGGGGTTCGGCGGGGCGTCCTACGGACATGGGGTTTACCTGTCCGCTCGTTCAAGCGGTACCGGCATCGGCACAAATGATGCGATTGTCAGCGTGCAGGACACGGCTTTGGTGATGACTGCTGGTACCGGCCAGATCGTTTACATCGGGACTTACGACGATAATGTTAACGGCCGTGCTTCAGAGATCAGGCTGAATGCCAGCACGTCGGTTACCTTCAAGGACGGTAGCTTCACTTACGGGGTGATGGAACGACAGGCCACGGCAAACAATGGTCGCCTTCAGCTTGTCGGAAGCGACAACGTGGGTGGAGCAGAGGGTGGCGAACTGACCCTGCTGGCTTCCACTAGCGGCGACAACAACGTGTTCATTGACAACTGGCAGAACACGGCAACCAACGACGTTTACACTCGCATCCACAACGGGTCAACTATTGTGTGTCGGTTCCGCATGGACTCCACGGTTTACGGCCAGGCCATTGCGGGCGGGCGTGCTGTGATGATTTCCTCTTCAGGGACGTTCGGAACGGTGACCTCTTCGGCACGGTACAAGAAGAACATCCAGACTTGGCTGAGGCCCAGTAATGAGATGCGGAAGATGAAGGAGGTGACCGCCAAGACGTTCGAGTACAGGGTCGAGGATGAGGACACCTCAAACGGTGAACGTCAGTTCGGCATGATCGCTGAGGAGATGGCAGGGGTGTACCCCGAGCTTGTTGTCCTTGACGACAAGGGCCGACCGGACTCGATCAACTATGAGATGATGGCCACCGTGCTGTGGGGTATGGTGGGTAAGATGGATGACCGAATCAAAGTGCTTGAAGCACGGTAGGGAGAAACATGGAAGCGTTTAAAGATTTCATTGCGAACCGAGAGTGGGTGGCGTACGTGGTCTTCTTGGAGACTATGGCGTTGTCCATCACAGAAGCCACCGGCGTCCTGCCGGATGGTGACGCCAAGGTGTACGTCATTGTGGCCGCAGGGTTTGTCACAATGTGGACTGCCCGCCTGCGTTCCTGGTCGAAGGCCACGGTTGATGCGCTGGTCGAGCAGGGCTGATAGTGTGACGGTTGTAGTTCCGATGACTACGACCCCACTGGACTAAGCCCCATCCTCACTTGTGCGAGGGTGGGGCTTAGTTCTTACCCCTGTTCGCGCCTTCTGGTTGGCTCCTCTCGTTGGCGCTGGGGGGTGCTGGGCCCCGTCATAGCCTGGAGGGGTGGTAACGGATCGCGGATGGGGTAGAGAAGAACCCCCGGCGCCGACCAACAGGCACCGGGGGTTCTGGCACGCCCTGGGGGGAGCGGCTATAGGTCGAAGTCTAACAGCATCTTGGGAACGTCAACGTAAACGGCATGGCCTTCCTGCGTGATGACCTGACCCTTCTCCACTACAAGGGTCATGGTGGCACCCTGACGTTTGAGGAGGGCTTGGAAGGCTTTCTGGAAGGCTTCTACGTGCTCCTGTTCTGTCTTGGGCTTTGCTTTGGGTGTCTTCTTTGTCGTCATGGGTTCTCCTTAGTTGACGAATGGGGGTTAGAGGGATGCCAGTTCGGCGGTGATGGATTTGACGTCGCAGGTGGACAGGCGCCCGGTCATCACAGCGATGGCATGTATTTCCGCCGCAGCGGCGCTCGCTGCCCCTGACGGGTTGGCGAACAGGCGCACAGGGTTCAAGGAAACCCATGTGCCGACAGCGGTGGTGGTCGTTCCGACGGATACCCCGTCGACATACGCTTCGTGGTCGGAACTGCCATGTGCCCCAACGAACACGAACCTGTCGCCGTAGGTGATGTTGTTACCGCTTTCGCCGACAGAAGTGGCGGCCGAGGCATCATCGAGACGCGTGTACAAACGAGGGTTCGTAGTGCTTTGAGCGATACGCAGCCCGTCCGAAGTGCTGCCATCGGCCCCCGAGAGCAACCGGCAGTAGCTTGCAGCACCAGCGTGCAACCGACCCACAACAGTAGCGGTGAGGCCAGCGGCAGCAGTGAAGTTGGTGATGCTGTCGTCGCCGACCACGTCAGCGAAGTCGTTCACACCGTCCCCGATGAGGAAACCTTCGTTGGCGTTGACCACGGCCACATGGTACGTCGATGCCGAGGCACGGTTGATGGTGACGGTGGCACTGGACACGGCGGAAGTGAACGTGGATGCGTCGGCGCTGGCGTCCAGTGCGGTGATGCGTTCGACCAGGGTGCCGCCGATACCGTTCCAGACTTCAATGCATTGAATGTCCCAGTTCCCGATCTCGTTGGTGCCTGCCAGGCGGGACCCGAGTTCGAGGGGTGCCGTTCCGTCGAAAATGCTGGTAACGCCCGCCTGGATGACGGGGGTGCCGAGACTGGACCACGTCGTGACGTCGGAGGATGACTCCACGTCCTCCGTGGAGTAGTAGAACGTGGTTGTGTTGCCACTCGCCCCGTTGTCTACGTCCAAGGTGGCACGGAGCCAAACCATTGTGTCGAGTGCGATAAGGGTTGCTATATCAACGGTGGACTGTGCGGCCTCCAGCGTGCCGGTGCCGTCCTCAGACCACACCAAACGGAGGTCGCCGTCGCCACGAACCGACATCGAGTAGGAACGGTTGTTGCCAGACGACACGTACTTGCCGATGATCGTTCGTTCCCCGTCGGACCAGTCGGCGGCTGACAGCCTGGCACGCAGGTCGATGTCGCCTGTGATCGAGGTGCCAGCAGAGTCCGGTACTGAAATGTATTCGGCTGTCACGCCGGGAAGCCAGAAGCGTTTCACACCGGGGAGCATTACGGCAGGCTCATCGGTTGAAGCCGCTGTTGGCTTCGACAGCGCCCAAGACGTCCCGTAAGTGTCAACGCCCGCATCCGCATCCGCTCGGTTACCCGCAGGGAACAAGCCTGGCGTGAACTCGGCCGCTATCGGGTCAGTAACCCCTCCATCACGGATGATGGAGTAGACCAGTTGCCCCCTGAAATAGGAAGAAGACGTGAAGTTAGAGAGACACGGGTAGAAGAACGAGTTGGTGGTGATGTCGATAGCGGCAGCCATCGTCGCCGATATTGCGCTCACCCAGTCGGACCCGTTATTCGAGACGTCCACGGTCAATGCGGTCCCGTCGACTGCGACCCGATACCACCAGTCATCGAACCCTGACGTTCCGATGAGGGTATTTAGGGAACTCGCAGCATTGTGGGGGTTCGTCAATTGAGAGAACCTAAGAATCCCGGCCGAGGTGATCTCCAGAGACCCGTCAGTCTGGAATCGGAAGATGCGCCGGTTCCCTGTCGAGGGGGGAGACGCTATTCTCCCTTCAACGGTCCATGCTTCGTTGTCGGTGAGTGTCGGTGGGGCGCACCGGACCCAAGAATCGCTGCGCCCGTTCTGGTCAATCCACAACGCCTCCGTGCCGTCGGCTCTGGTGCCGAACCACATGGACGACTTGTTTGTGCCCAGCGTGACAGCCAGCGCCTTGGAAGTGGACGCCGCATCCAAGGACAGGGGGAACCCGCCTTGTTCTGCGTCGTAGTTGTCCAAGGTGCTGTAAGCCTTGACTGCGGATGCTGCGTTCAGTGGGGCGTGAACGATGCCAAGTGTGTGCATCGTCTTGCGTGTTGAAAGGAGAACGCCAGTGGCGTCCACGTCTGATGCGTCTGGGATGAATCTCATCGGTTCGGGCTTCCTGCGTAGAAGGACACGTCAATCAAGGGGGTGCCCACGGTTGCTGCTATCCGAATGGCGTCGAGGTCCCCGTCGTACATGTAAATGGAGTCGGCTGGGAGCGTGATGCCCACGGCTGAGGTCGGTGCCACACCGTCGTCACGGAACCGGACTTCGGCAGCGGGGTTGATGAGAACCCAGCTTGCGGCACCGGGGAGCGTTCCCCCTGCTGCTGTTACCAGTGCGCTGAGAAGCGTCCCGGTTGTGGTGCCGGTCACTTGTACGTGACCGAGTGGCTTGTTTCGTGCGCCCATGATGAGGAGCCCTTTCAGAGAGTGCGGGTCTTGCCCAAGCTACTCTACTGAATCCGGCCACGAGAAAAGGGGAGGGAAGCTGGGCTTCTCCTCCCCCTTCGTTCGGCCGCACCGCAGGTGCGGGCTTGGTGGTGTGTGTACAACCTTAGCAGATGTGTGCTGTCGAGTCGAACAGCCTGCCTGTTTGGCGCTATGCTCACCGTTGAAGGTGACAGCCAACCATCATCACAGCCCGAGAATCCCTCAGTGTGTTCGTCACGCTGGGGGATTCTTGCGTTTGCGCCGCCGTCGCTTCGGCTTGGCCGCTGCGACTTCCGCCAGGTAGTTGGGGTCGATGGCTGACTCCGGTATCCAGAGAGGCTTCTCTCCTCTGGCTGCCCTCATCTTTAACTCGTTGCGCTTCCACTCGTGCATGTCTCTTGCCTTGAAAGCGTAAGGCTTGTTCTTGTCCCGTCTGTTCCAAGACGAGAAGATGGTGGACTTGTCCCATTCAAACACTTGGCATAGAACGTCCAAAGCCCTGTCCTCCGCACAAGTGGAAGACAGGGCTTTGCGTCTACGCCTCTTGCGAGGCGAGATCATGGGTCACGAAGCCTTGCGCTGGCGCTTCGCTGGTTTGGCTGCTTCGCCGTCGTCGCCGTCTTCCTCAGCGGTGGCACGGGCACGCTTCTGAATCGTCGGCATGACGATCGAGGTCTTGGCCCGGTTCTCGCTGAGGGTTGCCATACGCTTGGCAACCTGATTGGCGTGACGCTCCTGGGTGGTTGTCATCGCCTTCTCACCACATACGGCGAGTGTGATGGCAGCCTCATCGGCCCCGTCGAATGCAGCGCCTTGTGCCGCTGCGATCAGGTCCGAGAAGGTGTGGCCCAGCATGTTGGAGACGGTGAACACGTTCTTGATGGTTGCCCGGTCTTCGTCGGTGAAGGCGTCTGGGTCCTTCCAGACTGTGTCGGTCATCTTGAAAGTTTCCAGCGTATCTGCGGTGCGGTTACTCATGGTTTGGTTCTCCTGGTTCGCTTCTTCTTGGGTGTCACAGCCTTGACGATTGCCTCGGCTGTCTTGTCTCCGACCCCATCCACTTGAAGGAGGTCGGACTTCTCTACCCGCATGGTGTACGGGCTGCCTTGGAGAGCTTCGTCGATAGCCTTGGCTACCTTCGGCCCTACCCCAGGGACTCCTTGCAGGAACCATACACGAAAGTCCTGACTGTTTGCGCTACCCCACTCAGATTTCTGCTTTGGTCGTCTGAGGAGGGAGTCGTGGTCGACCTTGCGTGACCACTTCACATAGCCATGTATCATGTCAATGGTGCCTGTCATCGAAGGGGCCTCGTGGACCTTGACCCCGAACGACAGTTCAATGGTGAGCTTTGCGGAAGCGTACTGTTCCCTGGTGAACGGCGGTCCATAGCTGGCCAGAAGGATGCCGTCGTTTGTCCACTGGGGTTGACCTTCCACGATAAGGATGGCCATGTCCAGTCGGGACATTTGGAGTAGTTCCATTGCCAGCCTGCCGTCAACCATAGAGGCGATGAGGTCGCTAATCTCTTTGCGCTGTACCCCCCACATCTGGCCTTGTGCATCCCATAGGAAGTCTACGCCGAACGTCTCCGGTTCTGTTGAGGACACGTCCCCGATGGAGCGTAGCCTTGCTGGCTCGGTTGATGAAACAGTAAGCCCTTCGATGAGGTCAGTCATCGGGCACCTACAACTGGGGCGCAGTACCAGCCTGCGCTTGTCCCGAACCTACCGCCGAGAGCACCCCAAAGGTATTGGGTCATGAGGGCGTTCACGGTGACGTCGAACGGGTCTCCGTCGGGGATGCCGATGGCGTTCAGCCTGCCTTGGATGAGGGGTTCGTGATGCTGCCATGCCCCAAGGTCCCTGGTCCCGTTGGCGTTGACCCCGATGGCGTCAGGGTTGGAACCCGATTCGCACAGGGACACTCGCTGACAGTCCCGCCGTTCATGTTCGGGGAGCAGCGTGTGGCAGAGCACGTCAACCTCAACGGTGCTGGTGTGCCCGTTGAACGTCTCCGAGTCTGGCAGCGGGATGTTCTCCCCGGTACCCATGTTGGTGCCGAGGAGAAGTATCAGTGTGAGTAGCAGGTCTGTCATTTGCGTCGCCTCCGCTTGGTTTCTTCTGTCCATCCTGCCACGTCGATGAGGTAGTCGTCGACAAAGGAATGGTCGGTGAAGTCTTCGTCGACCCAGTCGCATTCACGTCCGACCCGTTCCTTGGGGACCGAGACCCTGTACTCAGTGCCTGACTTGAAGTTCTTGGTGCCCATGTGCATCGCAGTGTGGAACATGTAAGGCACCCGCTTCTGGCCACGAGGCTTGGTCCCGAACTCCTTGAAGAGGCGGTCCGTGTCACCCTCAAACTTGCCTTCCATCACGTCGGTTTCTTCGGCTACGACTAGGACGTGAGCCTTGGTCGACATGAGCTTGCTCATGAAGTTGGTGTACATCCGATTGATCTCGGACCAGTTGAAGTCCTTGTTGTCGATGGGAAGCCACATCGAAAGGTCGGTGCCTGGCTTGACCTTGCCACGTTTCAGCGCCCAGTAGTCCTGGCACCAAGCCCAAGTGGGGGTGAGCAGGTCGATGATGACCCAGTCCCCTTCCTTGGCTTCCTTGGTGTGGGAGGAGAGGGCTTTGGCTGACTCTTCGTAGTCGTGGCATTCGTTGTACGTGAGCCTTGACTGGTCCTGGTCCCCGAACATACGCCGCAAGGCAATGTCCGTGTCGGTCACATACATGTGGCCGGTGATCCTGTTGTAGATGTCGATGTAAGTACGGGACTTGCCTGCCCCTGGTGGACCGAAGACAAGGATGCGTTCCCGGTTTGCGTCTGGCGGTTGGATGTTGCTCATGGTGTCGCCTCCTCTTCG
>Ga0222676_1000268_pt1 | contig 19583 bp, 24 predicted proteins | sample AntAcemetagen870_FD_179815 | JGI IMG/M metagenome (GOLD analysis project Ga0222676, IMG submission 179815) | Saline water microbial communities from Ace Lake, Antarctica - #870 | ecosystem: Environmental > Aquatic > Non-marine Saline and Alkaline > Saline | place: Antarctica: Ace Lake...
TTAAACTTATAATTCCTTTCCAACCGCCCCCCCCTGCCAAAAAGGAAGCTAATCAAAAGTAGTACTTGTATTATAGCTTTTATATTCAAAGGATTAAAAGAATCCTGTGGATAACAGCACCTCACTAGAAACCACTTGCCAAGTTGTAAATCGGCATCAATACCGATGCAAGCAGGATACCCACACCAAGACCAAGCACTACGATCATCGCCGGCTCAATCAAGCTCACCAGTGTATCAACTGCAGTCTCCACTTCTCGCTCATAGAATGTTGCCAGTGTCTCAAGAACTTTTCCAAGTCCCCCGGTCTCTTCTCCAACACGTGCCATCTGCACAAAGATTGCTGGCACTTCTTTGTAGCCAGAAAGAGCAGCTGAGAAGTGGCTTCCACCTCGTACTTCTTCAAGGGCTTGGAGGAGAATTTCGGTATAGACTTCATCGTGCACTACTTCTGAAGTAATTTCGATTGCTCGCACTATTGGAATACCACTCTTGATCATTGTTGTCATATTGTCAGCAATTCGAGCAAGGGCGAGTTTTTGGTAGAGTGCTCCAAGATACGGAGTAGCTAAGCGTGTTTTTGAGAGATTGAGCTTTCCTTCTGTTGTTTGTAGGTACTTCCACAACACAATCAACCCCACCAATCCACCCCCAATCATCAACCACCAAAAATTAACAAAAAATTCACTAACGCCCATCACGAGTTTTGTATAAATAGGAAGGTCCTGACCAGTACTTAACAGCACCTCACTAATTTGTGGAATAACCGTAGTAAACATCAATCCCATCACGGCGATGAATACGATAATAACAAACAGTGGGTACACAAGTGCATTTCGCGCCTTGGAGGTAATAGCATAGGCACGCTCAAGATGATCTGCTAAATATATGAATGTCTTATCAAGCTGCCCAGACTCTTCACCCACCTTCACCATACTAACGTAAAATGGTGAAAAAACTTTTGGAAATTTTGAAAATGCATGAGAAATAGTTGCACCGCCCTGCACATCTTGCGAAACAGATTCAAGTGCATTACGAACAAGTGGATTACTTGCCTCTGCCCCTAGAAGCTTGAATGCTTCAAGTGCTGAAACTTGTGCCTCAAAGAGCGTCGCCATCTGCCGAGAAAGAATGACAATATCTCGATTACTAACTCGTTGAAACAGGGTGATTTCTGTGTGCAGTCCGAGCTTCTTTTCTCCCGGCTCAATAGAGGTGACAACAAAACCACGCTTTTGAAGTGAGTTAATAGCAACACTCATTGACGCAGTATCGATGCCGCCACTCTTTTTCTCACCCGTCTTAGAATCAATTGCTGTGTAATTAAAAATCATAGTTATTAGTAGTGCTTCGTCATTTGATTAAAGTAGCTTCTCAAGAATTTTTGGATTGCTTGAATAAGCAAAGGCATTCTCAACACTAATCTGACCCTGGCGAACCAGCTCCACTAGAGACCGGTTGAGCTCAATCATTCCTTCAGAAACACCTGTTTCAATCACTGTATTTATTTCGTGTGTACGACCTTCACGAATAAGGTTTGCGACGGCGTTGTTGCTAATGAGTAGCTCATATGCTGGTACCACACCACCCGTCACTGATGGGATAAGTCGCTGTGAAAAGATACCAGCTAGTGACCCAGCAAGCTGGAGACGAATCTGCCCCTGCTGATCAGGCGGGAATGAGTCGATAATACGATCGACAGTTTGCGCCGCACTGTTTGTATGAAGCGTTGAAAATACCAAGTGACCTGTTTCAGCAGCTGTTACTGCTGTTGAAATAGTTTCAGGCTCTCGCATTTCACCAATCAGCAACACATCAACGTCCTGACGAAATACCCCTCGAAGTGCAGTTTTAAAATCTGGCGTATCCTCACCCACTTCTCGCTGGTCAATCACAGATTTTTTTGGTTTGTACACGTACTCAATTGGATCTTCGATAGTGATGATATGCTCTAGCCGAGACTGGTTGATCATCTCAATCATTGCTGCAAGTGTTGTGCTTTTTCCTTGTCCTGTCGGACCAACAACAAGAAAGAACCCGCTCTGTCTTGTAGTAAAGCTCTCTAATATCGGTGGCAATCCAAGCTCTTCAAGTGTTTTTATTTTTTCAGGAATAAGTCGTAGCGCAATACCTATTCTGTCTCTAAAGTAATACGCATTCCCTCGAAAACGGATCTGGGTACTGTATGAATATGCAAAGTCAATTTCTTTTTTAGCCTTAAATTTTTCGTACTGATCGGGTCGAAGAAACTCCTTCAGAAATTTTTCCATTCGGTCACCTGATAATTCTTCTTTTTTTACAAGAGGAATAAGCGATCCGGCAACTCGAATAATCGGATGTCGGCCCTCTGCTAAATGAAGGTCTGATGCACCTTCATTTATAAGTATCGCTACATAATCACTTATCTCTTGGCTATGTTCCATACGTATACAAATTATTGTTTGTTTGTAATCTTTATCACCTCTTCTACCACCTCTGAAGGAATAGTGGTCGCCTTGACAATATATCCTCGTACACCAAGCGTTTTTGCTCGTTCAATATCTGACTCGCCACTTTGATTGGTAAGCATAATCACTGTTGCATTTTCTGCCAGATTTTGTTTCCTGATATCCTCAAGGAGAGTAAGTCCGTCTGTTGTTGGCATAATAATATCAAGCAAGATAATATCCGGAACGATCTTTTGTTCCACCAAGATATTCATCGCTTCTTCAGCACCTACCGCTGTAAACACTTCGTACCCGGAATTTTTAAATTTCATCGAGTACATATTCAACAAAAACCGGTCATCATCTACCAAGAGAACTTTTTGTTGTTTTTTTTCTTCTGGTTCCATATCAATTTATTGTACTATATTAGTATATCTTTACCTATGTATATTATTATAGCGTACTTACCTCACTAAAAGGAATTTCTTTTTTGAACGCTTTTAATATTGCATCTTCCTTGAGAGTAATCATTCCATTCTCACGAGCTGCTTTGTAAATCGCTGCTTCTGTTGGATCTTCTAAAATAATACGCTCCATCACTTTATCCACTTTTATCACTTCCATTACCGCTACTCGCCCTCGTGTACCAGTCGGGCAGCTCGCAGATGCTTTAGCGTTACAAACCGAATCAGGGAAGGTAATTCCCTTCTTATACTTCTCCGGCAAATCAGCAAACTCTTTATCAATCATTGCTCGCACACTACCTTCAAGGGGAACAGGATCACAAGCATCGGCACACAAACTACTCACAAGACGCTGCGCCATAGAAAGTACCAGTGTTGGTGCAATCAAATACGGATCAATACCCATATCAATTAGTCGAGGAACTACACCAATGGCATTGTTGGTGTGAATGGTAGAAAGTACAAGGTGTCCAGTAAGTGCTGCTTGTACTGCTAGCTGTGCAGTTTCTTTATCTCGAATTTCACCAACCATAATCACATCAGGGTCTTGTCGGAGCGTTGTTCGCAATCCATTAGCAAACGTATAGCCGATATCAGCTCGTACTTGCGACTGACTCACACCATCGATACTGTACTCAATAGGATCTTCAAGAGAAAGCACATTGCGAGTTTCTTTATCGAGCTCTCCGAGCATTGAGTAGAGTGTTGAGGTTTTTCCTGAACCAGTCGGACCTGAGATAAGGATAAGACCGTATGGCTCTTTGAGTGCTTCGCGGATAAGATCTACGTTGTAGTTACTCAATCCAACCTCATCAAGACCACGCAACGCTTTTTCTTGATCAAGAATACGCATCACGATCTTTTCTCCGTGGTATGTAGGGAATGTCGATACGCGAAAATCAATCTTTCTACCATCAATCTTTGCTGAAAAACGACCGTCTTGTGGCTTTCGCTTCTCATCAAGACGCATATTTGAAAGAATTTTAATTCTAGCAATCACCGCAGATTGCACATTTTTTGGCAACACAAGGCTGGTGTTCAAGATACCATCAACTCGAAACCGTACTCGCACATTTTCACGCGTATGCTCAATGTGTATATCTGAAGCATTTCCTTCGGTCGCATATCGCAAAATTGTCGCCACAATCTTTGTAACTGGCGCATCTTCTATGATTTTTGCATCTTCACCACTAGCTTCTTTATCGATATCAATGCCTACCTTTCCCTTCTTAGCACCACCTCCGCCATCTGTGGTCAACTCCAGTTCTTCAAGCGCCTCTTCCACCTGACCTGTTAGCCCCTGATACAGATTAAGTACATTATTGAAATCTTCTTCAGAAATTAAAAAAATCTTAAACGGAACTTGTTTTTTTGACGCAATAAAGTTTACCGCGTCTCGGGCTTCGATATTGTCAGGATCAACAACCCCAACCTCAAGCACCCCATCGGTAATACCGATAGGCACAATTCTGTAATGCGTTGCGGAGTCTTCAGCAATGTAATCAATAACTTCACGCGTGATTGCTTTCTCATTAACGTTTTTTAGGGGGACATCAAAAAATTGCGACTTTGCTTCCAAGATAAACTCTTCAGCAATACCTCGCGTTTTTAATAGCTCTTCTATTGATTTTTCAGAAGAAGCTGCTTCTTCTGCCAGAGTGATAGCTTCACTCTCCGCAAGCATACCCTTCTGGACTAGTTTTTCGAGAAAGCCCATATGTATATTGTTATATTACACTACAAGAAAACTACTCCTGAACCACATCTTCAGTAACCACTGGAATCGTATTGAGCAAATCACCATTTTCTGGATATTGCTGTGCTGGTGCCGTAGACACAGACACATTACTTGCTGCTGCAAATGGATTAGTCCGACCAAGTGGTCTATTTGTAATAGTAAGATTATTATCTACGAGACTTGAAAAGACGAGTGAGTCAAGGAAATCACTATCGAGTTGTATTGAATTAAGTGTCTCTAATGTATTGATCACATCTCTACCCACAATACTATCTTGTGCTTCAGCACGAGATACCTGACTTCCTGTCCACAGCACATATCCGATATACCCAACCGCCGCAATTAAAATACCCGTAACGACAATGAGTACCATTCTATTTTGTTGTTGATGATTGATATTCATATTTTTATTGATGCCAATATGTTTGAGCTGTAATGGTGTGACTAAGAAGCGACGTGCTTGTGCGCCTGGTTGTCATTTCTGTAATTTCAAAAAACTGCAAACTCTGCTCTAGATCGAAAATAAATCCCGCCAAGCCGTCGTACGTACCATCAACAGAGAAAGTAACCGAGGCAGTATCCATAGCATCAACACCTCTCGACGGCATGACTGAATGCTCAACTGAGCGTATATTTATATTGTTTTTGTCAGCAACACCGTCAAGATCGAGAAGGGTTTGTGCCATATCCATCTGATCAGGCACGACCTTTGCCAGTCTATCCTTATCACGCAGTGACAGCGAATTGTACTTCTGAAGAAGCTTTTCTGTAGTACTCTCAACCTCATCAGCAACAGCTAATGCTTCATTGTATTCTTTTTCTGTCTCACGAAGTGCCATAATCCCTTCGTAGGCTGGTGTTAAGTAGAAGTAACCAACGAAGCCTGTCAGCAGTATGAATAATACAGATGTGATGTTTTTCATTTTATTCTTGCGACATTGCGGTTAACTGGCTAGTAATTGTGTTGGAGTACAAAATCGAATTTCGATCTACCGTTGCTCGCATAGAGAAAGAAATCACCCCACTCGTATTGAGATTAAAATTGTTAAGCTCTACCTTCTTGAATGTTTTGTCGTTTTTTAGAACCTCTGACTGCAACGCAACCGACGCATATGACGGCGCCTGCGCTACTGCAACTAGTTCAAAATCCCCGTTTTCAACTGCCTCAACTTCAAGTGACAGCAGTGTTACGTTTTGAACAGTGAGCGCCTCAAGTGTAGAAAAAAGTACCGATGGAGCAACGTGTTTACTCAAAATCTTCTTAGCAATTTCTATTTTAGTATCAACACGCTCGAGCTCTGTAATGAGACTGGTCTCAAATGATTTTTCTCTCTGCACAAGCTCTGCTGAAACAAGATCGATATTTTTTTCTAAATATTGTCGATAGAAGAAAGCTCCGAGTGACGCAAGCAATGCAAGAACAAGAAGAGTAGTCGAGAAAAATGCCAGAATTCCAAAACCACGTCGTACTCGTGCTTTTCTTTGTAGGTGGGCATCTCGATCTTTTGGAATGAACGATGCTTGAAGTTTTGGATTCATATATATAGTTTAATATGTCTGGGCAATAATAAAAAGTGGATTAGTATTGCTCTTCAATTGCACGCAACACCGCCCCAGCAGCAACCGCAAACTCGGGGCCGGTCTGTTCAAGTGTCTTTTCAAGAAAAGCAGGAGTTTTAATGTTTGAAAAAGCACTGCCCGATACTACTTGTATATTAGTAAATGTCTTTTGTGCTAATGAGGCAAAACCCTGTAGCACAGATCCTCCACCAACAAGTACTATCTTTGCCACAGGTTTATTATACTTCCTTTCGTAATTTAACAATACCCTCTTTGTCTCACTAAAAATATACTCAAGCGAACTGGTAATTGTTGCTACCACATCCTTATCAGAACTACCGAGCCCCTCTCTTCTCTTTATCAACTCAGCATCTTCATCAGACACGGACACGGCTCGAGAAATTGCTGTTGTACAATCTTGAGATCCGCGATTTATTGTGTGGGACATCTTTATCGCACCTCTCTCTGAGACATACAGCTTTGTTGACGCAGACCCAAAATCAAAAATCATTACAGGACCCTCTTCTACTCCCAACACTGCGCGCATTGCACCAAAAATCTCAAGTTCAAAAAACATCGAATTAAGACCCACACCGTCAATAATATTTTTTTGTCGAGTTAAAACTTCTTTGTGAATTGCCACAAGTAACACTGACACCTTATTAAACACTGGTGCTATCTTGTTGTTTTTCTTTTCTTTTTGAGAATGTGTGTCATCTGGAATAATAGACCAATCAAGAATAACCTCTGAAATAGGGACGGGTATATACTTTCGTGCCTCAATCGGAATCATCGTAGCAAGTTGTTTGTCGTCAACATCCGGAAGCTCGATTGTTGACACTAAACTTGACGCCAGTGGAATCGAAAATCCACCCTTTTTTGTAGTTACTTTTGCCTCTCGAAGTAGGTCACGCAACGCCTCTTTTATCTTTTCTTCAGTAAGGTTGGTCGCTCGACCAACAGTCTGATCTGCGTACGGACCAAGAGCAATAGATCCATAAGTATCAAGCACTGCCACGCCATCTTTTTCTGTACACTGAACAATCTTGATTGCAGAGGCACCGATATCAACACCGATCACACTCGAGGTTTTTTTAGAAAAAAGTTTTGAAAAAAAAGTAGCCATTCCAACTCAAAGATTGAAGTTATGTAATTAGTATATCATACTAATTACAGTGTCTATGAATGCTCTCATTAAACATCTAAAATATTCTTTCACTGAGATAGCATCTTTCATTTTTTCTTCTCCTACGCAACACATCACTACATTATATGTAGAAAAAAACTCACACCCAGCACCCGAAACCCCTCACTTATGGACGCACGCACTTTTTAGCTATAAGGATCCTCTTGTTCACAAGCTGGTTGTAAGTATGAAATATAGAAATGATACAAATGCCTCGCGTGTTATCGGAAAATGTATTGCCAATTTTATTATTGAACATCTCGATGAATGGAAGAAATTATACGGAATAGAAAACTTTGTCCTCATCCCTATTCCCTGTTCCAAAAAACACAAGCGAAAACGTGGCTACAACCAGACAGAGCGTTTGGTAAAAAATATTCATACATACATCCCGGAACTCAAAACTAGCTATAACACACTTACAAAAACCAAAGAAACAAAAGGTCAGACAGAAACAGCCAATAAAAAAGAGCGTCTACAAAACGTTGCGCACTCTTTTTCTGTGACCAAACCAGTTAGTGAGGCGGTATTGCTTATTGACGATGTTGTTACGACTGGAGCAACCCTCAAAGAAGCCCGTCGAGCACTGAGAGAATCCGGCGTAAATAAAATCATCGCTATTACATTTGCCCACTAATAGACAGTCAGAAGATACCTCTTGATTGATCAGGTGAAACATAATAAAAGCTGCTAGCACTATTTACGCCAAATAACCCTATCTACCCAAATTACCTACTGGAATTGGGTAAATAGGGCTGTTTTATACACCACCTATACCGCCAAAATGCTTCGATTCTGTAATATCCACTCTTCTGGATACCACCGTTTTCTCAATTCTCCCGCCAAAAAGAACGACCCCACGACCAAAACAACATCATTTGAATCAGCTTTTTTAAGCGCCTGTTCCATCGCCTGCTCTGAATCTAAATACATATTCACCACACTATCTTTTTTTATATACACTTTAGATTTTTGAAGTAATATTTTAGGATGAGTGCACTTTCTGTCTTTATGTTGAAATCGAGTAAAGTAGATACTGTCGGCCAAAGGGACGACTTGTTTGATAATGTCCGTAGTCTTCTTATTATCTGCCGTTCCAATCACGAGATGCAATTTCTTGTATGACATACGCATTAAGTTATAAAGCGTACTTTTTATCTTTGCTCTGTTATGTGCTCCATCTAAAATAACTTGCGGATTATCTTGCATACATTCAAACCGGCACGGCAACCGAGAAGCCCCGATACCAGCAGATACAGCCGCGTCGCCAACTCCTAAGTGTCTAGCAACAGCAATAACAAGAGCCTTGTTATTTTCTTTATAATCATCTACAGACACTACCGCATTAAATGTCGCTTTTTCTTTTTTACAAACCTCTTTAAACAATCTCAATAAGTTCTTACGCCTTTCTGTCGTAAAAAACACAGAACCTTTTTTAACAATTCCAATTTTATCGTAAGCAATATCAGTAAGTGCATTTCCAAGTATTTCAGTATGGTCATAGTCAATATTAGTGATTGCAGTAACTAACGGACTCTCAATAACATTTGTCGCATCAAACCTGCCACCCAAACCAACTTCCAAAACAACTAATTCACACTTTTGTTTTTTAAAATAGATAAACGCTATAGCAAGAAATATTTCAAAATACGATGGTCTTCCGTACAGCCCTTCCCGATACGCCTGATCAATATATGGTTTTAGATATTCCACTATGTCATCCAATTCCTCTGGAGAAATGAGTACATTATTTACTTTTATCTTTTCTATAGAAGTAGTTACTGACGGAGAAGTGAAGGATCCCACCCGTTTACCTGAAGCGTACAAAACTTCGTGAACCATATTGGTCACACTACCCTTCCCAGCAGTACCCGTTACGTGAATGAAAGAAAGATCTTTATCGGGATTTCCGACTAACTCCAAAAAATATCTCATCCGCTTGAGATACACGTCTTGTTTTTTTCCACTGGCCACATAGTCCCCCTTGAGTGGCAAGTTAGACAGTCCTTCCAGATAATCAACAGCTTTGTAGTATCGTTGGAACGTATTCATACCAGTTTAGTAAATAGTCTCGCGGCCAAGCCTACTACACAACCCATCCTTCTTCAAACTTGGCTCGTGTACTGGGAATTGTACGTTTTCAAGTTTTTTCTGCAACTATATTAATGCCTCCCCACCTATATTCATAGGGGACTATTTTTTTGTAAAAGCAACACACTCACCCCTGTCATTTCGGGCAAGAGTGGAAATTTGCGGGGACTAAGGGATACTCACCAGTATGGGTCATCCGATACTAAGTATTTAGTCCTGTTGTTCTAAAACGTTGCAAACACTCGCTTTACTTTTGAATCAAATCTAATCTTGTTTCCATAAGTCATTGGTATTTGTGGCTCAGTATGTCCAAAATCCATATTTTGAACTACAGGGATATTTTTATTGTAATTGCGAACTGTTTTGAGTATTACTTCTTGCTGTTGCTTTCTGTATACGGCGCGTTCTTCTTCATTTTTAATCACATCAAACTCACGAGCTTTTGCTCTACCAACACAGACTCCTTGTATCTTCTCTAAAATTCCTCGCTCACCAAACGCTCTGAATACCCGACCTACATAATCAGATGAGGGTATCTCCTCCGAGGTTTCCAGCATGAGTACAATATTTTCAAATTGCTCTAGGGTTGGAATCTCTACTCCATGCCGTAACATTTCATCAACTGACTCTACACACCCTCCCCACAGCAACCCTTCTGTATCTTGGTCTCCACTCCAATTCCAACCTTCATTAGTTTCATACTCACGTTCTTTATCAAGCTGTGATTCATCACCCCAATCTAAACCGATATCATTAAAAGATTTACTTGGAAGTAGTTCAAATTCACCCTCATCAAATAGTGCGTGTTTTATGTACTTCACTGTGTACTCGTTCATTTCTTTTTGGTGAGCAAACTGAGTAAAAAGTGCTGCTCCATAAAACGAAGGTACCTCATTTAAAAACAAGAAATTAGCAAAGTGAGAATTGTCACTGAAACCAAAGAACGGCTTTGGGTTGTTTGAAAATGGTTCGCTTGGGAGATTCTTGATGTAAGTAACTTGAATATCACCTCCTAGAGTGGAGATGACAGCCTTGATCTCTGGATCAGTAAATGCAGAAATTAAATCGTTAGCTTTTTCCTCTACAGTTGCATCCAGTTTTGCTGTAGTGGGATACATAACTGGTTCAAGCTCAAACACTTCTCGCAATCGTTTAAGACCCAATTCATGGACATGAGGCCATACAGCAGATGCAGCAAAGCTTGGTGACACAATAGCCACTTTATCTCCCTTAGATAATTTAGGTAATCTTTTCATATCAAAAGTATACCAAAAGTTCGAATCCCTTACAGGTGACACCTGTAAGGGATTCGAACGGCAATTTTATATGGCTCTAAATAAGAGCCTACGGGTCTGCCGATAACCAGTATCCAGTGCGGTATGTTCTGGACAAAGTTCGAACTCTTTACGAACAAAATCCGCAGGATTTTGAAGACTAGCGCACGCGCGGAGCGCGTGGTGGCTCTAAACTTTCTCGTACGCTCCGATAATGTGGTAACGCTAACATCTGCGCGCCTCGCGCTCCCTCCAGTCGCAAACCAAAACCAAAAATTTCCTTACCAATCCATTTAAAAGGCGGGGGGTGCAGGGGGGAGCCGCAAAAAAATGAAAGGAAATTTTATGGTTTTGTTTTCGTCGCTTCATACCTCCAGAAAGGACTTGTATTTATACTTAGCATTGTGGCAACATTTTGTCCGTCCTTTCCTCCGTCATTCGCGCCGGGCGAGGCGCTTCCATATCCGTGCTTTGTGGTAGCTTGAGAGGTTCGCTCACACTTCGCAACCACCTTGCACTGGCCGCTCGCTTCGCTCGCGATACCTACTCGGTGCTTGCTTCGTGTTCGCTCTGTGACTTCGTCCGAGTCCGTGATGGCTCTTTGCGCTTGCCCCACCCACCCCAGTGCGCGCACAAATTTTGCTCCCTAAGAAACAATTTTTATCCTAGTCTATTCTATACAGACTATTGCCTTGGTGGTTGCCCATTGAGTTGCGGATTTCCTCGTGGGCCTAAATTACTACGCCAACTGAAATCAAAATCTGATGGAGCAGGTCGGACTCCAATGGCTCTTATTGTATTTCCTTCACGATCACCAAATACAAGTATTGTCTCATCCTCTACGAATGTTTTATTTAGTGGACGTTTCGTGTTTTCCGTTATCACTATGATTACCACTTCTCCTTTGTTAGACTCCAAGACAAAACCATTCTCTCGCATTTCTGTTATAGTGCCGAAAGTGATACTCTCAGGTCGCCTCTCATCAATATCTCGATATAGTTGCCTAAATACCGGAACACCACGATTTTCTGCAAATCCATGTAGGCGATGATGGATCTGTGTTTGCCCAATAATGTAAGCACCGAACAAAACTAAAATAATGATACCAACCAGCAAATATAGTTGTGGTCGTCGAAAACTAAATGAATACTTACGGACGAGTAGCTGGATTACAAAAAGAAGCGCACCCGCTGATGCAATCAGGAGCCACGGCGAATTCATTACAAATATGCTCAAGCCTCGAAAGCCATAGAGAGGCACAAAACCGACACCACTCTGACGCAAGAAGAAGTGGATGAAGCTTAGTATGTAAACTGTCAACAAAACTGCAACGACAATACCTAGCATGAGCAATAGGCTTTTCAAGACAAAATGCCAATGCGGTTTCATCTCTATTTCGCCTGACTTTATTTTATTGAGAATTTTGTTTTTTAGATTGTTCATGCTATTTTCTATTTACTTTTTGCTTCTCCTCAAAACTAGATTTTAGTTTTTTTCTTCCTCGATTCATTCTGACACCGACAGTTGTAACGGGTATTTGTAAAATTTCACTAATCTCTTGGTAGCTCAACTCCTCAAAGTAATGTAGCACTAATACCTCTCGATATTTAGACGGTACTTCAATTAAGAGTGTATCGAGCTCCGCGCGTAATTCAGCATCGAGTAATTCTCCGTCAGTCGTTTCTTTTGCTGGTATATGGGGCAGAATTGTATCAGTATCAAAGAAAATAAAACTCCCACGCTCTTTCCTCTTCAATTCGTTCACAAATGTATTGTGTGCAATACGATAGACCCAAGGTGAAAATCGTTGTTTTGAATCAAAGGATTGGATATTAGTATATGATTTAATGAATACATCTTGTACTAGATCCTCGATATCCTCTTTCAAATTGAGGAACTTTCGCGCATAGCGTTTCAATTTGGCCTCGTATCTTTCAACGAGTACGCCAAATTTATCAGCGTCTCCCGCTTGTACAAGTCTTGCAATGTGTTCGTCGGTAGTATCATTCATCGTACATTTACTATGTTACAACTCAATTATGACAATAAACATGGGCTTTGCCCATGTTTATTGTCGGTGAACTTAGCTGACTGCCAACTCTGATTATTCAGAGCTAGGACCACCAAATCCACCCCGATGCCCTCCTCTATGGCCGTGACCAGCTCGCTTTTCAATACCAAGCTCAGCCATTAGCTCCATTGCACCTTCTCGGTCGCCACTCGCTTTCAGTTCATGAGCTGTTTTGAATGTCTCAAAGTCTGCTTCTGAATCAATAGCATCTGCAAGCGGTGAATCAACGATGGCGGTGAGGAATGCGCTATAGTCGTCATTTTCTAGCGCAGTGTGCACCGCTTCTCGCATTTCGTGTCGAACCTCATGCACGGCATCCCTGACTTCTTTCATGGTGTCTTCATCAATCCCATTCTCCTCAAGGAATGTTTTCACTTCACCTCGGTCTGCACCGCTCTCTCGAAGCTCATGTGCTTGATCGAGCGCCGAAACCTGTGCTTCTGTGAGATCGACATCAATTTTCTCAAGCATGTCAGGATTAAATGCGTAGGCAGTTGTCGCTGTTCCTGCAACGACCGCAATGAGAGCGAAAGCTGCTATTGGGCTAGTAATTCGTTTAGTCATATATTTTGTTTGTTAATTAGCTTGTAATAATGTGCCTAATTTCCTTGCAATGGTTTGGCTGTGACAGCATTGTTTGTAAACGGGTCGTTTTGTGGTTTTGGACTGATGTCCATAATGAACCTGTGTGCCGTTACCCAACTCATCTGCCTCACTTATTATTACAACGCTCCCTCCAAATTATTACAAAATGAAAGGCAGATGAGAGTGATGATCCAGTCGTGTTTCCAATATCACCAGTTTGTTGCGTCACGATTTATTTCAAAAGCTCACTACTACCAACCTTTAACGCTTCGGCGATCTTGCCGATTGTCTCAAGGGTAGGGTTTTGGTTTGCGACTGGAGGGAGCGTGCGAAGTTAGTCAAAATCCTGCGGATTTTGCCCGAAATACATTCGAACTTCGTCCAATTCCGATTTTCAATTTTGGCGGAGGGTACGGGATTCGGTCACAAATCACTAAGTATAATTTTTTGTCGACAGGTCGACTCAAATTCTACTAAGTGTTCGCGACCCCGACTCAGCGACAATTTTTATTTCATAAAATTGTAAACCGCTTCCGTCCTTCGAATCCCAAACCATCACTCAATGATGCTTCAATCGGATAGCTAAAACCATTCTCTTGAATCATTGCGGTGTTTCTTGGACGAAGTTCGAACTCTTTATGAACAAAATCCGCAGGATTTTGATTAACTTCGCACGCGCGGAGCGCGTGGTGGCTCTGAACCAAATCGTACGCTCGGATTTCGTGGTGGTGCGAGACAATGCGCACCTCGCGCTCCTTCCATTCGCGAACCAAAACCAAAAATTTCCTTACCAATCCATTTAAAAGGCGGGGGGTGCAGGGGGGAGCCGCAAAAAAATGAAAGGAAATTTTATGGTTTTGTTTTCGTCGCTTCACTACGGAAGTCAAGGGCTTATAAATAATATTGCACAAGTGCAACATATCGCCCTTTCTTCCGTAGCTTGCGCCGAACGAGGCGCTATGTCCGTGGTAGCTTGAGAGTCCGCTCGCTCACGAGAAACGCTTCCGATTGGCACTCGCTATCGCTCGTATGCTTCGTCAGCGTTCTTGTGGCTCGCTCAGCGGCTTCGATGATGCTCTGTAAAACACTCACACGGTTTTTCCCGCAACAGAACCTTTTGTTCCTTCAGGGTATTTATGTACGCATTTTGTCCGCCTTTACCTTTTGCAAGTTTCTTATCGAGCGGTGATCTGTGATTGTATCCTCTCTTTTCCATTTCTTTTACCAGTGCTTCATGCCGTTCGTAGAGCGCACGCTCTTTGCCTACCCATCGCTTGGTTTCCGGATGATTCGAATAGCCACCTTTGCCACCATGCTTTGTCAGAATATTCCATAAACCATGAAGTTCTCTATGCTCTCCAAGCAAGTGTTTTCGGCACAAGTGTTTTACATGAATATCCCATACTCTCATACATTTTTTCTAAACCAAGGTATAAACACGCTCGTTTTCTTTTTATATTCAGCAAAATCAGGATGTTCAGCCATTTTTTTCTCCAGCATAGGAATCCCAGAAACTTTAAGAATCAAAACGGTGATGGTCAGTGGCCCAATTATCGTTAACCATCCATATGGTACTGAAAGTGCGACAAGCCAAATACCCCACCACAGTGTTACTTCTCCAAAATAGTTTGGATGCCGAGTGTACCTCCAAAGACCCCTTGTCATTAGTTTGCCCTTATTGGCTTCATTTTTTATAAAACGAGCAAGTTGCCAATCACCAACGACCTCAAAGAAAAATCCAACAATCCAAACAGCTATACCGAGCATCACCAAGATGTTTAAATCTCCACCAAAATTTTTATTTATTACTAATACTGGCAGAGCTATAAGAAAAAGGAGTGCGCCTTGCAACATGTACACCTGCGCATATGACCGCGGATAAAACCATTTACCCCATTCTTTGCGCCACGCAAGATATCGATAATCTTCCGCCTTACCCTTGTTTCGTGAGTGAACATGCCAGGCGAGACGTAGACCCCACACAGTGACAAGCAAAGTAACAATTATTCCTATAATGCCATTTGTCTCACCAATAAAGAAAGACGCCCACGCCAGCAATACAAATCCAAGCCCCCATGCAACATCTGCGACATCATTTCTTTTCGTTAGCAAAGAGACCACAAACCAAAAGTTCATGTATAAAAATAGGATGATGCCGAGTGTTACAAAATAGCTCATAGTCCGATTTTACTTGCGATAAAGTAGGTTATGGTAGACACCGAAGCCGCTAGTACTGCACCCCAAATCAAATCTACAATCGTGACCATAAGAGGCCAGTCTTTGAGAGTGGCTAGGTTTGTGAGGTCATATGTGGCATATGTGATAAATCCAAACAGTGCACCAAACAAGATTGCATACATCCATGATCCTTTTTCCATCGCCGGAGAAATCACGAACACTACAAGTCCTGCAATAAAAATGAGATAGAAGATAATTGCGGCCACCCAGTTAATATTCGGTGTCATCAAAAATCCTATCTGATCTCTATAAAAGTTCTTTGCTACCAAACCAAGCCAAACCATGTCGATGGCAAAAAATACAGGGAGTGCAATAAGGAATAATTTTATAAACATAAATGTATATTTTTAAATAATAAAGCCTATTTCTTAATATCTACCAAAATTTCGTTACGATTCATAAAGGGTGGCGTCCAAGGTGGATTGTACCCAGCAGCTCGAGGCTCACCAACTACGGCGACATCGTCTCGCTTCAAGTATTCAAGTAGCTTCGATTTCATTACCGACACTTTTTCAGCATTGTTATATCCAGAATAGCGCAACACTGCACTTCTGTGTGATGGCACTTCGACAATCTTAATTCTTTTGTCGTTTGGCGTGGGTAGTGTCGCGAGTGTATATTCTTCTGGCATGACAAAAGACACCACGCGAGAATTGTCAGCCAGTACCGTTTCAGAAACAGGTGTGGTCATAGCGATAGGCTCCGATTTTTGCTCTGTCACCGGCGCAGTCATAGAGATAGACTGCTTGCTTGTGTTGCCACCGAAAATATATCCGGCTAAAATATTAAAACCTGAACTCATCGCTTCACGATATTCTCCAGTGACCTTTACCCGCGCCTCAATATACGTCACATACTCGCGAATCTCATAGCCAGCTTTCTTCTCTATCATAGTAAACTTCGGTTCTTTTACCCGAGATGAGAAATATCCGTATGCTACCCATATGAGAACGATGACCGCGACTATGATTAAAAATGTTTTCATATTATTTATTGATAAAAGTTATGGTTAATTGAAGCACTGTCGCAAATGTGCCCCACAAAAGATATGGGATATTGACGTACACAACCCAGCGCAATTCGGGCACTGCGTTCCAGAGTAGAACAAAAGCCCAGATGAGTGTGCCCACAACGAGGAGAATATCAATCGAGGCGAGGAGATTGTTTTTGAGACCAAATTGAATTGGTGTGAAAGCAAAATTGAAGACAAGATTGAGCGCAAATGGCAGTGCCACTATCCAAGGAATCTCTTTCGTAAATGCCTTGTAAAAAACAGTACCGAAAGAAACCGCGATAATAGCGTAAAGCACCGTCCAGACTGGTCCAAAAAGCCAAGAGGGTGGCGCCCATGTTGGTTTTATTAAAGTTGTGTACCATTCTTGTGTAGGCATAATGTTATATTTTTGTTAATTATTAAATTGGGCAACTATTCTTTCCGAGGGCGGCATATAATCCACACCAGCTAAATATTGCTTCAAAGAGAGCAAAGCCTGAGAAGAATAACAGTATCGGACTCCACGAAGTCGTGATCGCCCAGATCAGGAGCACGAGCCAAATTGCGAGACGAATGACGCGATCATATTTGCCAATGTTTTTATGCACACCTCTAACCGATCCTTTGGCAAACTTTTTCAGAATAAAGCGGTACAAAAATCCAAAAACAAAGGCCAAGATATACATAATCAAGATATATCCCCAGCCAAAAGGTGATTTAATAAAACTGATCGGCGATTCTTCAAAGAAATTGCTCTTAAGTTCGGGTATAAGTTTAAGAGCGTTTATCGTTTCATTGCCATCAAATGCTTCTATCTCGCCAATAGCCAGTGAGTATTTGCTATCTTTGTTTTCGCTTGAAACAGAAATCGTATATTCTCCCGCATCTACATTCGCCTTATACTCGCCACCGTCTAAGTAGTTGCTTTGACCAAAAAACTCAAACATACTTTCCCATTCTGCGCCTTCACCGCCAAGTACCTGCAAAAGCTCTTCGCCCTTTCGTATCTCTGCAACCACATCTTTTTTGGAGTCTTCAGCATAGGGCATAAGAATACCCACATAGAGATTAAAAGACTCAGGAGCGCTGATAGTATACACATGGGGCGCACCAGAAAGCTCGCCATAATATGCCTTTGACACTTCCGGATCAATCACCACTATTTCATCACTCTCTACAATGCGTGGCTGATGAGCGAACGCAGGCAGAGCCACTGCACCAAGTGCGAGTATAAAAAGTATTGAAATTGTTAATGATTTATTTGTCATAATTTATTTTTTGGCGCTCACCACTTTTTGAGTGGCGGCTATTTTTTGGTCGGCGTATTGGACGACATCTTTGATGACCAGTTTTTGGATTGCGGAAATGAAGGTCTCCATTTTTTCGTAGTCTGGTTGATCGTATTGGGTTGGGAGTTTCATTTCAAAATTCAAGCTTTGAGAACTTCGTAATTTCTGCCCATAAGAGAACTTTCCGAGCAATGATCTTTCCATAGAAGCGGTACAAAATAGCATCATTTCCTTTGAATATTCTTTTTCATCATTCCAATACACGCCCGTATCATCACCAGCACCAAAGTCATAACTTCGATAAAACGTGTTTCCAAAAATATCTATCGTGATTGAATTCCTTGGGAAACTTGCGACTGGGTTTGAAATGTAACTAACAACTCCGGTATTCGTAACACCAGCCATCACAAACGGAATATCTCCTGGTATTTGATCGTCTTTTTTGAGTCTTCTACCTTGCAAAATCTGATTGAAAATATCTGAATAGGTAAATTCATTCCAATTTACGTTACCTGCCTCAAACTCTGCCAGCACTTTCTGCTCTTCCTTGGTCAGCGTGTAGTCTTTGAGTCCGCCGGCTACCAGATACGCCTCCAGCTCCGCTATAAAGCTCTCCATAAATGCAAAATCTATCTGGCCGTTTTTAGTGGGGAGTTTTATAGTGAGATTTTTAAGTCTTTCTAAAGTTGGATAATTTGCATATCCGTCTGAAAAACTACCGTGCAAAGATGCATTAACAGCAGAGACACCAAACAGAGAGAATAAACTTTCAAAATTCTCTTTAGGAGTTAGTGAAAATATGTTTTGGCTTGCATACCATTTTTCTTTTCTGAGCTGAGCAACAATAGTTCCAATTTGAGTAACAGAAATTACATTTTCGGTGTTTGGCTGAATTTGTAATATACCTGTGTAGCCTTTGATACCGTTGTTTAATCTTGTTCTTCCTACAAATTCAAAATATTCATCTTGTTTTTGATCAACTAAGTTTAACTTTCCCTCGTCGATACTTTTGACGGTTTGAACAACAAACAAGTCGCTGTCTCCAACTCGATGTTTGCTGAATATTTCTTTCAGCAGATTTTCTTTGTCGGTGTAATCTTCAAGCTCTATGGCAAAGAAGCGTTTCAGCCCTGATACATTGTAGTATCCATTGGCTTCAAGAAAACGCATGCGCTCTTGATAATTATTTGTACCGCTTTGACCGATCTTTATAAGGCCGGAAACGGCTGTTGTCATTATGTATACAATTCCTTTCATATTATTTCTGTATTAAATCATCAACACTAACACCAAGTGCGTTGGCTATTTTTGAAAGGGTATCAATGGTCGGGTTCTGACTACCTCCCGATTCTATCTTGATGATTGTGTTGTAGGTAACATCTGCCATTTTGGAGAGGCGATCTTGAGAAACTCCGAGCTTTTGTCGGTATTTCTTGATGTTACTTGCTATAGTTGTTTTTTTGCTTGCAGACATTGTAATATATTACTATAATTAGAGTAATAGTTATGAGTGATTACCTAACTTATTACTATGATAGCAAAAAATAATCATAAGGTAAATATGAAGCGACGAAAACAAAACCATAAAATTTCCTTTCATTTTTTTGCGGCTCCCCCCTGCACCCCCCGCCTTTTAAATGGATTGGTAAGGAAATTTTTGGTTTTGGT
>Ga0222676_1000270_pt1 | contig 19506 bp, 22 predicted proteins | sample AntAcemetagen870_FD_179815 | JGI IMG/M metagenome (GOLD analysis project Ga0222676, IMG submission 179815) | Saline water microbial communities from Ace Lake, Antarctica - #870 | ecosystem: Environmental > Aquatic > Non-marine Saline and Alkaline > Saline | place: Antarctica: Ace Lake...
TAGTAGCTAATGCTGCCGCGCTTGTATCTGTTATTTGGTTAGAGTCTGCAGCGCCATTGTCTACTAAAAATAAAGCATAGTTAAGCCATTTAGAAAAATTAGAATTATAACTTCTAAAAGGGCTTTCCATTTTATTTGTAATGTTTCCAAGAGCATCTCTAAGAGTAATTACTACCTTTGCCATAAGAGTCTCTTTCGGACTTACCGAATAATCTTTCTTTAGCTTGCCATCAGCAGTAAAAACTTGTGCTTTTGCTATCAATTGTGTTTTATGAGAATTCATTTAAACTCCGTAATTATTTTAATTTAACTGTAGGTCCCATTCTAGTGCCTACGGTTACTTTTTGTTCTGTTATTAAACTTGTAAATAAAGTTAATACTGGTTTTAATGGAGCAAGTAGCCAAGTCTGTCTTCGGAAGCTGCTAGTGATTATAGCCACTATGACATTAAGCTTAGTTAGTAAGATAGACTCTTTGGTAAAAGCATCTCTTATTCTAAGATAAACAGCTAATGCTATATTTAAAACGTGACCTTGCACTACAATCTGTTTAAGTGTTATCAAAACATTTAGTAATGTATTAAGACTTGAACTTCTTAAAACTCTAGCTTTTACTACTGCATAAACGCGTAGTGTCGTATTCAAAATGGTTCTATCAAACCATAAAGTTAGAAGCTTCAAAGCAGGTTTTATAATACTTTGGAACAGAGTGCTCCTATTATTACTAGGGTTGATATCAATTATCCCAGGTCTTACACTATCAACATAATAAGCATCTGAAGTTGTTAAATTAAACTTATTAGCAACCTTCTGGCTAGCCATTTGGTATATGACTGCTCTTTGGCTTTTTGTTAACTCTTTTAGATAAGGTTCGTTTTTTAATAATTCTTCTATATATTCATAGGAGAATTGAGTCAGCCCCCAGAAAGTTTGACCTTTATGTGGAGCAGTATAATCTTCATTTAAATAAACAATCTCATCTAGGAGCTCAGTTAATCTCTTATAAGCTATCTCTATCACCGCATTATTGTTCTTTAAATCTTTCCAATAAGGGTGCTTTGCGAGTAAATCTTTTATATAGTTTAATTTCATATTATATATACTTAAAAGGTTTAATTTGAGCCCATTTAGTAGTCGGGGCTAATTGACTATCGTATTCTTTCTCTCTGCTTCTGCCATACTCAGTACGTAATCTTTCGTATTTTTCTAATTTGTGACCTATAAATTTAGCTTTTGCTAGTCTTATTAAGTAAGAGACAGCAATTGCTATTTGTTCATCTTCATACTTGCCTGGAATTATAGGCGCTGTTTGCTCTAAATCATAATCATCTATTTTAATATCAGCTGTGTAATATATAACTACATTATCACCATCTAATGCATTTGTGTAATTAAATAAAAAGCTATGTGAATCATAATATAAATAATATTGGTTCTTTGTAGAATCCAATTCGTGTTTATTAACTCTATCATATTGGCTTCCATTTATTAGCACTCTATATTCGCCAGCAAAAGAAAGAATAGTTAGTTGTTGTTCTTCTGTCCCATAAGACTTAAAACCCATATAACGCTTTAACAAATCATATTTCTTTGCTATTTGCCTATTCGCAAAAAGTATAGCTCGTTCATAAACTTCTTTTTGAAAATCCCTATATTCTGTATCCCCACATCGTAGGGCTATCTCAGAAATAAGTGAAGGTTTTATAAGTTTTAGTCTTTGTAGTTCCATTAGACAGTCCTATTATCTTCTTTTATGTCTTCCATTTGTGCTTTATTTATTAATATGCTTAGCTGTCTCTGTATATCTCCACCATATACTTGAGCTTTATTTAGAGCTCTTGTATCGCCTGTATCGTACATGGCTTCTTGTGCAGCTAATGTAAGCAATAAATCTGCATATTCATAAGGAATTCTTATATCTAATGTCCCTTCATAACTATCATGCAACATATTGTTCTGATAGAATAAATCAGCGTACCAAGTATAAGTGGTGCTTTCTGGTAAAAATTTAATATTACCATCTATTACAGTATAATAGAACCTTCCATCTGTTTCACTTGGTATATAGTAATCTGTTGAGTCATTATATTTAACTCTAAAATAATTTTCTGGTAAGATATAATTTGCTTGATATGATAACCAAGTATCACCAACAGCACTATCGCTGTCTCTTTTAACATAAATATCATGTATGTTATATATGTCAGCAGTGTCCAAAGCAATCGCATTATTTAAAATTGCTGTTTCTTCAGCGACTTTGTAAAAGTCTGGAAAGATTTTAGAGATTGTCTGAGGAAAGATAGCATTAAGCGTTCTTTTCATCCTACCATAAGCACGAGATAAATATTTTAGTCTAAGCTCAGCAGAGTATATTTCACCATCTTCTGTACCTAAAGCTGTTACATCACCCAATTTATAAGATAAATCTTTTGAATAACGTATTAAATTTGTAGTTAATGTAGCCATTTCATCTCCATAAAAAGGGGCCGAAGCCCCTTGTTAGTGTTACGGTTTAGGTGTTTCTGTTGTATCTACAGTTATAGCATTCGCAGCTACAGTCTCAGTGACTGAGGCTATAATGATATAACTAAATTTGTTAGTTGCGCCAGCTGATGTTGCTGTGAAAGTAACACTTGCTACATTGCTAGTTACTGAAGAAGCCCACACTATTTTTTCAGCGTCTGTGTCAGCGGTAGAAGCAGCAATTACTGCTATAACCGTTTTCGCTGGGAAAGATACTGTGAGTACTTTAGTAGCTGTTAATGTAACTGTATCAGCTATTAACATCATCCCGCCTATTATAGCGGGGTTAACTGGTGCATCCATTACTATACTTCTTCTATTCGCCATACATTTCCTCCTTAGTCAAATCGGCCTATAACTTCAAAGCCTAATGTTGGAGTTACCGATGCTGAGGCTGTTGTAAGAACCGTTCCTCTTACTCTATAAACAGAACCGCTTGTTGCGACAGCTTCTGCTAAAGGTTCAGCAAGAGTAGCTATCTTAGTTGTTACAGCGTAGTCTGTTATTTTTACAGTTTGTACATCACCGCTTGAATAACGAATATCTAACCAACAGTTATTATAAACATCTGCTAGTGCTGAAGCGCCAGTTAATACAAGAGTTGATGCGCCTGCAGTTGCTGCTGTAGTTAAAGCTGTCCATGCTACTGCTACACCATTACCTGAATGATACGCGCCAATTGTTGTGGACGTGCCATAAAGGAAGCTTGGAGCTGTAGAAGAAAGACAACTAAGGTTAATATGTTCTAAATCAGTTAATTTATGAGGGATTATATAAGTATCGCCTGCTTCAGTTGTCTCTCCAACTATGCCAGTGATATACTGAACATAATTTATTGGATGTTCAACGTTAGAGGTATGCCCCTCAACTCGTTTTGGTGCAGTCGCTGTTACGGCTGACCATGTTCCTAATGCTGCTGCCATTTGAATCTCCTAAATAATTTAGGGGCTGTTCAGCCCCCCTAAATTGTTAATTAATTACGGCTTTAAGAAAACCCAATGTGCTTTAGGGTTAGTTCTTTTGAAAGTAATCTGACCGTAAATTTCTGCTTCCATCTCATGTGGGTTAGTCTGCGGAACTGTAATAGACGTGATGTCCATGTTCTGCAAATGGCCATATTGGAAATGGGCAGGGTCAATAACGTACATGTAATCAGACATGCCATGAAGAGAAAGAGTATCTGAAGGAGTAATCAAAAGAGTACCACCAGCAGAAGTTCTAAACTGCATCATTTCTAGTCCCCAGCTGTTGGTGCTAGCTGGTAATATGATTTTATTGTCAATCATATTAGCGAACTGTGTATAGAAAGTATTACCACAAAGAGCTATCTTTGTTTGACTTCCATAATAGAACATGTCCTGAGTCTGAGTATTGAAGTTTTTGGTCTGGAATAATGAATCATCATAAGTAACAAAGTTACTTGTAGGAATAAATTCATGGATTCCGCCTGCGTACCATTTTCTTCTACCATTCTCTACTTCTGTTCGTCTTGTGCCGAACATTGCACTTACTTCTAATTCTGCGAAAAACTCTTTAAGAGCTCTTCTACCGTTGCGTTGGAAGGTTTTTTCATTTGTGAAGAAACGATTAACGTTCTGCTCTGTTTCTGTAGCAGCCCATTTTCTCATAACTATTTGAGCATAGTTATAATCTGTTTCGTCAGTGTCTGAATAAACCATCTGGTCATCGCGTCCTTCTGCGATTGAGTTCCCAGCTTTCCATAAAAACGGCTCGGTAATACTGGTTGCCCATGTACCACCTGCTATGTCAACCTTTAAGTCGGCGTGTCCTGTTGGCTCTAGTCCACCAAAATTCCTTCTAACTTGAACTTTAGCTTGTCCTGAAGCATATGAGTCTGAACCAAAGTTAGTAAGAACTTTAACTTGTTCAGGCTTGTTATAAGTCGCTGATTTAATATTAGCGTCTTCACCAGTTGCGTTGGCTAATCCACTGCTAACACTAACCCAAAATCCCATAAGATTAAGAATGTCACCATTCTGCAATCTGTTAGCATCTGAGTTGGTCAGTACTAGTACATCATGTTTAGTACCACTTGAGCTTTGTGAATCTACAGCACAATATAATCTTGCTAATCTTCCGTATTCAATACCCCACATACTTTTAGTGTCTGTGGTTACAAATGCGCCATTACTTTTAGCATAATGTAAAAGCATTGTCATCATAGGATTACGGCCTTCATCAATTTTCGTGAGTAAAGCAGTACGCCTATCATACGTTCTAGATATCGCAGGAATTACATCGACTACAGGTTGGCCACCATAATAGCTTATATCATAAGGTGCAGCCATTGTTATCCTCGTTTATTTATTTATCCAAAGTATTTATCTATATCAGCAAATTGCGCATTTCTTTGGACTGAGGACCCAGCTACTGCAGTTATATTAGGGAAGGCAGGTTTTTTAGAATTACCCTTGCCCATGACATAATTAAAAATTTTGCCCAAATGTTTAGGTTCCTGATATAACTTCGTAACCCATTGAGAAAAATAATCATATACATCATTTGACCAGTTAAATTCTTGTTTTAAACTTGATTGTAGTTGCTGAGCTTGTAAAGCTTGCTCTTGTTTAGCAACTTGCCGCTCTGTAAGCAGAGCTTTTAACTCTTTAGGAACAGAGGTTTTGGCTTTTTCTTGACCTTCCTTTAACAAATCTTCTGCACGTTTAAAATACAGCCAGGTTTCTGTGGCGGGGTTTTTATCCTCGCCGTCAACTGGTGTAAAATCCCCAAATTCTTCTTTCAATTTGTCTTGGACATATGTCAAAGGATTTATGGGCTTTACTAAATCAGGTGCCAGTTCATGTAGAAATGCTTTCTTGACAGCCTCGTCTTCATAAAGTTGTGTAAAGAAGTTCTGTAAACCTTCACTTTGTTCCACTCGTTGAGTGAATGCTTGTATCTGATTTTGCGCTTTATCAAGTCGAGACTGGAATAACCTTGCGAGTTTTTCAGGGTCATTTCTAACCTTTTCTAACTCGGGGTCACTAACCGTTCCAGCTGCTGGCTCTTGCTGCTGTGCAGGAGTTTGCTTCTGGTTCGGGTCGCTCACCTCGTCTTCACCTGCGCCACCACCGAATGCTTTATCAAAGTCCAAACCAATGCCAGCGACACCATTTGGGTCTGCTTTCATTTGTCTTTCGTTATCTTCGTCACTCGGCATGTCAAATGCGGACATTGTTGAGTCTATATCTATTGTCATTTTTGTACCTTTTGTTCACCCTGTATTTTCCCCTTCTCTAATTCCTTAGCCACATTGATGTCACCTTTGGCCTTTTCAGTTGCAACTGCTATATCCTTATCACCTTTTTCTATGGCCTTAAGAATACGATTTTCAATTGAAACATTAATGACCTTGTTCTCCATCTGCTTACTTGTTTCTAACAATCTATTGTAAGCTTCTTGTAGCTGAGAAAGTTGAGCTTGCGCATTTTTAACTACATCCAGTTGTTCTTTCACATCGTCAAATTCACGAATATCTGAAAGTTCCATTGCAGTTTGGGTGTATAAACTACGTTCAGCTGGGTCGGGGCTTGATTGCGCAATTTTCATAAGTTCTTGTCCTGCAGCGAGTCGTTGTGTCGGCATTGCAGTAGAAGGTACAGACAGCATTTGATATCTAAATTGTCTTATGCTATTAATTACTTCTTGAGTCAAAGTAAGTTCTGCTAACTTGCCCTTTTCATCAAAAAACTGGTAATCTTGTGGCTGTATATTTGCCACTACCATCTCTATTAGAGTGTTACCTAGACGTTTTAATGTATTGTTCAAGCTAGTCGTAGCCATGAGAACTCTCATCATTGCTGCGCTTTGATATTGTTGAAGACTACTAAATACTTCCACTCCAGTATCTTGGGCATTACCTTGTAGTATTGGCGTTATCCCAGTAGAATACTCTATCCCTTGTTTTAGCATATCTAAAAGCATAGGATAGAAATTACTAAGCGGTTGTATTGTATCTTTTTCTGGTTTGAATACTTGATTTTCACGAACGATTGGCACCCATTCCTTGAGTGACTTAGGATTATTAGCATGATTTTCCCAGTTTGCTCTTTCTCTATCAGGTATGCTGCCTACTGGAGCATTCCAACCTGCATTATTTTGCAGTATACCATTTAATATCATTGTGCTCATTACTTTGTCATAAGCTTTTTGCTTATCTTTTTCATAATGAATCATACCAAATGAGTTATAAGGGCGACCGCCCCATTCATAAAAAGAAGTTTTAAGAGGGAATGATGTGATTGGTTTAACTTCGTTCCAGACTTCAAAATCACCAAAAAATAAAGTACGTTTAATATAAACTCCACGTATTTTATCTTGGGCATGAGCTAAAATTGCTTGTGACATTTCATCTAGATTCTCTGCAAATAGATAGTCTGCTCTGCCAGTCGTAGGGCTCATGACTGTGTACATAGTAGTCCAAGTCTTTTCATAGTACTCTCTTACTATTACAGTTGGATCACTATCCCATGTGGTAGTAGTAACATCTACTTTCTCTGTTATTTGGCTTTCTACCCATGTGTCGCCTACAAATGTTTGTACATCAACAGGTCTACCATCTTCTCCTATAATCTGACCGACCAAATCACCATATAAGATTGTAAATTTGTCTAAACTAAGTTTTTTCTCAATGAAGAAACCTTCCATATCATCAAGTGTTTCCTTCTTAGCATTGATATCTAAGATGACTTCATCATATGGTATATGTGTAACTTTGACATTAAAGATTCCTCTTGTATAGTAATCAGCCTCAGTCACCATTATGTTGCCTTGTCCAGATATTAACATATCTTTAGCCATATTCTTTATCTCAGTTTGAGCTTCTGAGTGATATAGAACAGCATGTTTAATTTTATCTAGAACTAAGGAGTGTTGTTTGGCTCGACCATCAAGTGAGACTACTCTCATGCTTGGTTTAGCCTGAGTTAGTAATGCAAGTTTTTGTTGTCCAGTGGAGTGTATCCAGTTGACAGAGACTGGGATATCTGTATTTTCTGCTATCACATCTAACTGTGCTTGAGTAAATAAAGTCCCAGTACCATCTACATTATTATGGTAATATTCTTCATTTTCTTCTGAAGCATCTAACCAATCACCTCTTGCCATGCGGGCATGGCCTTTCCAACTTATATATTTTGAACGAAACTTGTCTGCTATACGTTTGAATGATATCATTAAGCCTCTTTAAAAAAAATAAATCCCCCAGACGGTGAGGTCCAGGGGGTAAAAAAGGAGGTTTGCTACTGTTTTATTAAACAGTAATCGTGAATATACGAAATTTTTTGACGAAAGTCAACTGTTTTTATCCAGTTAAACCCATTTCTTTAATAAAACTTCTAATTTTTCTATATAATTCAGCTTTATCTACCTCTTTATTGCCAAAATCTCTAAAACTTTTCCAAATTTCAAATTCTATTGTAGATACTCTTTCTCTTTCGAGTTCGTCTGCACATTGTACAAACAAAGCAATATCTTTCTCTGATTTGCTTAGAGCTAACTTCAATTCTTCAAAATCTTTTCTAGTCTCAGGGATTAATCTCAGCGTTTCAAAAGGGTATCGATAACTTTGGGCTTTCGCCTTTTTGGATATATCTGTTTTGGCCACAACCACAGCTGTATAGCTACTGCCATAGCCTGTCGATATATCAGTTATGACTCCTATTGTATCTTCATTATTCCTGTTAAAAATACATTCCTTTCCCAAATGTTGACGAGCGGCTTCCATATTAGCTGGTTTCCCAGCAGTTACTTCTAGCCTCACCTCTACATTCCCTTGTTTTATTTTATGCATAATGATTCCATTAATGTGATTGATTATGTTGTTATTCGTATGCTCCGTTCATTCTCTTCAAAAACTGCAGGATGATTGGAAGGTAATTCACTTACCTTATAACTTCTTTTAATTTCCCTTGCTTCGAGATACTCCTTGGCCATCTCGTCTGGCGAATTTATTTTATTTTCAGTCCCCTTGTTAAAGTTGACTCCAGTGTATTCGTTATAAAATAAATCGATAAGTCGGTTCCACATATCAAGTTTGAGCTCTACAGTTATGTAAATCTCATCCTCATGAAGTTCCTCGATTCTTGCATGTTTCTTGCGAGTGATGTACGGTAAGAAGGAGTATAAGTTTCCTCTTAGTGGTTCGTCTTGACATAAGTAATTCAGTCTTGCTTTGAGCTTGGCTCGGCGTTTTGCCACAGCTGAAGTTCTACCAACTATCTGATTTTTCAGATTCTTCAAGTAATGTTCTTGTTCCTCAAACATTAGTAGAACTTGACCATATGCATCGACCTTTTGTTTGATATCAAGTTGATTTGATTGCCAAACGAGACCTACTGCTTTGTCTAAGCCGTCTCCTTCTGTTCCTAGCTCTTCTTCTAAAATACGTTTTTTCATCAGCATTGCTGCTAATGTAGCTTTATCCCCAGAGCTAGTGGACAACTCGATTTGAAAGTTGCTTTGTTCTTCTTGGGACAAATCCGATTTCTGACTGAGAGAGTCTGAGACCAACTCTTTTCCAGCCGAATTTATTTTTGGTGCCATATTTCCTCACATAATATAATTTCCCAGATAATTTATCCAGAAAGTCTACACCGCCTGTTATTTTCTTACCCAAATTATATTCAGGTAAATCAAACAAGTCGTCAAATGATTCGTACATAGCATGATGTTTTGGCAATGGTTCACCTTTGAAGTTCATTTTTAGACTTTCTTGCTCTGAACATTCAAAACAATATTCATCAGGGTCAGATGGGTCTGTGAAGAAGCGTTCATGACACTGAGAACAACACTCTTCCACGAGAGTACTATAACCGTTATCCCGTATTTCCTCTCCATAGTAATGAGTCATTTCTTTCACTGTGTTCTTAATCACTTTCTTCATCTCATGTTCCAATATCATATTGTTTATATGTTTTTCTGCTTGTTTCTTCTGCTCTTCTGGAGCCCATAACTTTGGAAGAGGTGTTCTCTTAGCACGTGGTATAGAGTCAATACCGTATAAATATTTACGCAATTTGCGTGGTTGATTCAATTTTGATGGCCCTCCTGCGAGCTTCTTATAAGGTTTCTTATAATGCTTTATTGGTATCATCTTAGCCTTTTGCGCTCGCTGGTAATTTGAGCTACGATATAAAAGTTGTGGAGTATGTGGCATCATCGTAGTCCTATATTTATTATAAAACTTTAGAAATTTCTGTAGGTTATCCTGTAGCTCAGGTAGCATAACATAATCTCGTGGACTATGGTTTTGCATTGTACCATTAAAGAAATTAAAGCCTTTGATACCCAAATGTTCCATTTTCGATATGTCCGAGAATAATCCCCTTCCCACTGTTATTCCACAGCTTGCGAGTTTCCTCACGGTCTCCGAATCTTTATATCGGTAAAGCACAACGTCCTTATTGTCATAAGCCCCAGACCTATCAAACTGGAACATCCAATTCCATTGCTTTTGTGGCATATTAAAGAACTGCGCAGTTGAGCGTCCTTGTTCTTCAGCATCTGTTAGCAATAAATCGTAATCATTTAATCCAAGCTCTTTTAAATAAGAAAGCATCAGATATGCTCCAATTCTATTATCCAGAGTCGGGCAATAAACTCGTGTGCCGCTCTTTCGTTCTACTACTTCAAATAAATTAAATGGGAGAACAGTGTCAAGATGCGCGACTGCTAACACGTTACTACCTTGCTCTCCTTCCCTAAAGAAGTAGGGACCATGTTGAGTATCCACTCTTTTGCCAACAACGTCAAAAGCGTCTATTGGTGCAGCACACACGGCCTCTAATTTTCTCATGTTTATTGGAGGATATTCTACTCCATACAGCTTCTTCTTTTTGAATACGTTAGGGTTTACCATTTGATTCTCCTGTGATTATTGTATAAATTGTAAAAGACCACCTGTATAAGGTCTTGCTTGTGGAACTACTCCGTCTGCTGCTGTTTGAGCCCAGGTGGTTCCCCAGAATGCAGCTTGTTCTGCAGTAATTGAAGTTGTTGCTTCAACTCTTTCTGCTTCAGGTTTTCCTCCTAAATAAGGCATTGCTTTAAACTTCTTAGTATCGACCTTAGCTGGTTTTGTAGAACTTTTGTCGCACACAAAAATCTTAGTACCTGTACCTAAAACTTTAAGCGCTTGTATCTCTGAACTTGCTAAAGCATAAGGGTCGCTATTCACATACCAACCGCAGTTACGGTAGCTAACCATTGTAGCATAACCTTCCAGATAAGCATTTAATATAGTAGCTGCAGTTTTAGTTTTGATTCCACCATAGGTGTTAAATAGACAAACTGTTTCATCATCTATCTTCTCAGTGTTTATCCAACTTCGACTATACCCTATATATATGTTTTCATCATCGTTATAAGGGACTGCTCCCCTAGAACCTAGGTTGCTAGTTCTGTCTGCAGGAAGTTTTGTAAATAATCTAAATGCTAAAAAGTTCCCATTTTCTTGCATTTGCATTCTACTATCAACATAATCTGAACGTCCATACCCAGTTCTAAAGAAGCAAGAACCTGAGTCCCCAAATTCTCCAGCAGACCAATTGAAAGTGTCTGTGAAATCAAAGTAATAAGTAGAAGGCTTTGGTATTACATCAGAGACATATGCCCCAATTTTACCACAAGCATCATTAGATAGTTTATGGTTTACAAACTTTTTCACATGTGAGCGAAGCCTTTTAATAAGAGAACCATTTTTAGAGTCCCATGTCCACTCTAGTTGGTCAAGCTTATTGACGAGATTACGCGCAATAGCTCGGGCTTCTTTTGTTGCTCCACTTTCTATTATTAGTGGGTCGGCTCCCCTCGATATAAAGATGTCTTCTTTTTGCGAGGGGTCAACATCCACGATAACCATATTAAGAATCTTTGTTACTATGGATATATCCATCTCAAAGTCTTGTGGGCCAAGCACAACTTGTCTTAATATGTTAGGTTCGAATTTATCTTTGAATGTTTTGACTGCTGATTTTTCTGTGATTTTTTCCATAAAAACCTTTTAAAAATTAAAGTTATTTTGTTGATTATCTCTTAGAATAGACGTCAGGTTATTAACCCTATTCGTCCGTTCTTCTGCTGATTCAATTTCCTCAAACTGACCATACTCTGGCAATACCTTAATAGGGTAAGTAAAGTTTTCAGAAAACCTTGTCTTTTCTCCTATAAGGTAATAGTCGTCTTGCTTGATTCTGTCAAAACCATAATATTTCCCAGGGTAGTAGCTAAAGAATATATATGATGATAACTGCTTAATTAATCCAGACCATTCAATGTCCGAAATAGTTGGTTTTTTAACTTTACGCAATTCTACTCCTTTTCTTACTTGGCTTAGAATCACTCCTACAGATTTTGTTGAGATAGCTAAAGATTGCAGACTCCTCATATTCTGTCCAATTTGTATATTGTAGTCCGAAGAGTTACTAGCTACTTTTGCAAATTCTAATAGCTGAATAAAATCTAAGAACCATACATCAAACCTATGTGTCATCTGTATCTTTGCAATATCTGCTACTCCAGCAAAAGATGCAGGGTTAATAATCTTAACTCGGTCTTCACGCCAAGCCTCGATATTCATCATTTTCTTCTTTACTTCTTCTTTGTTATATTCTTGCGAGTATATCTTACTAATAGGGATTCCACAAATTCTCGCTATTTGCTTCTTCATTAAGTCAATCTCTAACATTTCTTTGGAGAAGATACCTATATTGATATCTTTATTTCTCTCTGCCATCCGAAATGCCTTATCCAAAGCTAATGTTGTTTTGAGGTGACCCGAGTCCCCAGCAATTGTTATTATCATACCACGAGCATAACCACCGACAAATTTATCGATATCTTTGAAACCAGTGGATAATACATCACCAGGTTTTTCACTAAGAACTTTATCAAGTATGTCAACATTCTTGTCAACTTTTGATTTAGAAGTAAGACTACCTAAAACTCCTTGTGCATATAAAGCGGTTTCATATTGGTCTTTCCCATTTATCATCTGGCTTTTTAAGTAATCACCAAACTCATATAATGCGCGCTTTTGTGAATTGTCAAATAGGATTTCTAAATAGCTTTCTACTTCTTGTTCAGATACGGCGTCCAACTCTACTAAGTCAGTTGCTTCTATATCTTTGTTCCCGATATACTGCCCTTTGCCTAACTTGTCCCATAATACTATTGGGTCAAATACCTCAAAGAGCTTGATAGCCTTATATATGATTTGATGCTTTTCGATATGGAAGTCATCAGCTTTAATTACCTGCAACTTTGCGATTTTCTTTTCCTTAGCTTCATAAGGATTAAAGAAATAGCCCAGTACCTTTTCTTCTGCATCATAACTATAAATCATTTATATTGCTCTCCCAATAATTAGGGGTTTAGAACTTTCTCCCTCTACTGCATGACCATCAATGAATCTGTCTTTCTGAACCACATTATTGAGGGCTACTTTTACAAAGTAATTTGGATGAGGGAGTTTACCATTGCTTGTATCTTTTGCTTTTAAATAAACCTCTAAAGCACGTTTGACAGTCTCTTCTGAAATATCATATAGTTTTATACACAATGATTCAGCTTGGTGTAGATAAGACCATCTATTACTCTTCCTATGGGCGTCCAAAGCTTGGACGACCGATGAAACGTGGCGCAAGCCACGTCCCATAAGGTTTTTTTCTACTTCTTCTGTTTTAGATAATGTCATCATCTAAGTTGAAATCCTTATTAAAAGGTGTATCGACTTGTTCAGTTATTTTCTGATAAATAGCAGTAGCAATTTCTGCTGGCATCAGTTTATAATCTCCAGATAGATTAGGGACATTTTGGCCTCTCAGAGGGTATTTAGATACAGTTATATTACCCCATTTGTCATCGCCCTGTGGGGGCTCATAAGTTCTATAGAGTTGTGTAACCATACCAGGCACGGGTAATACTTGCTCCCCGTCTTCCTCTGGTAATGCCAAATCTTTCGCAAATGCAAAAGTAAAGAAGTTTTGGAAATAGTCATCAATGTAAGAATCTTTCTCGTCTTGCGGTAAATTTGCAAAACCATCAATTTTCACAGTCATATACTCTTCTGCAGCTTCTAATGTACACTTGCTGTTGATTTTTGTCTTCGGGTCGTTGTTACCCAAATATACGTCAGCACCAGTAGTCTCATCTTTAAATCTAAAATAAGACTTAGGACCTCTATACTTCGTAGCAAGTATGCCACGTTTACCTTGTGGCAAGTCTACTTTGTAACCTTCGGCTCCTTCTGTGATGCTTACTAATTCAACTTCTTTGTCTCCATCCATATAAGAAATTAAAGCTAATGTCATAACTAAGCCATCTCTTACACTGTTAGTCTTTTTCGGTGGTACTGTCCGTAACACCATAAATTTTCCCTCAGTTAAGAGAGGTAACTTAGTTGATTGCTCTACTAAGTCCATTGGGTTGAACCAATTTTCCATGTTATTCTTTTCCTGTATTATGAATTCGTTTTCTTTTTCTTTAACCATATTTCCCAGCGCCTCAGGTAGGTATCAAAATCTGAGCCTAATTGGTTCCATTGTTCTGCACAGATGTCTCCATGCATAAGTGAGACGCTTTTAATTTCTGCAACTAACGCTTTAAAGCGCTTTCTTTCTTCTTCGGTAGGTACGCTTTCTCGTTTTCTATAGATGTCTGCAGCATATCCAAATCTACTCTGAGCGTTTTTAATGGCATCTGTTAATGCCGCTTTCAAGTTATTACCTTTATCGATTATGTCTCTAAAGGTAGGTTCCTCGGGGTTGCCTGATTTGACTTGTACTCTTGCTGCATCTGCTCCAAGCTCAACGTTTCCAGTTATTCTGTCTTCCAATGATATAATCACTGATATCCAGCCCATGGATTCGCTGACATGTAAAAGCGTATATTTATATAGGGGCATGTGGTTTTTAGCCACATAGTCAAGGTATGAACCTTGAACATAGTCAAACCCGTCAGGCCTTTTCTTGACCTTTTCTTTAGGTGTATCGATACCAAATGGTGCGGTAATGTGTTCCCGTATACTCTCTAGAGCGTCTTTAGAGTTAGCTAAGACTTGTAAGTTCGCGAGAGCTTTGATAACATTACTATCTAATGATGATGGGTTTGCTACGTTTTGTGGTGTTAGTGCTAATTCAGTCATATTTATCCTTATAAAATAATAAATATGTGATAATGTGATATTGGCTACTTGTGATTTCACTTTCGATTTATACAATATATGGTATCGGAAGGTTGGTATTCTAGGTTTTGGGGTCTGACCCAATGCCACCGCCTATGATTTTAAAAGGCATGCTATCGGCCCCGTCCAGGAGTTCTGCAGGATACCGTAAATGAAACGGTGTCTCTCCATTCTTTAACTTCCCAGTTGGGTCAACTTCTAACATAGTTGGAGCTTTGCTTATTGTCAGCCACTTGCCTCCCTTTCCTAACCCCTCGGAGCATCTTCCACAACCGTCTCTGAATATATACTTTTCAGTCATTTCATTCTTTTTCTTAAATGCTAACACTGTTCCGCAGTGCCAACATAAAATAACGATTACCTCTTCTTTGTCAAGGTATCCTTTATGATGGTCACAAAGTCCAAGCTGAGCTTGGTTAACAACAAGAGTTTTGGAATAGCATCCAAGGTAGTCACACTTTCTTTTATATACTTTCATATGCACGCTTAATAATTCAAAAAAATAGAGCACAGCTTGCGCCATGCTCAGTAGTTGTTATCTATTGTTAATAATGATGACTTGTGGACTTCCCGAACCTTTGAGTCTAGGTAGTCTTAAGCTCTTGCGTCTGTCACCGTAACCGGCATCAAACTCAATTTCATCATCATAGCAACCGCGATACTTCTGAGCTGTTTTATAGCTCGTCACCAATTCCTTCAAAGCAGTCTTAACTTGGAAGTCTACTCTACTGACTACGCTCGAATCTATGTCCGAAACAGTCTGTATCTTGTAATCTTCTTTTTCAGATTCGCCTCTTAAGTAAATAGTTTTACTTGAAAGGATTATTTCCGGATGAGCATGTGACCTAATCTCCCAACCGTTGCTAGCGCGGAAATACCCGCAATCCCTAACAAAGTCAGTTAGCTCTTCGCTCTGTTCAGTAATCTGAAAGTTAAACGCTCGATGGAAACTTCCGAATTGATAACCTAATAATCTTGCAGGTTTCATTTGAATGTTCCTTTTGCTTATTGTAAGATAGTTAATTTTGATGCTTTTTCCAAATGATTTCGGATAATTCTTAAGCGAAAGAATATGTGTGATACGCGCCAACGCCTACAGAAGGATATTTCGCCTTGCTGTATCGTTTTACTTCCTCAACGAATTCCCTTAATGCAGAAAGTAGTAACGCTTTCTTATTATCACGAACTGAGTTCCTGATAAAACGTGTAGTATCTACTTTCATTGCATAGGCACCGTTTGAAGGTCGTAAGTACAAAGTATTCTTAGAGTCTTTAAACTCTGGGAAACCTAAGCCTTCTTCGCCCAGTTTGATAACCAGACCATGCTTAGATACAAAGTTGTATCTCTGAAGGTACTCTGTGACATGAGGGTGTTGTTTAATTATTTGAAAAGATAGTGCTTCATGCATAGGCATGAGTACAAAGTCCAAATAACCTTTACCCTTATCATTATTTTCAGACATTTAATGTCCTCCGATGTTGTTAAACAATATTTAATTAAATACCCCTAAGTGGTTTTGGACGCCAATAGGGGTTAAAATGAGGACACCTTAATATATAGGTGATGAGTAATACTCGAGATGGAGTCCATAAGTCCTCTTCATGGCGCAAGCTTTCTTCGCTCCTCTAATTGTTATATCAGACTCGTGGCGAAAAGATTGGATATCGCTCTGATTTCTTATTTTGACTATATGCTTTGATACATACTGCGCTCTCCAAATGGTTTGTATTGCTCTCGGTTTTAAAATTTTAATAAAAAAAGTACTTGACTTTTGACCAAAAATACGTTACCTTAGCAGGTATAACCCGCTCAAGAGAATGTTTTTTTAATTTTTATGCGTTTTGTAGTGTAAGTCGACCTGCACCACTCATTTCTCGGTGTCTCAACCAATTCTTGATTAAAATAACTTTGATTCCTATTTTGATTCTCAGTGGTTGTCAAGTACCGTTAAGTTAGGGGCCGCGTGTCTTCCATGACATGCTTATTATCTTCAGCTTCTTTAGCCAAGGAAATAGCAGTTTAATGGATTCGCCAACCTTTGGTATTCCCTGTCTGATAACACTTAATCCGATTATCAAATCGAATGCGAACAGGATACACGCGAAACGCGGCAGTATTGCTCGGGTAGTCAGATTATCTCCAACATTGACCGTCCCCATAATACCTAGGGCGAGCAAGATAGCTATCATATTTCTTACCATATTTAGCCTTCATTTTGTGATTGATGTTGATTTACTCCAGTATATCCGAAGAGCTTAACCTCACCTTAGCGAAGTATCATCCCCAGTAGTGACCAAAAATTGCGGAGAGAGTAGGATTTGAACCTACAATACGCCTTATAGACGTATAGGACGGGCCAGTCCCTTGAGTTCAGCCATTACTCAGCCTCTCCATAAAATAAAAACCTCACAAGAACCGTTGCGTAGCAAGTGATTCTCATGAGGTAACTATAGGATAGTATATTAAATTTTACATTCTATTGTTCTCCGAGATTAAAATTGATTTGTGTAAAAAGTGCAAAAAGAAGTTCTTATATCGTTATAAGCACGCTATCTTTTTATGGATAGCCTAGACCCTCGCATTCTAGTAAAGGGATAAAAACATGAACGTCCAATTATAAAAACCAGTATAGCATATTTACTCAACTTAGCATTTGTTGAATGGGTAGATATAATTGTTTAAAGTAACGCGATGTATTCTCAGCTTCATGTCCCTATGGGTGCAAGCATTTCACCTAATTTTTGTCCAACTTCTCTTATTTTACACTTTTTAAAGCTATCTGCTTCTATTTCAGGTTCTATTTCACTATCACTATCAATTTAGGCAGACTTTTTCATTTTAATTAGACCCTATAATGCAAACATCGCAATATAACATCAAACGTATTACATGGCAACAAACCCAAGAAAACACAAAACCCCCAAAACAACACAAAAAACCAATAAAACAGTGGTTAAGCCTTGTGGTTTGGAAAAATTTTACCAAAAATGTGCAGTGGCAGTTAATCTATAAGCGAGTTCGCTCTCCCAGACCCTACCCCCCATCCTTTTTCAAGCTAAGATAAGAAAAGTCAAGAGCGTCCTCGGCAAAAGAAGAAGATTAAGCCTCGGACTAAGCCTCAATATGCCCATTAGTATCAATATAAGCACATTTGCTTCATCATTATGCGCGGGCTAACCCGTCTCTTAGCATACTCTATAAGCCACATGTTTATAAATTAAGGTATTAAGGTAACAGTAGCGATGATACAATGCATCTTAGACACAGCCATTGGTAGATTGCAAGGCTAAGCTATCAGCACCATGTAATAGATGTGATGTGTTACAATAAAGTTGATAACACACACGGGAGCTTGGAAATCCAGTGCTGGGAAACAGCCAAACTACACTAGGCGAGAGACCGTCCATGAGGTGACATCGCCAAATATACATAGTTGCGCTACTCTAACTAATATGAATAAGAGAGCAATAAAGACAACAGCCAATGAGCGTGTTGTCAGCGGGAAGGTAATACTCGTTTTTTGTTGCAAAGGCTTAAATACTAAAGCATGGTACAACTCCAAGAGCGGGAGTTGTGTCTTTATAAACATAATAACTGTTGGGTGATAGACCTTGTATTGTCCTTCTAGGGGCTCAACCAACGTAAGCGTTCAACTGCCCATGTAATAGATGTGATGTATACCTAAACCCGAAAGGATTAGGAGAGCATCGTAGGTTGTGTGTACCTACAAACCCAAACACACTTGTTAGTCTTTGCCTCACATATGAGGTAACTGGTAGTGCATGCTCTTGAACACAAGAGAGGGGCACTATCAGCACATACGCGTAGACTCGGGTATGAGAGGGAATGAACGCCCTTAAGACTAACAAACTATAAGTTGTTGTCCGGACTCGTACATAGGGTTTAGCGAGAAAGAAATATAACCTTGAGATTACTTCAAGTAAATTAAACCCTTTAATTTTAGGCATAGGCATTGCACTATGTGCGCCATACATGCCATAGTTTTATACTTCATAAACATGCTTACCCATTGGGAGAAAAAGCATGATTTATGAAGTATTTATTTTAAAACCGAATACATTTAATCATAAAGGAGTTATCATGAATAGTCAAAACGCATTATTAGTATTTTTAGGTACTTTCTGCTTAGCAATAGCCTTAGTTGTAGGCTACACTGTCTTCTCAAAAGCAGAGAAGACAAACAAAAGAACAACAACTACAACACCATATCAGAACTATGTATCTGATATAAAACTCTTTACACAATTCAATGATGATATTGAAGAGTTTAAAGCAATAAATAAAGAGGGTGTTGAGTATCTTGAGTATGGTAAAGTACAATTTACAACCAAAGGCATAAGCAACGTCTATTTCTTCACATACTATCCTTATGATGATAATTACCCTTATCGCCTTATATTTAAGGTAAATAAAGATAGATTAGCAGATAAAGTAAAGGTGTTAAGGGTGAAGAAATGATAATTTCACAAGACAAGCATGGTTTTAATTGGTATCAATTCCGAGTCTTTACTTCAAAACTATGCCTTACAATAGACCCAGCAAGCATTGTAACTCTTGATGAAAAACAAATAATAACTATGATACGGTATACTGGTAAAATATTAATACCTATATCGTATCATAGTATTTGGATACCAACAATAACATTCCCGAATAAGGATTTAACTATATCCTATATAACTGGTATACAAATGAACTGAACCATGTAATAGGCTTAATTTATTTATTTATTTAATAAGGAGTTGTTATGTCTGAAGGAC
>Ga0222676_1000283_pt1 | contig 18557 bp, 33 predicted proteins | sample AntAcemetagen870_FD_179815 | JGI IMG/M metagenome (GOLD analysis project Ga0222676, IMG submission 179815) | Saline water microbial communities from Ace Lake, Antarctica - #870 | ecosystem: Environmental > Aquatic > Non-marine Saline and Alkaline > Saline | place: Antarctica: Ace Lake...
ATTTGCTTATAAAACGCTGTCATACCCCGATCGCTTACACACCAGTCTCGCTTGAAACACTCATACTCGTCGCCTTGCATGAAGTTTAATCCCATTACTTTACCATCGCGGTCATACTCTATGTACATCCATCTGTCGTTATCTCCGCACCATTGGTGCACTACTTTGTCTAATTCTTGCATAGTTATTATATTTTAGTCGTTAGTTATTGTTATGAATTTCCAGTTTTTAGATTGGTCCCTACTTAGGTGAGAGCATCCTTTATCGATACAGAATATTTGGCTACCTCGGTCGTTGGTTATAAGGAATCCACCGTCACGGCATCTCTTAGTTTTATACAGTTTAATGGGGGTTATAGAGGTTAGCTCTCCAATAGCAGTGAAAGCGTAGGTTGTTTCGGTCGGTAATTCGTCAGGTATTTGGTTGAACAATTCGGTACGAACATCTTCGATAAGATCGATGTCAGAGTTTTCCATATCAAACCTGTTATTCTCGGCTTCGTAGTCAAGCATCATACCTAAGAAATCGTGTAGTTTGTGAAATTGTTTTACTGGTAATTCTAATTTTGCTTTTTGCATAGTATTTATATTTTATTATTTACATTCATATTATCTATCGGTGATCGTGTTTGGTCTGCAAATATCATTTGCTCTCATATCGTCACTCGCGTCGTTAACTTCTCCGTAAGGTGATAACACCCACTCTATCTTAGCTAAGTCATGACCTACATCACGTAGCATTTTACGGTAATCGTTAGGGTTTTCGCGTATAGCAACCGCATATTTGTACGTTGCTTTGTCGTTGTAGTCGAGTACCCATAGATACATAGTTTCTTTATTTTTCATAGTCTAAATAGTTTTTGTAGTGATTTGATATTCGCTATTTGTTTTAAGTTGGCATTTTCTTCTGGGAAAGTATCGAAGTCTCCTACCATGTTGTCTAGATTGTCCAGCAGGTATTCGAGTGCTATTTTTAGTACTTCGTGTTCCGAATTCGTTATTAAACTCCTTGCGAAAATGGTATTTTCATATTTTTTAGTTAAGTCCTCCATAGTTATAGTCTAAATAGTTCTTGTAGTGATTTAACGTCTTTTAATCGGTTTATATTAGTGACTTCATCGTCATGGTCATCTAGATCACCTCGCATATCGTTGAGGTGCTCGTACATGTGGTCGAGCGCAACCATTAGCACGTTGTGTTCCGCATTCGTTATTGTAGCGGTACCGATGTGCACCTGGGGTTTATTTTGTTCAATGAAACCGTGGATTACTTCGTTTATATTACCGAGTGCACGGTCTATTTCGAAAGATTGCTCAGGTGAGATATCACCGCTTTCGAGATTAAAGTCTTCGCATATTCCCGACCAATCGATGTTTACATATTTTTCAGTTAAATTCTTCATAGTTTCTCCTAATATTTCAAGTTGTAATTCATTTTCAAATTTATCTCTTTTTTGAGTTCCTAATTTTCCAACGTGTTCGTCAATTAATGTATCTAAACTTGTAGTTTTCTTAAATTTTCCGTGTAATTCTTTGTATTGCTCCATAGTTATAGTTTTTAGTTATCTTCGTCTTCATCTTCAAATACAGCGTGCTCAAGGCAATCACCGCACAGTTCATCGCTTAAATAGCTGGCTTCAGCGCCACAACAGTTACTCCACATCGTTATATAGTTTATCCATTAATGCTATTTCATCTTGGTAATCTTCCATGTGCTCGGTAAGATCGTTGGTTACTTGCATCACTTCAAAAATTAGTGACTGGTAACATAAGTGTAATTCTTCGTCGGTTAGTTTCATAGTATTTAGTTTTATAGTTTATATAGTTCTAGTGGTGGATTTACATCGTTATTTATTTGGTCATCGATGAAATTTACCCAAGCATCGTGGTCAAGGAATTGTGGTTGTAAAACGGTATAGTGGTTTTCCAGTTGCACTACATTATTAAAATAAATTCGGTAGTTAAAGGGTTTTTTCATAGTATTTAGTTATTATTTGTTACACTTATATTATCTAAAGGTGCTCGTATTCTATCTGCAACCATGACAACCATTACCGTAGCCACTTGCAAACACTTAATACCACTTACAACCTAAAATAATCTCATAAAACCCGTAGTTTCCCGCATAAACATGTAATTATATTAATTTAATTTAATACTAGTTCTTTAAGTGTACTTCTATTACCATGAGTAAATTAGTACTCTAGTCTAATAGTTAGTCTCTGACTACACTAATCTAGTATTTATTACCTAAAGCTTAGTTATTTACTAAGTTACTACAGTGAGATCCGATAATTCTCCATCGACCTGTATTCTTTTATGTAGAACGCTACTAACTCTACTAACGTGAACTTCTTCTTCCACTGTGTCGTCTGTTCAACATAGACATTGTCACCTAGTTGCTCGACATTTCCGTCATCCATCCATTCTTTAAACTCTTTATATTCTTTTGTCATAGTGTGTTATTTAGTATTCACATATATTATCTATAGGTGAGCGTAATTCGTCTGCAAAAAGCCAACTCGGTTTACCGAAACGACTTTGCTATACGCGTTGCTATACACGCTATCCACCGATCGCTGAGGACGGAACATACCTATGCTATACACACGCTGAGGTGTGGTTTATTTAGTTAAACTTGTTGGACAGATCTAGTATTTCTTCTCTGTCAAAGCTAGACATTCCTTCAGTTGTTTTAGCGTACATTCTTAATACGTGGCGTACAAATAACGCGTTGGTTTCAGTCAATTCAATTTGCATAGTATTTATTTTTAGTTACATTATTATTATCTATTGGTATTCGTAGTTGATCTGCATTTGGCCGAAGCCTAAGACTACTTTTCAGTAGCCTCTAGTTCTTCGATCGTAGCCAGGTGTCTGACATTGGTCGGTAGATTTGTACTCTGTGACCAGTACTTTCGCTTAATCCAGCAAGCTTGGAACTGTAACTTCGGTAACATTGCATTCAGTACTTCGTCGTGATTGTACGTTACTTTCTGATTTTTGTTGTTCACAAAGGTTATTACTTGATTTCGGTTGAGCCAGCTTTCACGGACTACGAAGTTCTTTCGCTCGATCGGTGGGAAGATTTTAGCTTTGTCTTCGTTGGTCATAGTTTTCAGGGCATTCGATAAAATTTCGTTTGTAGTATTCATAGTTATTAGTATTTAGTTATTAATTATTATTATTAGTATTCAATTATATTATCTATTTATAGTCGTAGTTTGTCTGCAGTTTTGTATTATTAAATAATTTCTCAATCTATTTTTATTTTATTATTTATATTAATTACTTACTTACAACTATATTATCTAAAAGGGAACGTGGTTTGTCTGCAAAAAAGGTGTGACAAAATGACGTGACGATCTGTCATGCTATACGCGTTGCTATACACACCGCGGTGTTACCGCTGGTATGCTGAGGTTTAATTCCTGATCGCGCTCGCCGCCGCCGTGCCCCAGCTCTCGAGCAGGTCTGCGATCTTATTACTGGTTGCTGTGATACTGTCTACTGTTGTTTCGATCTTGTTTAATGTGTCTTGATTCATAGTTATGGTATTTAGATTAGTATATGTTTAGGTCTTTCTTCTGGCTATCGATCGCGTTCGAGATCATCAGTTTGTGGATTTCGCCGGATAGATCATTTGATTTCAGATAAAAGGTTATTAGCTTAGTGATTGTGTTGTGATCTTGTAGTGTCATAGTGTTATATTATTAGAGTTTAGTATTGATGTTAGTTCCAGTATAAAGTTTAGGTAGTCCATATTTATTTTAGTTTATATTTGATTAGGTTTCGGTCAAGGATCTTCCCCACAGTCTCCAGGTCACTGTTGTCTACATATAGTCCGTCTGACATTATATGGACTGGTCTGTTTAGTTTGTTACTGTTGGTGATCTGGTCGATGGTCTTGTAGTTGGTATTGAATTGGATCTTAGTCATAGTTATTATATTTAGTTATTATTATTTATTATTATTATTATCTTACAACTATATTATCTTATAGTAGACGTGGTTCGTCTGCAAAGGATCCAGGCTGGTCGCAAGGACATGTTGAGGTTAGAACTCCTCAGTAGATCTTAAGAAGGTTGCTACTAATGCTATTGGTATTGCGATGGCTATTAAAATCATATCTATTATTTATTTATTATTATTATTATTATCTTACAACTATATTATCTATAACACAACGTGATTCGTCTGCAAAAATGCTATACGCGTTGCTATACACGCGCTGCGTGCCGTCGCATCCGCTGTAGTACCTGGCTAAAGCCTAGTCAGTACACCTAAACCCATGCCGTAAACCCATGCCTAAAGGCAAACCCCTAACCCTAATCCCCAAAAATCAAAGGGGGGTGGGTCAAATGGATTTCATTTCCGTTTTCAAAATCATTTTTAAAACTAATATATAGCCCCTTATCTCTAATTATGCAACAAAATTTTTTTCACGCCGTAGCTTTCTTGTAATTTGGGTGATAATATATATTATGGTACTAAATTTAAAATGAAATGGCTTCAAAACAAAAATTATCGCCTGCGGCGAAGAAGCGCAAGGCTGCTAGGGACTTAGCTTTTGCTAAAACTCCTGCTCGTAGGGCTAAGAAAGCACATGCACAGCGTGAAAGGCGTAAGGCGGTGCGTAAAGGGGTCGATGTTAAAGGTAAAGATTGGGATCATAAGGATGGTAGATGGGAGAAGGTGTCTAGGAATAGAGCAAATGATGGCGAGGGTACTAAGAAGGAAGGTAAAAAGAGGTACAAAGTACCAAAACGTAAAACTAAGAAGAAAAAATAAAAATTATGGCTAGATTAATAAGTTATCCAATTATTTCAACTTTGGCATTGGGCGATTTGCTCCCTGTTACGGACGTATTGGGTGCCAGTTATCCGCTGAAAAACATTACTGCAGAGAATTTAACTAAATTCGTAACCGATAGGGCTACATTGCAAAAGGTTGTGTCTGCTGGCAATACATATCAAGCAAGCCCATCGGGATCTTTATGGACGTTTGGTGACGCAATAACCTCAACCTCCACTTCTTTTACGAGTCTTATAAGTGGTAAAAGATTTAAAACTACATTTATAGGCGACGGGTCCTTTGTTGATGTGTTACCTAATCAAATAGTTTTTAACACTGCGTTGGGCAACACAACCTCCATAACCTCTAACACAGCATTATCTAGCGGCATTAATTTGCAATTGCCCTCGTCAAGTGGTACATTAGCATTAACCTCAGATATAACATCGTCTCCTTGGGATACGATTACCGGTGGTATAAATTATGCAGGTGGTAATGTTGGTATTGGAACTACTAGTCCTACTTCTAAGCTAGAAGTTGACGAAGGTGATATTGAAGTAGCCGACTCAGCTAGCGGATTAATATTAAGGTCGCCTGACGGCACAAGATATAGAATAACGGTAGCCAATGGTAGCGCCTTAAGTGTAGCGGCAGTTTAATAAAATAAAAATTATTTGTAGCTTTTTTAATTTCCGTGTAATTATATAATAAAATCTAATTAAATGAATCAAATAGTAAAGCAATTTAGCTTCGGAGACGAGGGTAGAGATAAAGTATTTAAAGGTATTGAGACCTTAACGGAAGCAGTGGCTTCTACACTAGGTGGCGGCGGAGAATGTGTTATATTCGAGGACGCACAAGGAATACCTGTAATAACAAAAGATGGTGTAACAGTAGCAGAACTATCTGTATTGTTGGATCCTGTAGAAAATATGGGTGCATCATTAGTTAAACAAGCAGCCAGAAGAACGGTGACCGAAGCAGGTGATGGTACAACCACATCCACAGTATTAGCCCATGCAATACTAAAAGAATTTGACAAGTCAAAAGAAAAGTTTACCAGTAGAGAAAAGCGCGCAGCTATTGAAAAAGTGGTGGGTAAAGCCTTAGATAACTTGAGTAAACAAGCGAAACCAGTTAATGGCGGCATGATTGACGAAGTGGCTACTATATCTACAAACAACGATCCTGAACTAGGCAAGCTAATTGCAGACGCATACAGGGCAGTTGATTTAACCGGGGTTGTTATGATGGAAACATCACAAGACGGTAATACTAGTATAGAAGTAGTTGAAGGGGTGCAATACGAAAAAGGGTTCACAAACAATCATTTTGTAACAAACCCTGCGACTAACACAGCAGAACTAGTTAATCCAAAGATATTACTAGTAGATTCGGCAGTGGATACTATTAGGCAGATACAAACAATATTAGAGCATGTAATACGAAATAACATGCCGTTACTCATTGTAGGGGACGTAGATCCCAAAGTTGCAGCAGCATTAGCAATGAATAAGAATAAAGGGTCTATAAAGATTAATATAGTTCCTGCGCCTACACACGGGGTGAATAGAAAAGAAATATTCGATGACTTAGCGCTATTAACGGGGGCTACAGTTATAAGTGAAAACCTAGGGGATGATTTAGATCTAATCGATCTATCTTGTTTAGGTACTTGCTTAAAGTCTGTGTCAACATTCAAAGATACGGTCTTCCAAATAGATGAAGAGCAATCTGAAGAAGTGCGGTCTATCATAAGCAACATAAAAGAACAATTGCTCACGGAGTCTAACTCTGGCAAGGTAATTAAGTTTGAAAAACGATTAGCAATGCTTTCAGCTAAACTAGCTATAGTAAAAGTAGGTGGTAACTCCGATGTAGAGCTAAACGAAAAGAAAGATAGGGTGGAGGATGCAATATGCGCTACCAAAGCAGCTATTAAAGAAGGTGTGGTTGCCGGAGGGGGAATTGCCCTTATAAATGCAGCTACGAGTATAAAAGCTAAAACACCTGCGGAGGAATTAGTTTTAAAAGCACTATACTACCCTTGCAAAACAATAATGAAAAACGCAGGCCTCAAATACAAGGACATCGATAAAAAGAACTACGGGGTCAACGTGGAAACCGGTAAAACGGTTAATATGTTTAAAGCAGGAATTATAGATCCCGTATTGGTTACAAAATCAGCTTTAAAGAATGCTGCCTCAGTTGCTTCGACTATATTGTCAACTAACTGTGTTATGTCTAACGTAAGAGGATAATATGAACGCAATAGGTAGAAACATAATTATAAAGAAGTTAAAGGAAGGGGTAACCGCTACTAAAGGAGGTTTGCTTCTGGCTGAGAATCACCGCGAGGACATAAGGTATGTAGAAGCTACGGTTGTATCAACTGGTAGTGAATGTGACGGAATCAACAAAGACGACGTTATATATTACGACAGACACGCCGGTCATAAGATAGAGCTCGATCGTGAAACATACCACGTTATTAAAGTACAAGATGTAGTATTTGTTTTATGAGGAAGTTAACCGGGGGTGATATAAAAGATCTAGGGTTATTAAAGCATTATAGGATTATACGCAAATGGGCTTGCAAAACAAATGGGATAACCGATGCAGATTTAGAACTACTAATATACTTCGATTGTTTAGGACAGTTTAAGAAGCGTGATTTTGAAGACGGTAGCCTTACATACTCTTGGGACAATAGGAGATGGAATAGACTGCTTAAAGAGGGCTGGATAGTCAAATGGCGAGGTTACAACGGAGCAGATAAAAGCTATAGTATATATAAGATAAGTTTCAGGTGCAAATGCTTAATACAGCAGATGTATCGGATAATGTTAGGGGAAGAGGATATACCTACTTCAACTAGGCGTAACCCCGTAATGAAAAAAGCATCTTACAGCGATAAAGTTTACTCCGCTGCATTTGATAAAGTTAATAACGATAAAACAAGATATTTATGATAAATTCAAACATGATGGGTCAAGTACCTGGCGTGCAAGACACAGCGGAGATAGCAATGCAACAAGCTCAGTTACAAGCAAGAGGAATGCAGCAACCTACTTATCAAGCTAATGGTGTTAACCCTGCGTTTGCAGCTGTAACAAACGGAGTAGCAGGAGATATAACGGCAAGAAATAATGCCATGAATGGCTTAATATAAAAACTATGAATTACAAAAAAGAAATGGTAGCTAACCCAACAGGAGGAGCTAGCGGACAAATAGGTGAATCAGCTTTATGGGATGGACCATTAAGTCAACAAGGAAGACCACACGGCAAAGGATCCTCTTCAGGAGCAAATGGTATGGAATTACTCAAATACCCATCACCTTACGAGTCAAAGCCAATTACACAATGTGCAAAAGGTAGATCGAATGCGGCTTACTAGTAACTTTAAGAAAGCAGAGTTTGAATGTAAATGCGGTTGTGAGATGCCTATGGATGTGTTTTTTAATATCCAAAAGCTAGCTAACCAATTACAGTACGTTCGTGATTTCTTAGAATTACCAATAACATTAACTAATGCATATCGGTGCCGAAGCCACAACAAAGAAGTGGGTGGAGTTTCTGACAGCCAACACATATTAGGTAAGGCAGCGGATTTGCAAGTTAAAGGATTAACTACAGCAGAATTGTATAAAGCAGTAGATATTTTAGCAGAGTATAACCACGTTCTTCAAGGAGGATTAGGTTTGTACAACACCTTTGTTCATTACGATATACGTGGCAATAAAACTAGGTGGGACAAAACAAACTAATTAAGTATGGCAGTAGCAAAGAAAAAGGGTAAAGCACCTTCGCGTAAGAAATCTAAAGGGAATTACGCGGCAGTAAAAAAAGGTAAAGGTTCAGGTAAAAAAGCCGGTGGTGGTATGACCGCTAAAGGCGTTGCAAAGTATCGTAAAGATAACCCGGGCAGCAAGCTAAAAACTGCTGTTACAACACCTCCTTCTAAATTAAAAGCAGGTAGCAAAGATGCTAAAAGACGTAAAGCCTTTTGTGCAAGGTCTAAAAGCTGGAAATCAGAAAGAGGATTAGCTGCACGAAGAAAATGGAACTGTTAATATGAAAAAAAACAAACCAAATTGCGGCTGCCTTAGTAAATACATGAAACCTGCTGTTCAAGGAACAAAAGGATCAAAAGGCAGAAACGGGTGGGATGCAAAACCAGTATTTAGAATAACTAATCCAGGTAGACGATGAAAAATAAAAAGAAGACCACACCCTGTTGGAAAGGATACATAAAGCAGGGAACAAAGAAAAAAGGGGACAGAACAGTGAACAACTGCGTTAAAAAGAAATAGAATGAGTAAGATAATTTCATGGTTAACTGGAGGGCTTATTAAAGAGGTCGGATCTGTGATCGATAGTTTAACGACTACAAAAGAGGAAAAGCTTGAGATTAAAAAACAATTGCAAGTTATTCTTGAAAAAGCCGAGGCTAACGCTCAAATAGAAGTTACTTCAAGATGGAAGTCGGACATGAATTCTGATAGCTTCCTTTCAAAAAATATTCGGCCAATGGTATTAATATACCTAACATTTATATTTTCTGTATTAGCATTTGCTGACGGAAATATTGGTCAATTTAAAATAGCAACAGAATATATACCTATATTTCAAACGCTATTAGTTACAGTCTATGGAGCTTACTTTGTAGGGAGATCATGGGAAAAGAGTAAAAAAATAATGAATAATAAAATAAATAAAGAATAATGGGACAATTTGGAAACCAACCAGACTTCGGAACGGAAGCAGCAACAGTAACAGCTACTGACACTATAACTTTCGCTACAAGCGTACGAAGCTCGTGTTTATACATAGGAACAGGTGGGGACGTTAAAGTTATACTATCTGGTGTAACCCAAGCAGACGGTACGCCTCCTACGGCAGTAGAAGCTGTACTATTCAAGAATATCCCTGACGGATCGTTCTTGCCGGTGATAGTAGACTATGTATTACTTACGGGCACAACTGCAACTGACATTATAGCAATAAAATAATATGGGACTAGGATTAGGGTTAGGTATCTGGTGGCCTATTCAAACATCAATTATTCCTGGTTTACTGAAACTACTTAAAGCCAGAGCTGACTACTTTGAAAACGCTAGGTGTACCACCGCAACTTTACAAAATTTAGAAAATATAAAATAGTATGCCAAATTTACTTCAAAAAGCTTCCATAGTATTAACTCCTACCGCTTACGACAGCGGTAAGTTTTTATGCGCAAAACCCATAGATGGATCGGGGGATTTTGACTTCAGTAGAAATTCTGCGGCGACGCGTGTTAATTCTCAAGGGTTAGTTAAAGATGTTCAGATACTATCTAGTAATTTGGTGCAGAACGGAGACTTTAGTCAATTAGGAAGTGAAGAGGTTTCTAATGGTAGCTTTACTAATGGGGGAACAGATTGGGATTTTGGAACGGGTTGGAGTGTAGGAGATAATAAAGCGGTTTGTGATGGAACTAACATTGCCTATTTAACACAAACTGGAGTTTTAGCAACAGGGACATCATATAGGGTGCAGTTTGATATTGTAGATTATACAAGTGGGAGTGTAAAATATAGAGATAATGGTCTTGTAAGTGGACAATCTTTTTCTGGTGTTGGCAGTTATACAGATTATGTTGTAGCTGGTGGTGGTCAGTTTAGATTAATGAGTGAAAGTTTCATCGGCTCTATTACAAATATTAGTGTTAAGGAAGTAGGGCAAAATTGGAGTTTGGAGGCTGGCTGGAGTATTGGAGCTAATAAAGCGGTTGGAGATGGCACGGCTTTTACCAATATAACGCAAACACCTATACTTATACAAAACAAAAAAGTAAAGTTAACTTTTGATATTTTAGATTATGTTAGTGGAACATTTAGGTTAATACCATCAGATAGACAAGATGGATTAGATGAAAGATTTAGCGGAAATGGTAGCTATGAAGTTATTTACACATCAACAGTAGATTTTTTTAGGTTTCGGCAACAAGTATTTGTTGGCTCTGTAACAAACATATCAGTTATAGAAATTACAAATGATACTAACCTCCCTAGAATAAACTACGAGGGTTTCAGTTATGATGGTAGCGGTAATATAATTCCAGATAGCGGCTGTGGGAGCTGGTTGTGGGAAAATCAGTCAACAAACCTAATAACTTATAGCGAGGATTTTAGTAATAGTAGTTGGTTTAAAATGAATACAACTATAACAACAAACACCGTAATTTCTCCTGACGGTACTTTAAATGCTTCGTCTTGGATTACAGATACTGCAGGTCAAAAGCTTCAAAGAAGTACAATCGGTTTAACTAGTGGGAATGAATATACTTTCAGTATCTATATAAAAGCAGATACAAATATGAATGTAGGAATAGGTGGTATAACATCAGCAGTTGTATCTGTAGCAGTGACAACCGAGTGGCAAAGGTTTGAAGTAACTCAAAATCCAAATTCTACTACAAGATACCCCCAATTGCGAAATATAGGTGATAGTGGAACTTTTTACATTTGGGGTGCACAACTAGAAGAACAATCATACGCAACATCTTACATTCCCACATCGGGAACATTAGTAACACGTAACCAAGATTTATGTACCAATGGAGGTAGTGTTTCAGCAATAAATAGTGCAGAGGGTGTTTTATATGCAGAAATAGCAGCGTTGGCTAATGCAGGAACTAATAGAGCAATAGCTATAAGCGATGGCAGTACCGCAAATGCAGTAAGATTTTATTATATCGCAACAGATAATAGAATTATAGGTACTGTAAAATCTGGAGGTACAACATATTTTAACTTTAACAGTGTTTTATCAAATGCAACAGATTTTTTAAAAGTAGCTATTTCATATAAATTAAATGAATTTAAAATGTATGTAAATGGTATTTTAGTATTTACAGATACAAGCGGCAATACTCCTATAAATTTAAATGAATTAGCTTTTGATGATGGCGCTGGCAATGCCAACTTCTACGGCAAAACTAAATGCGTTGCAGTTTGGAAAGAAGCTTTAAGCGATGAGGAACTTGCAGAACTAACAACTATATAATTATGATGCAAATATATAAAACGAATTTTCCAACACAACAACAAGGGAAAGATTACCTATTGAATTTAGGGGTAATATTAGAAGTAGAAAACGAAATAGTCTTTGCACCAACAACAGCAGCAGTTGTCTATATAGGTAAGGTTGTAGAAACACCAGGTACATACGGTCCTGACGGTCACGAGATAACACCACCTGTTTACTACCCTGGGTTTGCGATTGACGTTATGTCAAGCTCTGGTTTAGATTTCGGTACTTACGCTGTATATCCAGCAGATGCGTCAGCGCATAGCTTTTATGGTTGGGCAAAGAATGCAGAAGTGCCGCCAAAAGAGGCAATTATAAATACCAAGCTGGATCCAGAAGTTAAGATCATTGTAGATGTAGAAGATAAAGCAAAAGCAATAATAGAAGAATAAAAACAAGTTTTTTAAAATTACGGGTGATTATATAATAAACAAAGAGTATGGCATACAAACAAAATTTCGGTAGAGACAATTTAACAAACTCAAACATAGCCGCTCTCACTAACGGGGGTACTGATCCAGAAACTGATCCAAAAAAACCAGTAGTAGGACCTGCTGAAAAACAAGGCGTTAATGACAAGACTAAATTTGGTTATGTTAGACCTGATCCAGAAGGACATAAGTCTACTCTACGTGAACCTTCATCTGCATTAAAAAAACACACTTGGCAAAGTATGGATCCTATTACTGGAGACAGTAGTAAGTACAAGAATGATAGCATTCTTTCTACACAGAGGGGAATGGATCTTAGTTCTTTAAACAATAGTCCTGGTGCTAATTCTTTTATGGATACATATAATAATCCTAAGACTAAAGAAATGATGCTTGCACAAACTGATCTTACTAGCAAGCAATACGACAACATGGTTGTTCAAGGGATGGAGCCTGAAGTTGTAGTTGGAGGAAATGAGTATGGATCTGCTGCGCAGTACAAGAATGGAACTGTTCACATGGGAGAAGATTACGTAAATGACGCACCAAAGGAAACACATGAAAGATCACATGCTGCTGGGTTTGACGTTATTCAACAAGCAAACATTAAGAGAGTACTTGGTAGTGCACACAAACAAGGTAAAGATAATAAGAAAAGCAGAAGCTACACTGAATACATAAACCAGCCTCACGAACAGTACGGAAACTTTGTAGAGTTTAGAGAAGGTTTGGGCTTAGAACCTGGAACAAAAATACCTCCAGAAGAACTAAAAAAATTAGTAAAGAAAAAAGGTCTTGATCAAAGTGGATTCTACAAAACATATAATGACGAAAACTTATCTAATGCATTAGAAAATGTAGCAAGTACGAATGAAAGTAAAGGCAATTCTTTTTCACAAAGGTTTAAAAGAAATAGAGATTCCGTTCTTAGTTAATAAAATATAAATCAATAAAATCTAATCAAATTATGTTAAAATCTAAACAAGAGTTAATCAATATAGTGTATGGCCTTGGGGCCGCGGTTGTAATCATCGGAGCATTATTTAAAATTATGCACTGGCCTTACGGAAACTTGATGCTTATTATAGGGCTCATAACCGAGGCGGCAGTGTTCGTTATTTCTGCATTTGAAAAACCTGAAAAATCTTTAGAGGAATCAACCTCGTTTGTGGGAGAATTAAAATCTTCCAAAGAATACAATGAAGAAATAGAAAAAGCCACATTACAAATGAAAGCTTTTTCCAAGCAAGCCTCCGATAATAAATTAGTAGCAGAAAAATTAAAAGAACAAATGGGGCAATCGGCAAAAAGTCTTTCCTCATTAAATAAAGTATACGGTGGTATGTTATCCGCGATGGGCAAAAGCTAATCTAAATTATACTAAGCAATAAAATCTAATTAAAATAAAATTATGGCAGGAGGAAAAGAAACCCCCAGGCAAAAAATGATTAACCTAATGTATTTGGTTTTCATTGCAATGCTGGCATTAAACATGTCAAAAGAAGTATTGTCTGCATTTGGATCGATTAATGAAAAATTAAACTTAGCTAATGCTAATTATGTCAGCAAAAACAATAAAGCTTTAAATAAGCTACTAAAAAAAGCCGCTACAAATAATGAATTTAAAGTAGCTTCAGAAATTGCAGATAGTGTACACGAGTTGTCAAACACATACAACAATTATTTAGCATCTCAAAAAAAACTGCTGCTGTCTAATCCTATATTTGTAAATGACTCCACTAATGAAAAAACAGAATATGAGGTCATGGACCAATCTGATTTTTTAGATAAGTTGTATTATAGAGGAGGTAAGCTAACGCAAGAGGGGCAAACATTTCTAACCCAAATGGATATCTACAGAAATAGTATGACCGCGCTACTTAAAGACGAAGACTCATTGCTGGTTGCTCAAATAAGCGATTATTTTGATTCTAGTGGCATAAAAGGGGGTGATGGCGTAATTAAAGATTATATAAGCTACAATTATGTAGGCTTCCCATTAGTTTCTTCATTAACTAAAATGACACAAATACAGAATAGTGTAAATACTATAGAAAACGATGTTCTTTTTTTGTTAGTTAACGACGCCTTAGAGGATGGTGCCGGAATAGAAGAAAATTACAAAGCAATTATGATTGCCCCTAGATCTTCTTATTACGCAGGATCTACATTTGATGGCATAATATCTTTGGGGCGAGTAGACACTTCTACTAAGCCGGCTAAAGTTGAATTGTTACTTGATGGAAAAGAAATTAAAGAAACCGAATATGAATTTAATCGGGGTAGAATAGCCCTTAAAGTAAGAGCTAGCAAAGCTGGAGATCATAAAATTACAGGAAAACTTATTTACATGCAAGATGGTAATGAGGTGGAGGTACTTGTAGATAAAAAGTTTACAACTATCAATAAGCCAAACATAGCCACAGTATCATCCGATAAAATGAATGTACTGTATAGAGGCGTTTTAAATCCTTTAACTATTTCTTTTAGCGGCGTAAATGATGAAAACATTAAAGTTACGGCTCCGGGCTTATTAAAGCTAGGCAAAGGTAAATACGGAATTAACGTCACAGGGGTTAAAAGTGGAACTGTAACTGTTAATGTATCAGGAACACTTCCGGACGGAGAGATTGTTAAAGACAAAGCTTTATTCCGTATTAAGCAGGTGCCTTCTCCACAAGCAACGCTACGAGGGGATATAGCTTCAGAAGGAGAATTTAGGCTTTTGCGATCAAGCTTACAAAGATCTACAGTAGGAGCTAGTATGGGAAAAGATTTTGATTTTGATCTTCCATTAAAAGTTACCGGATTTAGCGTGTCAATTAGGGGTTATCCAACAATAGCCGTAGAAGGCAATAGATTTAATGAAAGGGCAATTAGAGCTATCAGCAAAGCAGGAGGAGGTGCCACCGTAAGAATATTTGACATCCAAGCTAAAATAATTTCAAATTCTAAATATAGAATGCCTAAAGTGGAGCAAATATATATTTCTTTAATAGATTAAAAAAAATAACAATTAACAATTAAATTAAATCAAATGAGTAAAGTAAAACAAATGAAACCAGCACCAGTAAACACAATTACTAAAGACGAGTTAGAGAAGATTACAGGAATTCAAACAGAATTGCAATCTTATTTAGCTAACATCGGTGTATTAGAAGTGCAAAAAGCTAAAGCTATCTACCAAGTCAATATGCTTGAAAAAGACATGGACGAAGTAAAAAAAGATGTGGAAGCAAATTATGGAGCAATTAATATTAATCTTACCGATGGAACTTACGAGAAAATCGAAGTAGCATCTAAAGAGTAAGGTTATGAGTAGTATTATAAGAAAAATTAGTATCGGGGCTGACTATAAAAACGAAGCAATGCATTACTCTGTTAAACAGACAGTTTACGGCGGTCACGAGATTTCTCATATAATATTTCAAGAGTCTGATAATTCTTATAATATATTTATAAAAAAAGTAGATGAGGTGATGCCGTGGAAGAAGTTTAATTCTAACATGGCAATATCCGTTGAATATGACTTGGAGTATTAATGCGGAGCATATATGATTTTATCATAAAGCCGGTGGGCAAAAGATATGATAACGAAGTTAAGGTTGGAGAGCATACCCTTGTAACAAATAGCTCTATAGAAAGTTTTAAGTATGTTAACAATATTGCTGAGGTAGTTGAAACGCCAGTTGCATTTGCAACCCCAATAAAGAAAGGTGATTTGATTGTCGTACACCACAATGTGTTCAGGGTATTTTATGACATGAAAGGAACCAAAAAGAATAGTAGATCGTTTTTAAAAGATGATTTATTTTTTTGTAGCACGGATCAAGTTTACTTATATAAGAAAGCGGATACCTGGAAATCTTTTGGCGATAGGTGTTTTGTAGCACCTGTTAAGAATAGAAACGTTTTAAGCAACAAAAAAACAGCTGATCTTATTGGTATACTTAAAATAGGTAATAGCTCCTTAGAGGAGTCTGGAATCAATCCAGGGGACATAATAGGGTTTACGCCGAATAGCGAATGGGAGTTTGTTATAGACGACCAGATTATGTATTGTATGAAATCAAATGATATTGTTATAAAGTATGGACTCGATAGAAACGAAGAGGAGTATAATAGCCGCTGGGCACGAAGCAATTAAAGAATTAGTAAAGGTAGCAAAAGAAAAGATCGTTGACTCAGAAGAAGATATTTCAGCTGACAGACTTAAAAATGCTGCCGCTACTAAAAAGCTTTGTATACTAGATGCATTTGAAATACTTAATAGAATACAGGAAGAGGAGGGCATGATTGCGGAAGCTACAAAAGATTCTAACAAACCAGCGTTCAAAGGATTCGCAGAAGGGAGATCTAAATAATGGCTTACGAACAACAATTATACGGTATAGTCAAAGACTATATTAGGCCTCAAGCAATTAAGAAAAAGAATAGATATGCTAAGTGGGTTTACGGTTATGACAAGGAACACGATGTTGTTGTTATAAGTAAGTCCGGTAAGATAGGGGATATATATTTAATAAGCGGTGTGCATATTGCATTGCCTTTATTAGAAGGAAAGCTTAGTGCGAAAGAAACAAAGTGGAAAGCACGCGAATACCCAAAAGAACTTAGCAGAATAAAAAGTGAAGCAGATTGGATTAAGTATCCTAATGCTTTTAAAGAAAAATGGTATGAGTATATTGACGGCGAGTTTAATAAGAGGGAAGAAGGTTTTTGGTTTAATAACAAAGGCAACCCTACTTATATTACTGGCGCTCATTACATGTACTTGCAGTGGTCCAAGATTGACGTTGGACAACCTGACTTTAGGGAATCAAACAGGTTATTCTACATATTCTGGGAAGCTTGCAAAGCAGACAAGAGAAGCTATGGCATGTGCTACCTTAAAAACAGGAGATCTGGATTTTCTTTCATGGCTTCCGGCGAGACCGTTAACCAAGCAACAATATCTTTGGATGCTCGATTTGGTATATTGTCCAAATCTGGCCCCGATGCAAAGAAAATGTTTACAGACAAAGTTGTACCAATATCGGTTAACTATCCATTCTTCTTTAAACCAATACAAGACGGAATGGACCGTCCCAAGACAGAACTCGCATACAGGGTTCCCGCTTCAAAATTCACAAGAAGGAAGCTCGATTCAAACACAAAACCGGAAGAAATCGTTGGTCTCGACACCACGGTCGACTGGAAAAACACAGGGGACAACTCGTACGATGGTGAAAAACTAAAGCTATTAGTTCACGATGAAAGCGGTAAATGGGAAAGACCAACTAACATACTTAACAACTGGCGAGTAACTAAAACTTGTTTAAGATTAGGTAGCAGAATTATCGGTAAGTGTATGATGGGATCAACGTCAAACGCTTTAGACAAAGGAGGTAAAAACTTTAAGAAGTTATATGAAGATTCTGATGTAGACCGCCGAAACAAAAACGGTCAAACAAAAAGTGGGTTATACAAGTTGTTTATTCCTATGGAATGGAACTACGAAGGCTTTATTGATGAGCACGGTTGGCCTGTATTTGAAACACCTAAAAAAGAATTGCTTGGTCCTCAGGGAGATGTAATTGACGAAGGTGTTATAAATCATTGGGAGAATGAAGTTGAAGGTTTAAAAGATGATGCAGATGCATTAAACGAATACTACCGTCAATTCCCAAGAACAGAACAACACGCTTTTAGAGATGAATCGAAGCAATCAATATTTAACTTAACAAAGATTTATCAGCAGATAGATTATAACGATGAGTTACGAAACAATACAATGGTTACTAGGGGAAACTTTCAGTGGAAGAATGGTATCAAAGATACCGAAGTAATGTTCTACCCTAATAAAGACGGTAGGTTTTATATTACCTGGGTACCAAATCAAGAGCATCAGAATAACATAATAATAAAGAATGGTATTAAATACCCTGGAAACGAACATATTGGTGCCTTTGGTTGCGACAGTTACGATATTAGTGGTGTCGTTGGTGGCGGCGGTTCTAACGGAGCTTTGCATGGACTAACTAAGTTTTCAATGGAAGACGCACCCCCGAATCATTTCTTTTTAGAATATATCGCAAGACCCTCTACGGCTGAAATGTTTTTTGAAGACGTATTAATGGCTATGGTATTTTATGGGATGCCGATACTAGCAGAGAATAACAAACCAAGGTTACTCTACTATATAAGAAGAAGAGGGTATCGAGGCTTTAGTATAAACAGACCGGATAGAACTTATAACAAATTATCCGTAGCGGAACGTG
>Ga0222676_1000284_pt1 | contig 18544 bp, 26 predicted proteins | sample AntAcemetagen870_FD_179815 | JGI IMG/M metagenome (GOLD analysis project Ga0222676, IMG submission 179815) | Saline water microbial communities from Ace Lake, Antarctica - #870 | ecosystem: Environmental > Aquatic > Non-marine Saline and Alkaline > Saline | place: Antarctica: Ace Lake...
CATTACTTTAGCCTCCCGTGAAAGTTGAAGACAAAAACATGCCGCCCCCAAAACACATCAAGGGTAAAGTGCCCGAACCTCTGAAGCAAAACACCCCACTGTCTTGTACCGCCCACCTGAGGATGGTAGTGGATGTAGTGGACTCTGCCGAACCCGAGGTTTAGGTGCCGGTCTTTTCTGCCAGTCCCGAGGTTAGCTATTTTCATCGGTGACCTCTACCCAGTCACCAGCTTCTTCATCCCAAACATGTACACCCTCAGCAGGGTAGGCGATAGGTGCAACCCATAGGCAGGTGTCCTCATCGAGTACCCATGAAGCGTATGGTTGTGGCGGGATAAAAGCATCGCGATTTTCATCGTAAGTGAAACCGATACCCGCATAGTTGAACCTGAGCGCTTTGGACTGGTCAGCGCTTGGCTCACCATCCGTATAGTGAACCCCGCCGTAAGTGTTGTAGGAAGTTTGCTTCCAAACATTGCCAGTGCTTTCCGTAAACTCATCTTCCTTGTGGTCTGACTTAGCGGCAATAACAAACACAATCATATTGTTTTCGTCTAATTGAGCGTAGTGGCTCATCCTATTGTCACCGTACTTCCTGGGTCTGTTTCCGTCACCGTGTAAACACGGTTTCCCCCGACAATCGCTGAAGTCTGTGTTACCCCGCCGCTGAACGTGGCTGCCACTGTAAGGGGCAAAGTGAAAATAACGACGCCAGAACCACCAGCACCACCGTTAGAACTGCTCCCACCAGCGCCACCACCACCGCCAGTGTTCGCGGTACCCGCACCACCGACACCAGCACCACCAGCAGCAGCACCACCACCACCAACACCGCCAGCGCCACCGGAACTATAACCCTTACCACCACCACCACCAGCGCGAGTAACCGCAGAACCAGTAATGCTACTAGCCGTACCCGCACCACCCGCAGAACCAGTGCTACTTGTCGCATCAGCAGCAGCAGCGCCAGCACCACCACCACCAGCGCCAGCATAAGTAGTGCCAGTAGTAAAGAACCCGTCACCACCCGCGTTACCCTGCGATGGGGACACCGCAGGCGTGTTGCCGGCAGCACCATCCCCAGAATAGTTACCGCCACCACCAGAACCACCAGCAATACCATTTTGCGCCGAACTCGTGCCACCAGCACCACCACCACCACCAGAAGAAATGATGGAAGAAAAAACAGAATTAGAACCACTAGAACCCGCAAACGGCGAACTATTTACACCGCCAGCGCCACCAGCACCAACAACTATCGAAAAAGTTGAAGAGCCGAGAGAAATCGTTCCGGCCCGATAACCACCAGCGCCACCACCACCTCCAAACGCGTAACCACCACCGCCACCACCAGCAACAACAAGATACTGACAAGCGTAAGGCGGAACCCCAAAAGCTGCTGACATATTGTTGAACTTCCTGAAGTCCCTTATGGAACTGTTCGCCATACTTGTTACAGCCACAACAAGCCCCCTAAACTGTTACTTCAGCACCGAAAGCATTGATGGACAACCGGTCAGCAGTACCCGCCGAAACCGTCACCACATCAGTAGCCTTCAAAGTGATACCCAAAGTCAGTGTGGTCGAATCATTCGCAGCCACCGGCACATCATAAGCAATATAATGCTGGTTCGAAATCGCATCCCCATCCACACGGATAGCCAGGCGGAAAGTTGTTGCGCTCGCAGTCCGGTTAGCAATGATAACCGTGCTGACAACCGTCTCAGTCGAGGCAGGGCAGGTGTATAAGTCCGTCAGCGAAGTCGTAGTCAGGTCAAGCTGACCAAGTGATTTATATGATGTTGCCATTATTATGCTCCCATGAGTAGAAAGTTAGTTTCGAAACCTACGCTTGCCCCGCCCGCAGCAACCCACGCGCTCCCAGTGTAATACTGAAGCGCATCCACATCTTTGAGGAAAACGTGCATACCCTCAGTTGGCGAAGTGATAGCTGCATCGCGTGCCGTACCATCAGCAAAAACCATAATTGACTGCTGCATCAAATATGTGTCAACTTCAACAGCGGTGAGAACATCACCTGCCTGAAAGTCTTTGAAGCCGGCACCTGCCATGTTGTTACTCCTTAGAAGGCCAAAGCGTTAGAACCCAGTTTACCGAACACTGTGTCGTCAAGTACCAGGAATGTAAAGTCAAGCGAGGCTACCCCAATAGTAACGTCGTGTCTATCCTCCCGCACCCCGTTATCAATTTTGATAATCTGACCGTACTGCACAATAGGCGTTCCGATGTTGTTCGGGGTGAACTTGATAAGGATAACGTCCCCAATTTCCATACCAAGAACCGTCGCCTTATTCGCGCCCCCTATGGTGTCGAGATTCATGGATATAGCTTCAAAACGATATTCCGGGTCTGCATATTTGCTCACAATAAAATCAGCCAGGTTATCAAGCTGCTCGGTACTGTTCACCAGTGTTGCAATACTTTCAGCGGTCACCCCGTAAGCGGTTCGACTGCGCGTGTTTTCTGCAACCCCCGTGCCGGCTGCTGACGTTACCGTGGTGCTGTTCACTAGCAACTCAGTACCGTAGTTGACCGCCACGCCGGTAAAAGGAATACCCGTACCGTCATCCGCAAACGTGACAACACTGCCGGTGGTAGGCGTAGCGTCAATCCTGCTGAGAAAAGTAAGAATGCCATCACGCGATATAAAGAGTTGCCCCTGCTCTGAAGCTTCAACCGTGTGCAAATAATCAAGCGCGTTACCCTCAATAGTGTCAGCGCCGAGGATAGATTCGCCCTCGCTTATGCTGCGCCGGTCAGCCGGCCAGTTCACCGAAGGCATATCCAAAACAGCCGTCACGCGCGCCCCGCTGTCCTGCACAGTTGCAACCTCGGTTCTAGTCTGTTGCCTAGCCAACAAAGTGAATTCATCGGTGGCCTGAATAACGGCGTTACTCTCGCCCGAGGGGTCGTAAAGAAAGTTCCAGTCATCAACAGTGCCCGTGAAAACTCGGACACCATCCGTGCTAACCCTCACCTCGCGGCGGGGTACAACAAGCCTGCCAAACTGAGCCGATGCGTATTGTGGGTCAAATGCTCGCGCTTCGTTATTCAAAACAACCGCACAAGTACCCGCATCAAATCTGTCCAGCTCACGGTTCTTACCACGCGCCACAGAAACGGTACGAACAAAAGCTGACACATCGGCAAACGTTACGCCGCCCAAAGTGTAAACCGTATTGTCAAGCACACCGGCTACGAGGTCGTCAAGGATAAAACCCTCAACATCGCTCACCTCAACAACGGTAGCCATTACGCCCTCGCAAAGACCGGCCCGGACAGCCGTTCGTATCGTCTTATCTCTTTCACAATCTGCTCCCCGATGCGTTGGCCGTCGGAACCCATACCTGCATTCACCGTGATGTTATATGTGCCCCCTAAGCCGCGTGCTTTGTTGAGCGGGATAATCGCTTCGGGGCCGGCCTCGCCAATCATCCCAAGCACAGGCCCAGTAACGATGCCACCTTTAGCGAACGCGGATACAGATGCGTTAGCACCCGGGAACATATCGATACCAAACTTGTCCCGCAGCGCCATCTTGGCGACAGTTTCTTGTAACACGCCAGGACTGAAGATGCTTTGCCCGCCACCCGTTTCGCGGTTGCCCCCACCGCCAGAATCAAGCGCACCCATCGAGTACCTGTCAAGTACGTCACGAACACCGGTAGTGTCCACATCACGGAATTTGCTCAAATTGATACCAGGCGGTTCCGGCATCTCAATCTCACCGAAAGTAACCTTACCTACCATGTCAAAATCGGTTCCGAGAAACTCGTTGCTAGCGGCTAAGGCCTTATTGATGTTCTCGACCCAACCGTTCGTCCAATCTTCAAGACCAGACAGCATCGTGTTCAAACTACCAATCAGCCACGTTGAAAACTCATACCAGCGTTGACGCCAGCTTGAGATAGTTTCAGAAGTTTCAGCAGCCCAGACAGCAAACACCCCAATCAGATACCCCAGCGCCGGCACGACGTTATTGTTGATGGTTTCGACAAGCCACTGCATCATCGGGATTACAACCGTTTCAAGGATGTAACCGATAAGCGGTAGCAGCTCCTCAATCAGCGGCATACCCGCCTCGATAAGGTCAACCACAAGCGGGGCAAGCGCTTCAAAAAGCTCGGCAAAGATAGGCATCATCTGTTCAATCAGCGGGGCCAGCTGTTCAATAATGTCTGTAAGCAATGGCGCAAACAGCGACATCACATCGCTCAGAAAATCTCCTACCAGTGGTATCAGGGTTTCAAAAATTGGCAACAAAGCGTCAATCAAATCTACGAACGGCGGCAGAAGTTGGCTAATCAAATCTAAAACGATACCAGCGATATCCCCGATGATAGGCAAAAAGGGTAACAGCGCCTCAACCAAATCAACAAAAACGAAAGCTAACTGCTCAAGTATTGGGGTCAAGTCCTCAAAGATTTGAGCAAAGATAGGCAATAGGCGGTCTATGGCCGGCTGCAAAGCGGTCATCAGCGTCAATAAAATAGGTATCAGTATCTTGCCAATTTCAAGACCCACATCTTCAAGCGCAGACTTCATCAGGGCAAACTGCCCGCTAATAGTTTCAAGCTGTTTGCCCGCAACTTCCTCGGTAGTACCCCCAGCTTTGCGCAGCTCTCCTTCGTATTCACGGATAGCATCACTCGTACCCAAAAGGGTCATCAATGAGCCCAGCGTTCTGTCGCTGAAACCCATCTGCAAGAGCGAAGCCTTTGCCGTTTCGTCAGACATACCGGCCAGGCCGGTTTCAAGGTCGCCGATGATGTCGGCCATGTTATTCATGTTGCCGTCAGCGTCAAACACCTCCAGGCCGAAAGCTTTGAATTCGCTTGCGTTTTTGATTGCCTTTGTTGAAAGGTCACGCATAACGATGGACAGCTGGTTACCAGCTAGCTCGCCCTTCACGCCCTGGTCGGCAAAAGCAGCCAGTACCGCCACACCTTCCTCAACGTCTTTGTTCACCATCTTGAGGGCCGCACCGGCTTTGTTCGTCAGTGAGCTGGAGAACTGTTCAACAGATGCGTTCGCCAAAGTGTTTGCTTTCACCAGCACATCAGAAACACGTGACATATTCGCCATGTTTTGTTCGGTGTCATCAACCGACAACCCGAGTGCGCTTTGCGCATCAGTAAGCAAGTCGGTAGCCAAAGCCATATCAAACATCCCGGCCTGAGCAAAGCTTGCAACCTTAGGCAAAGCCTTCAAAGATTGTTCGGCATCAAGCCCGGCGCTTGCCAGGAAGAAGAAAGACTCGGCAGCCTGGTCTGCGCTGAACGTTGTTGTCTTAGCAACCTCGCGCGCAGCATTCGCCATATCGTTACGCATAGCGTCAGACACGTTGCCCATAATTGCGACGGACTGCTGCATCTTCGCGTCAAAATCAGCAAACGACTGAACACCTTTGACGGCGATAGCGCCTATAGCGGCTGTGGCAACGGCGGCAATTTTGCCAACGTTTTTGCCAAACTTCGCCATACCAGATTCGGCCTTAGCGAAACCCTTTTTATCAAACTTTGACAGAATGTTTAGATAAATTGCCATGTCACATCGCTCTCAGTTTTTGGTTCGTTTTCGCTGCAAGCTTGTTCACAGCAACAATAGCTATAGCCGTCACGTAAGGCCTTGAATCAATAAAAGCGTCATACGCAAAATAACCGGCCCTGCCCTTGATGGGGTAATACTTTTCCAAACCGGCAATGAGGCCATCGCCCTGTCCGGCAACCCTGTGAGTACGAGCAACCTTATCGCCGGCACGCTGGTACTCCTTAGAGCGGGGCTTAGGGCTATTGCGGCGCAAACCCGCCAGCTCGGCATAATCAAAACCAAGCCCCCGGCTACCACCAGTCACACTAATGCTGACAAGCCGCTTGCCGCCTCGCTTAGACCTGCCGGGGGTGAAGTTTACGAGGGGTTTGTTTATGCCGCGCCAGCGTGTCTTACCCCTGTGGCGCATACCCCGCAGCTTTGTTTCACGTGAAACACTTGCAGCAATCTTTGCCGTGACAGGTTCAATGCTTTTTTTCAAACCGCTACGCAGTTCACGAACCAGCTTGTCGTCTGTTTCGCGTAAAACTTTTAGCGCTCGGTTGATACTAGCTTGGTCGAACGTAACTTTTGTAGCTAACACCGGCGGCTCCTAACCACCCTATTCTATCGCCGGCCCTGTTTCTGTTGACGGTTACGCCAGACCAGGTAGCGCTCAATAGTGAACAACATCCGCGGTTCAAGTGTCAGAAGCTCGTTCGGGCTTAGTCCCGACTCAACAGCAAGGCTAGCGATGTGCCAGTGCATTGACTCATCGCCGAGCCCTGCTATTTTTTTGGCTCGCCTGCCGTTACGCTGTCAACTGTTTCAAGCCACTTCTCGAAATCAAGCTTTGTGTCGCCCTTACGTTGCAGCACGTGCCACGCCAGGAAGAACAAGTGTGTTAGCCTCAACTCTTTTTCAAGCCGGGCCATACTCATGTCAAACTTTGTTTCAAAAGCAACAATGTCAGCGGCAATACCGATAACGTCAGCGCTTGTACCGTCGTTGAGTAATACGTGTAGGTTGAAATTCATAGTTCTATACTATGCGACAGCGCGGGTAACCGCACCAACGACAGGCCAGGTGACTGACATCGTGGCGAGGTCGCCGATTGAATTAGCTAGCGGTTGGGTTTGCGTAACTAAAGCGGTAAAGGAATATGAGGGGTTGTCGGCTCCAACCGATGCGCTAGTTGGAAGGCAAACGATAGTTACGTTTGTTCCGAGCGCAGCGAACAAAGTTTCGTCAACAGACCCGCTAGCAAAGTCCTGGTGAAAGTCCAGGCTTACAGAAGCATCCTTCAGTCCACCGATACGAGTACGGTACGCCGAACCGAATGCTGTCGTTTCCTGTTCTTCGCTTGTGATGTCAATAGTGACAGCGGCCAGGCTAGTGCTGAAATCCGTGCCATCAATAGTAATGCTGTAGTCCTGTGCAATAAGCTTGGCCACGTTTGCTCCTTATTCTGAGTACACCGTCACGATTACATCCATCGCAACGTATGTTACTTCACCAATAATAGCGGAACCGATGTTTGTCATTTCAGTTACCCGACAGTCAATCGCAGCGCCGCCTAGTGTTTTATCCGATTCTATCGCAGCCTTGACAGAGCTTGCGCCGGTGCTTATATAGTCGTTCAGTCGTTCCTGCGCACGGCGTTCGTCAACCCTAGCGACAATCACTGAAACGGCGAACTGTAAAGAGTTTAGGCCAGCCCCAAAAGCTGTGTCGTACTGTACGCTATTCAAACTCACGACAGCAATCGGGGGACTGATGTTGTCGGGTATCTCGGCGGCTGTACGAAGCCCGCTAATCGTGCCAACGTTTGCCGCTATACCGTCACGTATATCTGTGATGTTCACGCCATCAAGACCCTTCTGTAGGGCATGAGCAAAGCTTCAATGTCTGGGTCAAATCGGCCAACCCTGATAAGGCCCATGTCGCCGAAACCTGCCACACCCAGGGGAGAGTCATATCTTTTGAATTGGCGAAGCGAGTACAGGATTGCAGCTTGCTTGATTGCAATAGGTGTTGTCGCGTAACCAAACTCGCCTACAACTTGCACCGCCGCTTCACCGGCGTTGATGTTGCGTGGTTCGTAAATCGGGAACACATAGTCACCGATTGCGCGTATGCGGGTTGCGGGTGTTTCAATTCCGCCGATGGTTCCGTTCAAGGGTTCAAGCTGGTAGTCAGTTGTCGCCCAGGTTACGTCGTAAACACCGTCACCCATAGAGGAAGTTTTTAGCGTCGTAATAGTGCGCACATCTTCAACCTGTGTCAGAAAATTATCTTCGGGCGTATATACGCGGGTTATTGTTCCTACGTCGTAAAACACCCGTTCGCAGTATCCGTCTATTTCGCGGCTTGCAGCTTCGATAGATGTTTCGAGCAAGCTGTCGTCAACGGTATCGGTCAGCGGTATGCGCAGCGCGTTTTTTACTTCGTCGAGTGTGGCGTAGCCGTTACTGATGGCCATGTGTTACCTCCAGCTCCTATTCTACCTGTTCGGGTTGTTTGAAACTTTTTTACTGACGGAGTTGCGGTAGCCCTGGATTGCTGTATAGTTATTTACAACAGCAACGAAAGGGAAACCAATGAACACCGACAAAATTCAAGTCCAGGTCGTACAGCTCGACTCTTTCATGGGCTATGAAGTAACACGCGGAGGGTCGTTCGACGACCTCGACAGCCTGTTCGATGCCATCCGCCGAGTCGGCATCGACCGCATCCTGTCAATCGAAATCACGAGCAACACGAAAGGGAAACCATGACCAACACAACCAACGTAATTGCAGAATTCGACTGGGGCACCGTGCGCGTAATAAACAACAACGCATTCGTTGAGCGCACAGATGGCCACATGAACAAGGCAGACGTGACTACGGCACTTGCTGAAGCGGGATACCGTTTGGCGAGCGCCGGCAGAGAGCTAAGAGTGCCCCATATGAAAGTGCGCACCTACAGGCTCGCCACAGCCTAAGTAAAAAGGGAAGCCCCCCTGGAACCTACAACCAGGGGGGCAACCTTTTCGGGTCAGGCTATGCCTGAACCAAGTGCTTCACGTGACCAGCGTGCGTCAGCTTGCCGTCGAAACGGTAAACGAAACGGTACGCGGTAACGTCGTTGGCGAAGTAAGCATCCGTTGAGGTTGCAACTTCGAGTCCGGTGGTGACCAGTTTGTAGCTGGGGAAGTGACCGAACAAAACAGTCTTCTCATCAGTAGCAATGTCGGCCATCGCAACGTTCTCAGTCATCTCGTACCCGAGCAGACGGTCAGGGCCGCCGACCTGTGGGTCGTAGATGTAAGCGCCGCTGCCGTCTTTCAGCTTACGGATAGCAGCAATGGTGCTGCCGTTCGCCATGAAGCCAGCGCCAGGAAGTCGGCGGACAGCCCCATCAGTGGAGTAAGCGAGTTCGATGAGTTCGTCAGCGGTGATAGCGCTTGCAGAGGCGGCAGTTACACCCAGGCCAGACGCAACAACTACACCCTCGGTTTCGCTTGAACCGGTACCAACAGTAGCCAACGAGTTGACCTGCGTTCCGATTGCGTTACCAGCTTGCTCGGCGATAGTTGCCTGAATGTTGAACCCTGCGTCATCAAGAAGCTCGTTCGCAATTTTCACGATGAATGCCTGCTTGAATGGCTGCAAAAGCACCGAGCTGAAAGTTGGCTCGGAGTCGCTAATAGCGGCACCCTCGGCAACCTGTGCGGCTGACGAGTAAGCGGTCATTATCGGAATGCGAAGGTCGTTTCCAGATGAACGCTGGATAACATCAGACACATCGAGCATGGGGCCAACCTGACGGGCCAGGAGGTAAACCTGCTCCAGGAAGTCCACGGGCACAGTGTTTGCGGAACCAACGAGCGTGGCGCGCTTTTCAGCGTTTGGCATGAACTCGTGTCCACGCACTTCGCCACGGTACATCGCGCGGAAGATGTCAGCGGTATCGCTGCGCTCCTCTGCGGGGGTGAAGCCGCGCGCAGCCTCGGCTGCTTCGTTGCGGCGTTCTTCGTTGCGGGTTGCAACTGCGATGGCCTCATCGGAACGACGGATATCGCTTTCGATACGGTCAATCTTTTCAAGTTCTGCAGCGTCAAGACCGCGCTTATCTGCCTCGGCACCCTCGATAACATCGCGGATTTGCTCGGTCAGGTTTGCGCGAACTTCTTGCTGGCTCTTTACGAACTCAGACAATGTGTTCTCCTTTGTTGTTTGTTTGCAGCGGCGTTGACGCTCAGCTAGCGGGTTTGTTTGCCGGCAGAGTTGACTCACGGTTCCGGTGTAAAAATTGTACCGAACAAGCTGTCAATCATTTTCTGGTTTGGGGTTGCATTAGGTTTGGATTAGTGTATAGTTGTTTACAACAGCAGCACCCACCTACCGAAAGGAACCAAAAATGAACACCAAAGAAATAACGAAAGCGACCCAAGCGAACGCCGAAACCTACCGTATGGCACAGCACAAAACTTGGGAAGCCAAGAGCGACCTGAACACCTCGTATAGCCTGCCAGGTGGCGGCTACCCCGTGAACGCCGAGCGGGCCGCAGAAGATATTGCCAAGCTCCGCGAGTTTGTTGCCCTGCGCAAAGCACAGACAGCCCTACTGGAATCGCAGTTGATTTACCTTGAGTTCAACATTGACTGCGGCAACTTTGAGGACTTTTGGGCAAGCGAGAAAGCCGAACAAGAGGCGCTCAACGCACGCCGCGTAAGCTAACCAGCTACCACGGGCAAGCCAAAGCCCCCCGCGTGAAAGGGGTTACGCGGGGGGCTGACCCGTCCTAGCGCGTTTCTTGCGCCTCTATGATGCGGGTTTCTTTAGCAACCGGCTTTGCTTTTTTGTCATCACTGACTGCCGCCGGAGTTTCATCAAGCCGGATAATAGCATCGGCAAAAGCCGGAGCCAACTGTTTTATATTCCCGCTTTCGGGGTTGCCTGCAACCTTCATGATTGCGTTGATAATTTCTGCGCGGTTAGCCATTACAGACCTTTCAGGAGTGCGAGCTTTTTCTTTTTCAAGGCAAGCATATCGAAGTCGCCCTGTGGTGTTGCGTTAGTTACCTGCTCGGCGGGCGTTAGCTCGTCCATCACAGTATTCAAGAGTTTGCGGTCATCGTGTGTAATGTCGTCACCGCTCTCAAGCTTTAGCAAAGCGTCAGCCAAAGCGTCAATGTCTACGTTTGCCCGCTCAGCAATCTTGTCAAGGCCGCGTACAGTAGTTGTACCCGCTGTGCTGGTGTAAGCGGGGAAGGCTACGATGCTTACTTCGTGCAAGCGTACTTCGTTTAGTGTGCGCTCTCGCCCATCATCGCTCCACTGGTCGCCGCCCTTTGGCACGGTAAATCCGAAGCTCATAGCGTCAACATCTCCACGGCGCAAAAGCTCCGCGGTGTCACGCCCCGTGGTGGTGTTAGGCAAATCTGCGGTAACCCGCAACCCGCGGTCATCTTCTGTCAGAACAACAGTCCCGGCCCTGCTGCTGCCTAGCACTGCGCCTGTGTCATGGTTCCACAAAAGCTTGATGTCGTTACGCGACTTCAAAGACCTGATGAATGCCCCAGGCGCGATGCGTTCGGTGAACGGTAGTGGCTCGCTGTCGGAATTGAATACTGCGGCGTAGCCAGTAAACTGCATCCCATTTTCGGTTTCACGCACCTCATAAGTAGTTGCGCTGACTCTTGTTTCCATTTTGCTCACGGCTTCACCTTTCGCCCGGCCTTCATTTTCTTCTTCAATTCTAGCAACTACACCCATCGCATATTCTTTAGCCCGCATAGCGGCCCGCTTGGACGGCCCAGAACCCCACAATAAGTGAGCAACAACACCGGGCGAAGGATAGTCCTCGTTGTCGGGGTTAGCGGCAGGCGCGTCAAGGTCGGCCTCGTGCCGTGCAATCCATGCTGCAAGGCGCACCCACTTGTCAGCGGTAACTGTCCCGTTTACCATAGCTCGTGCTTCACGCACAGTACGTTCAACCAAACCATCACCAGCCATACCGTCTTCGTAATACTTCAAACCCTGTCGCGCCGCAGCTTTCATATAAGCCGGCGGTTCAAGATTTACCGCACGAACTTCAGTGTAAGACCTCAAACTGTTTATCTTTGTCAGTGAAGTAAATCGGTGACCAACCTTCACATCAGTTGCGTTATACCCTTCGTCGCCTTCGCGCCACACCACAATCAATGCGGCTGGGTCGTCAGGCGTTCCGTTTACAACAAAACTGCTATTCGGTACATCAATCTGTCCATCTTGTACGATGCGCTCAATGCGCCCGCGGGCCGTGCCCCCGCTGCTTTTCCAAGATACAAAGTCGTTCACGGCTAATTCGTCTGGCGCGGCGCGGTTTGCCTCATTGGGTTGCCAGGCGTTGCAATACTGTCCCCCACCCACGTACTCGCTCCACTTTTCGCAATAGGCACGGCCTTCATCATCGAGTTTGTCCTCATTGAAAAATATGCAGTTGCCGCACGCACGACCTTCGGGTACGTCGTCTGACGTTGCGGGCCGGTAGTTGTCGGGCAAAGCACGAAATTCACCCTCGTAAGTACCGCCGGGTTCCATATTTTCTTCAAGGCTGACCGCAACCATTTGCGCAATCGCTGCATCTTTAGTTGCTTGACAGCTCACCAATGCGCCGCCCTCCTTTACAACCGCCCAGGCCTCGCAGTCAGGATGTCTATCAGAAATGAAATATGGCATCAGTCGTTCTTCTGTATCGGCAAGACATGAAGCGTCGGGTCACCAGCGGTTGAGTATGCGTAAAGTTTATCGTTAGGTCGCAGTGTTAGGTGAATCGTTCCGCCATCGTGTAGATGCAAACCGTTAGACCCGGTTACCGTTTCGTTACCTAGAAAAACAATTTTAGACTGCGAATGGTCAGCTTCGTGAACGATAATGTCTTGCGCCATGTTGTCGGCAGAAGCAATCAAAACCCGCGTATCTTCTGCGATAAGGTATTGTGCATTGAGGATAGGCATTACTCAACCTCGTAAACAGACTCAGGGTTTGCCGGGTCAATTTGTGCAACCTGTTGCAGCTGCGAGCTGGGAAGGCCTGTGTGTTCAATGGCCGGAAGCTCCATCGCAGAAAGAACCTCGGCAGGGTCGTAGCCTGCATAGACCAAAGCCTGTGCCATCTTGACCTTCTCCCCGCGGGCCTTCAGGTCAGCTGCGTCAATGTTCACGTTCGCCAACGGCACACGAACAGTGTCAGCAGCCACATCATCAATCGCCCGCAAATCCTCAAGTACGCGCACGTCATTGATTGTCAGGAACCCTGACTGCAGCCCCGTGCTGTAAGCGCTCATCCGCGCCTGTATATCTGCGCGCAACAAACCGTCAAGCTTAAACTTAATAAAAGCGTTTTCGCCGTTCGGGTACCTGCTGAGCAGTGGGCTAAGCGAGCTTTCTATCTTTGTGATGATAGGCCTCAGGCCGTGGGTAACCCAGGCTAGATTTGTCTGCTCGACGCTCGCGTAGCTGTTCGTACCAGGCAGGGCCAATAAGTGTGGGGGTACGTTGAAAGCACGCGCCACATCTTCGACAGCCATGTGCCGCGCTTCGATAACCTGTGATTTTTCGGGGTCGGTTTGTGTTGCTTTGAATGTTGCCCCGCCACTCAGCACGCCGGTACGGTGGCCTTTGCGCCACCCGCGGTGTCGTTTGTCAAACCCTAACGCCAGGTTAGAAGCCTGCTCGGCTGTCAAGTTGCCAGGGAACTCAATCACGCCCGTCAGGTTTGTGCCCTGCCCAAAAAAAGTCGCCGCGAACTTTTCCAAAGCAAGAGCCAATCCGAAGTTCTCTTTCAAAACCTCAACGCGCGCCACACCCTTGACGTTGCCAGGGCGAACCACGTCGGGGATGAAGATTATTTCATCTGCGGTGAGGGGTTTCTTTTCGCCCTCAACCGTAAACATCAACCGCCCCAGGCCGTTACGTTTCACGTCAACCTGAGTGGGGTTCAATACAACTAGGTTGACAACCTCGCCGCGCTGATTGCTAAAGATGCGGATATAAGCGTTTCCATCAAGTAGCAGAGAAGTTATCACGGCGCTGTAAAAAGCTTCACGGGGTAAGTCAATATCTGGCTGGGTCACCCATGCTGGTCGCGGTGTGTAGAGCTGCCGCTGTTCATCCGTCCTGACATACGCTTCGATTGGTAGCGTGCTTATTGTGTCAGCGATTAGGCTTATCGCCGAAAAAACAGCATTGACTTGAAAGACAGTTTTGCTGTTTATGTTTGTGCCTGACTCGTTTTCGAACGCCAGCGAGTCGCCTGACTCAAATACGTTCTGAAAACTGACAGCCCGCGTTTCAAAAAGTTTGTTGAATACCATTTATCGTCCTAGCGCATATCCGATGGCGACCATGAAAGCGCCACCTACTATCAGGCCGGCGGGCATAAAAAGAACCGCAACACCTGCCGTAATCGTTACCGCCCCGGCTACTTGCAAAATCGTTGACATATCACCTATCCAAAGAACTGAGGTACGACTTCTTCTATTCTACCCACCGTAGCTCTATCAACTGCCAGAACCGCTGCCACGGCCCCGTCAATCTTGCGCGGGCTGTGCCTGTTTTCTTTCACAATTCGTGGCCCCAGATTGTCAACTTTTGTTACCGCGTTGGCAAGGTGGCGGGCCAATACCGGATTTCCGTCTTGCACTAGGCGTTCCTCGACAACAGCGTCATAAAATTTCGCGCAGGCCGGAACCATACGACGGGCTGAAGTTGAGGGCCATTCGATAATCGGCACGCCCTGTTCCTCAAGAACCATCATGCTGCGCTGCCACCTAAAAGGGTCGCACGCCACCTCACGCACTTTTGGAAACTGTTTGCAAAAGTCAAGAATTGTCTGCTCAACGTCAGCAATATCCACCCGCCAGGTGTCGTCGTCGTTTTCTAAATCTTTCTCCCACGCTTTCACCAAAAACACTTTCACCGGCTCGTCACCCTGCGGGACAACAGCACCAACCACCACGGAAGCATCGCCACTGAACGAACCATCAAAAGCAAGCACAATTTCGTCATCGGGTGACGGTTCGAACGTTTGTTCGCATTTCTCCCACGCGCCGGCAGGTAACCAGCTCAACGCGCTACTCACCCACTGGTTGCATCGCTTCGTACGAAACTGTGGTTCGGGTGTACGTTTCACCGCGCTTCCAAAATCGCTAGGCGCGTTCAAGTCACCATAGCCGGGGTTTGCTAATCTCCAAGTTTCGGGGTCGCGGTGGTCGCCATCGTTTTCCCACCATGCCATAAAGAAAGTCGGGTCATCAATTTCACCCCGAGCAACCTTCTGCCCGTACTGATAAAGACTATAAGCAATCGAATCGCGGCCCGTGCTATCGCTTTTCACCCCAGCTGTCGTAATCGCTACAAGGGTTGCAAGGCTACCTCTCGAACCCATCGCCAAAGACATAACATCGAAAAGTTCGCGGTTCGGCTGTGCATGAAGCTCATCAAATAAAACGAAATGCGGATTCAGGCCTTCCTTTGAATAGGCTTCAGCGGATAGGACGCGGTACACCGACCCCAGCTTTGGCACCTCAATAGCGTCACGATACGTTTTGGTTATTGCTGAAAGCTCCGCGCTTGCCTCAATCGTTTTTTTTGCGTCAGCAAACACGATACGCGCCTGCTCTTTCTCTGCAGCCACGGAATATACTTCGCCACCTCTGGGGCCAAGTACGAGGCTATATAGCGCCAGGATAGAACCTAGCGCTGATTTGCCATTCTTTCTAGGCATCCCGATAAGGTTTGTGCGATGGCGTAGGCCGTTTTCGTCGTATGCGAAAATATGTTCGATAAGTGCCTTTTGCCATTCACGAAGCACTAGCTGCTGTCCCGCATTACCGGCGACACTATCTTTTGTGATGATGCCGAAGGTTTCAGCAAAATCAATAACCATATTTCCTTCGCCCATCGCTACCGAGCCAATCGGCACCGGCGTAAGCCATTGAGGGTCGGCCACATTATCGGCGAGCGTAGTATTCATCAATAACCTTTCTCGCTATCGCCTGATTGGCTTTTGGTCTTTCTTCCAGCCGCTTCAAACAAACATCGCGGCCAGGGTTCAAATCAACAATACGCCCGCTCATAGCGCGATAGCTTGCCCGCACGTCAGGTGAAGGGTCGGTATGAATAATCCAGTAACCCCGATACCTGTCACCCTGCGCCACTGTAAAAGTTTTTTTGACAGCAGCCTGCCGGGCTTCGCGGGCGATGCTGCGCACCACCTCGTCATAATCGTGGGGCTTTGCGTCAGGCGTTGTTATCGCTAGGGCAATCCTGTCCATGTCAACGACAACATCGCCAGGTTCCCAACGCTCCTCGCAATAAGTTGATTTACCCGAGCAGGGCGGGCCAGTAACTACCGTAATCACGGTTACTGCCTGTCAGCTCGACGCGCCATCAATTCTTCCAGCTTGCTCTGCGTTTTTACCTCGGCAACACCTAGCCGGCCACGGTCGGTCGGCGTGAACCCCAATAGTGAGAGGTTGTTGATAATCAAACTTTCAAGGGCGCGCAGCCCGCGCCGTTCTTTAGCCTCACCATCTCGCATCACCTTTGCGCGAAGGTTCCATCTCTCGTCAACCATCTCGCACGTCATGAGCAACAACTCGACGTCTGTGCTGGGGCTAATCCAGTTAGCACCCATACCCCAAACTTTGTCCCAAAGCGCCCGGCCAGGTTGCAGCAACGGGCGTTCCGGTTCTGGTGTTTCTACGGCGGCCTGAATAAGCTGCACAGTATTTTCGTCAGGCAACGGGCGGCGGCCAGGGTTACCGAGCAACCGTTTTTGCTCAACCGGCTTGGGGGGTCTACCGTTTTGAGGCATTTGCACCTCCTACGGTTTCGAGCCCTGAGGTCGGATTCGCACCGCCTTCTCCTAACCGGAAGTTAGGCGCATCGCTAATAATGCTTTCAGGGCGTTGTCCACGATACAGTGTCGCGCCCATTTCTTCAATCTGGCTGAACGGCAACTCGGGGACTTTCAGGCGGCTACGCCACGTCGGGTCAATAAAATAGAGGTAACGCAACTGAAAGCCCTCAAGTGCTTCCCAATTCTTGAACTCATCTTTGAGCATTAGGTGATAAGCCTGCATCGTGTGCATCACTTCGCCGGTGACCGGGTTGCGCCTCAGCGCCTCGCTTTTGCGTATGTCGGTCAACTGGAATCCGCTTGCCCTATAAATAGCTCCGTCGCCGCACTGTGTTGCATCGGCAAAACTGACAACCCATTTGATGTGGGGATAGTTTTTGCGCAGAAAGCGCATCGTGTAAGCAATAGCCCTGCTCTCGCTGTTACGAGGTAACCAGTCGGCAAAAGCCATGCGGTTCAATTCTATAAAATCGTTCCACCCCGTCCCCTCAACTAGGTTCATCATATTTTTCTTGACCATGCTAGGGCCAAACTGCATAGCGCCACCGCATACGCCATTCAGAAATACGCCGAAGTGTAGTTGGCTGTTCGGCACAACTTTGCCGCTGTAGTGCAAGTTTTTTATCACCCTGTTTGCGTCAGACGCTTTTATGGGCTTGATGATGATGTCTTTAGCGCTAACCATCAGCTGTGAACCTTTGTGGAGGCTACCGGAATTGAACCAGTCGGAGCGGCACCTGCCGAGCCCCCCTGTGTGACCCATTGTTGGTCGCGCCTAAATATAGCAGAGGATTTCGGGAAGGGTAGTTGCAGCTTCGTCAGCCTGCGCCTCATTCCTTTGTTCAGTGGGTAGGCGTAAAAATAACGATGCGCGTCAATAATCTCGCCAGGCCCGAAAAGTTCCTCGCCCACCTGTTGCGGCGTTTTGCCTTTAGCGTCAACCCTGCCAAAGCGCATAGGCGCGATGATGTTTTTATACTCACCTGCTGCGGTGAGGTAAAAGTCGCTGCTCGGTTGCGCCCCAAAATAGAGCCAACCGCTCGCCTGATAAACAATCCCGCAATCATCTTTGCAACCTCCAGCGTGAGTCACCACAACCTGCAAGTCATAATCCTTTTGCAGTTTTTTCAAAATACGTGAAAGCACATAGCTTTCAGTATTGTGGCCGTAATCGTCACTAATCCACAATCGCTGCATCTCAAGGTACTGTTCGCGTTCAACGCTGTAAGCAATCTTTGCGATTTTTTTATCCGTTTGTGAACTGTAACCAAAAACACATATCCCGACCAACTTGCCGTTATCCATCAAAGCGACATTTACTTTCGCGCCCTGGGGATATGTTTTCATGTAATGGCGGCTCTCGCACACACGTTTCGCTACTGCGCGGTCACAATAAACAAATTCGATATTCTCAAACTCGGCCATCGTTATACCACCCACAAATAAAAGCAAGCGCATTAGCGCTGCCATTATCGTTCAGCTCGGAAGTTATCTGCTCGTTTAGTTTTGCGTTCGCCACAGCCTGCCTCACTAGCTCAGCTTGCTCCGAATGCAGAGTAAAAGTAATTTGCTCCATATCGCTTTTCCCGCCGGCCTCAAGCATCGGTGCCTCAACTTCCTGCACATCAAAAATACCCAAGTCGGCATCAGTGAAACCAAAATCTTCAAGCTTGAAGCCATCGCCCATAAGCGCCCCGGCCTGTTCCATAAGCACAGACGTATCCCACTCGGCTAGTTCCGCCACACGGTTGTCGGCAAGCGCGAAAGCTTTTATCTTTGCCTCCGACCAATCAGCCGGAACCCTCACCGTGTCAATAAGTTCCCACCCGAGCTGCTGTGCCGCACGCATTGTTCCATTACCCGCGATAACGATGTTATCTTTCGATACGACAATCGGTTTACGTTGACCAAATTGTTCCAAGCTTGCAGCAATAGCGGCCAGGTTTGAATCACTATGGTTACGGGCGTTGGCCGGGTCAGGGGTGAGCTGCGATATTTTCAGCTTTTCGAGCTTCATAGGTTTCTCCTAGATTTGCGGATAACACCTACTATACCCCGACCCCCCAAAAAACCGATAGTTTCGCGCTCGTTTGCGTAGGGC
>Ga0222676_1000285_pt1 | contig 18496 bp, 20 predicted proteins | sample AntAcemetagen870_FD_179815 | JGI IMG/M metagenome (GOLD analysis project Ga0222676, IMG submission 179815) | Saline water microbial communities from Ace Lake, Antarctica - #870 | ecosystem: Environmental > Aquatic > Non-marine Saline and Alkaline > Saline | place: Antarctica: Ace Lake...
GTGCTACACTTATTCGTGAAAAACTGTTTTCTAACGAACTAGATGGATGGAAGGATAATGAAGTATTTACTTGGAAAAACTCATTACACCCATCAGTTTACGAATACCTTCAAAACTTTAAGAAAACTAAACGATTTCAAAATCTTGTAGAGTCATATAAGTTTATTGAAGAGTACAAGAAGAGATGGGAAGCTGCGCCGTATGCTCCGATATTTGTAACCACAGATACTGTTGTTATCAAGTCAGGGCATATCCTTCTTGTCAAAAGAAAAGGAAATCCTGGTAAGAATCTTTATGCCTTACCAGGAGGTTTCCTCAATCAAAATGAATACATTATAGATGGAGCTGTTCGAGAGTTGCGGGAAGAAACTCGAATTGAAGTCAAGAAAAGTGTATTGAAAGAATACGTGACAAGCAACCATGTTTTTGATCATCCAAGAAGAGATCTTCGTGGACGAACTATTACACATGCTTTTTTGATCAAACTGCCAGATGGTGGTCCACTGCCAAAAGTGAAAGGCAGCGATGATGCTAAGGGAGCCTATTGGGTTCCACTAGCAGAACTTCCATTCCTTGAAGAGCAGTTCTTCTCGGATCATATGCAAATCATCAATTATTTCACACGATAATATTCAGAGAGAATAAAAAAAAAGGAAAACGAGGAGATCGTTATGTTTCAAAAAAATAAAGATTTTAATATCATTCTAGCCACAGACAGTTACAAGCTCACCCACTGGAAACAATATCCAGAAAATACCACAAATGTTTACTCTTACTTTGAGAGTCGTGGTGGAGAGTTTGACTCAACCGTATTCTTCGGTTTGCAATATTACCTAAAGCGATATCTTTCAGGAGTTGTCGTAACACAAGAAAAGATCAAAGAAGCTCAAGAAGTAGCTGAAGCTCACTTGGGTAATTCTGATCATTTCAATGTTGCAGGTTGGCAACACATTCTTGATAATCATGGAGGAAAGCTTCCTGTGAAAATTAAAGCAGTACCAGAAGGAACGGTTGTCCCTGTTGGTAATGTGTTGATGACTATTGAGGTCACCGATCCAAAATGTTTTTGGCTAACTAACTATCTTGAGACAATGCTTGTTGAGGTATGGTATCCAACTACAGTTGCTACCATTTCTTATAATGCAAAAAAGATTCTAAATAATGCTCTTATTAAAAGTGGAGATCCAAGTGGTCTAGACTTTAAGTTTCATGATTTTGGATATCGAGGAGTTTCTTCACAAGAAAGTGCAGCACTAGGTGGAGCAGCACACCTGATCAACTTCAAGGGAACAGACACACTTGCAGCAATAATGATGCTAAAGGAGTACTATGATGAACCTTGTGCAGGTTTCTCAATCCCAGCCTCAGAGCACAGTACAATCACCTCTTGGGGTAAGGAAGGTGAAGGTGCAGCTTTCAAGAATATGCTTGAGCAATACAGTACGGGTCTTGTAGCGTGTGTCTCAGACAGTTACAATATCTGGGATGCTTGCTCGAAACTATGGGGAACAGATTTGAAGGAAAAGATTCTCGAAAGAGATGGAACGCTTGTCGTTCGTCCTGACTCTGGTGATCCAAAGGTTGTCGATCTTCATGTTCTTGAACTATTGGGTGAATCATTTGGGTTTACAGTCAACGAAAAGGGGTATCGAGTTTTGGATCCGCATGTTCGTGTTATGCAAGGTGATGGAATTAATCTAAAATCATTGAAAGAGATTATTGTTCACCTTACAAACAATAAGTGGTCAATTGACAATATCGCCTTTGGTTGTGGTGGTGGGCTTTTGCAAAAGCTCGATCGAGATACTCAGAAGTTTGCCTTTAAAGCATCAAGCATAACCGTTGATGGAGAGGAACGAGATGTTTATAAGGATCCTGTTACGGATCCTGGTAAGCGATCAAAGCGAGGCCGACTTATTCTCGCAACTATTGGAGATCAGATTGTCACTCTTAATGCAAAAGATAACTACGGAAACGACATGCTTCAAGAGGTATTCTGTGATGGCGAGGTCAAAGTTTCTTACAGTCTTGAAGAGATTCGAGGGAGAGCTTCACTATGAAAGATAGCGTTGTTGTAACAATCGTAGATACGAGTTATGGAATCAATGATCGTAAGATGATAGAAAATCTATTCCCCGATGGAACACATGTAGACGTATTGGGAACAGATGTTCCTGGTATCATCGTAGGGAATCTACGAATGGTTTATCCTTTGAAGGAGCAAACTTGCCAGAGGGAGTCGGACATGCACTGTAACCCACCTCCTGCGAAAGTTTCGTCATTTGGTTGCACATATCCGAATTGTGAGTGCGAAGTAAAGAATGAAGTTATTGAAAGAAAAGGTGCATGGAGAATCGATGTATTAATTGGAAAAGAAGAGAAGCATCTTGATCCTTGGATGCTAAGAGCTAAAGATACATAATACAATCTATAACAAAAAAAGAGCGGCTCATGCCGCTCTTTTTTTGTTGCATGGATGATGGAACTATGATATAAGTAAGCCAGTGACTAACACATATCATTGGACAAGTGAAGCTGTAGGTCCTGGACACCCTGATAAGGTGGCAGACCAAATATCAGATGCAATACTTGATGCTTATCTTGAAAAAGATGGTGAAGCAAAAGTTGCCTGCGAAACTCTGGTGAAGGACAATCGTGTTGTTGTAGCTGGTGAGGTCTCTTCTCATGCAGAAGTTGACATTGACCGTGTTGTTCGTCAGACAATTCTAGACATTGGATACAGCAGCGAAAAGAATCTCGGATTTGATGAAAAATGTGAGATTATTAACTTTATTGGACTGCAATCACCAGAAATCAATAAAGCGGTTGTTGGTGGATTAAAAACAGGAGCAGGTGATCAAGGCATCATGTTCGGGTATGCAGATAGTAGAGGAGATAATCAAATGCCTCTAGCAATCTCTACAGCTAGAAACATTATTGAAATAGCACAGAGTGCAGTCTCCAAGGGTCTACATCCAGACTGTAAAAGTCAAGTTACATTTGAGCATAGCTCATCTGGGGTTCCTTTTAGGATAAGTCACATTGTTTTATCAATGCATCATGACCGAAGCATTTCTTTAGAGGATTTGAAAGGAATTTATTATGACATCATGCTTCCTAGGCTAAACTTGGAAGAATGGGTTGACAATGAAACTAAGCACCACATTAACCCTGCTGGAGCTTGGCATGATGGTGGACCTGCTTTTGATGCTGGTTTGACTGGTCGTAAAATTGTAGCTGACAACTATGGTGCAGACTGCCAAATTGGTGGAGGAGCCTTCTCTGGAAAAGATCCCACCAAGGTAGACCGAAGTGCAGCATATGCTGCAAGACACATTGCAAAAAACCTTGTAGCGGCTGATCTTGCTGAGAGATCTAAGGTTCAGTTGTCTTATGCTATTGGAGAAGCCAACCCAATATCGATTCATGTAGATTCAATGGGAACTTGTCGGAATGGAATAACTGACAAGTTATTGAATAAATGGGTTTCCGAAATATGGGACTTAACGCCAGATGGAATTATAAACAAATTCCAACTTCGGAAACCCATCTATAAAAAAACTGCTGGTTTACTTGGGCACTTTGGAATTGATCAAAGACTTGTTTCTAAAAATGAATGGTTATGGGAAAAGTTGGATGCCACAGAACTTGGCGAGTACAGCGATCACCTCTAAGCAACCTTTTTCAACATATTTCTTTTTGTTTCGTTATCGATTAATTTAGCGGTAATAGGCTCAAAAAGAATCACAGCAGGGAATGCTTTTCCTGGCAGAAATGCTGCGGAGAAGCGTTTCCTTATGTCGTTAAACATTTTGTCTTGATCTATAAAGCCATACTCATTTGCCCACTGGTCTCTTGTATTTGTTGTGTCGTAAATCTGGCTGGCAGGATACTGAACATGGTATAGAGCACCATTACGAAGTCTAGGAACATCTCTGAGGGCATGTAATGGAGAATGAGGGTAAAAATATGATCTTGGAACACTAGAACGCTGAGCTTCAACACTAGACATCTGGCCTGGTGTTATGACAAGCGTCTCTGGTCTTGATAAGCAATCGTGAGTTGTGCAGAAATGATAAAGGTCGATATTTCCACCCTTAAGCGTTTCACCCCCCATTGCTTCTTGAAGGTATTTCCTTAGCATGTCCATAAAAATAAGTATTACTTTACATAAGTAATGTTTTTCCAACGATACTATGGAGAACATTAGCTATACGGCTTTCAATATCTCCTGCATAAATCTCCAAATCTCTATTCCACATTTCAAGAGATTCTTCATATTTTACATGTCGAGTATCTTTTCTTCCATATGGTAGGCTTCCAACAATTAGCTCTTTTGGAAATGGATTGAACTTTATTTCGCCAGTTATGAGATATTGCGCAAAAAGCTCATAATAGAACTCATAAGGTCTAGTTATTTTCTTATCTCGTGCAGACTTAAAGGAACCCAATTGTTGGAATACTTGCCTGGCTATCTCATTCGAATCAGGCTCAAAAGAATTTTCCTCTCCATTTCCCATATATTTGTAAGAAAACTTAAGTTGGATTTCATAGATTTCCTCAACAGCCATTTTGACAATTTCTTGAACGTTTTTAATGTATTCAGCCCACGCCTGAACACCTCGACCTGTACGAACAGCGTGACCAAGCCTATGCGCCATAACCCAGCCTGTCATGGGGACCTTCTCTGAGCCATAGTTGCCATTGAATAAGATAGTAATAGCGTCTCCTGAGTTTGGTACAGGATTTCCAGTTGCTTCTTCAATATCTTTCCAAGCAGAATCACCAGGACTTATGATGCCATATTCTCTATACTCTTGCTTATTTAGAGATGGAACCTTGAGCAAATAAATATCAAATACAAAATCAGTATTTTCCCATTGGCGACGAATCTTACTTATAGCATTAGGGTTAGATAACAGTTTTCTGTCTTTAGCTCTAAAACCACCACCTTTTTTGTCCATATCTCCACCAATTGGCTCAAGATCTCTGATTGGAGCTTCTGCCATATAAAATTCTTTTAGAGACTTCATGAACATAAATATTTATATGCTAAGAGAATACATCAAGCTTATTCTTGAAAAAAGAGATGTAAAAGAGGCACAAACGCTAGGTTTGGCATTAATGAGGATTGAGTCTGGTCTAGGACCAGCATTTTCTCTTTATGATGCCAACAAATTGTTGAAACTTTCTCAAAATGGTGAAGAGCCCTGGGTTGGAGATCTCAAGGAGTACATTCTGGGAATGATTGTAATGAAGAAGAATAGCGGAAAGTGCAATAATGCAAACGAAGTAAAGATGGTAGCTTCTCAAGGTTTTGGAGAAATGATGTATGCAATTGCTGCACAATTCTCTCCTAATGGAATAGTCCCAGATCGAGGAGCAGGAACAACACCAGTTGCCCAAAATACCTGGAAAAATACACTTATTCCAAATGCATCATCTTCAGAACCGCTTGATAATCAAGACAGTCCTGTTACCCCAAACAAAAATGATGATTGTGAAGTAAAGTATACTGACAAAAATAGCTTTGACATAGAGGATGTTCACCCATTAGATAAGAGCTATAAGTTTTCATCTAAAGTAAACACTTCTGAGCTTGAATCAAATCATAAAAAATTTCTTCAAGGTATGTCCAAATATATGGATCCCAAAAAAGCAGAAGAGCTTCTATATGGATATGCAGTTAAGTATTTTAATAGCAAATTAGATTTTGGAAGCTTTTTTAGCTAATGAATAACTGGCTTCTTTTCTTTTTCTACATTGTCTTCTTCATTTACTATCTTTTCAACTCTTGCACAACTTATAGATTTTTTAGCAATATCTTGAAAGAACTTATGAGGAAGCATTGTTGCTTGTATTTGCATTGCTTCAAGATTTTCTAGTGCAGATTTGAAAATAGCTCCCTCTTCTGCTGATATGGGATCTATTGCTTTTATATCTGTCATAAGTGCACCTAAGAAGATAAGAACATTGTATCTGCTGATTACAATCTCTTCTTCAGTAGGATCTCTTACATCAATCTCTTCCATTATTTGAAAAATATCTAATTTCTTATTATCTTCTGACATGGGACTATTATATTATAGATCTTATAATACGTTTTGTGCTACAATATACCCATATGGAAACTAATAAGAAATTATTGTTCGAAAACGAAGCTCGTCAAAGAATAATGGATGGTGTTGAAAAGCTGGCTCGCGCTGTTCGTGTAACACTTGGACCAAGAGGAAGGAATGTTGTGATCGAAAGAATTGGTCAATCACCACACATAACAAAAGATGGGGTAACCGTAGCTCGTTCAATCAATTTAAAAGATCAGTTCGCCAACATAGGCGCTCAAATGCTTAAAGAGGTTGCTTCACAAACAGTTGACGTAGCCGGGGATGGGACGACAACGGCTACAATTCTTGCTCATGCAATTTACAAAGAAGGACTAAAACTAATTGCGGCTGGTCATAAACCTACAGACCTAAAGAAGGGAATTGATATCGCAGTTAAGCTTGTTACAGATGAGCTAGTAAAAAATTCCATAAAGGTTGGAAGCAACAAAGACATTTTACACATTGGGACAGTTTCGGCTAATGGTGACGAAACTGTTGGAAAAATGTTAGCAGAAGCAATGGAGAGAGTTGGTAATGATGGAGTTATCACTGTTGAGGAAGCAAAAGGATATAATACAACACTAGAAGTTGTTGAAGGAATGCAATTCAATAGAGGTTATACTTCACCTTTCTTTGTTACTAATAATGAGAAGCTAACAGCTGAGTTGGAAAACCCCTATATTCTTATAACAAATAAGAAATACGATACGATGAAAGAGCTTCTTCCTATATTGGAGCCGATTGCCAAATCAAAAAGACCCGTATTGATTATCGTGGATGATATTGATGGAGAAGCTCTAAATGCTTTGACTGTAAACAAGATGAAAGGAGTGCTAAGCGTATGTGCTATTAGGGGACCAGAATTTGGTTCTGCTCGTCATAGCATGCTTGAAGATATTGCAATATTGACAGGTGGACAAATAGTTTCAGATGCATCAGGAATAAAAGAATCCGACATTAACATAAATGATGCAGGCCAATCAATCCTAGGTCTTGCTGATAAGGTTATTGTTGGAAAAGGAACAACAACAATCGTTGCAAAAAAAGACAGAAAAGAAGCTGTTGAAAAAAGAGTTGAAGAAATTAAAAAACATCTTGAAGACACAAGCATTTCTGAAGAAGAAGAAAAATTACTAAGAAGGAGATTATCAAGACTTTCGGGTGGTGTTGCAATTATTCGTGTTGGAGGAGCTACTGAGGTTGAAATGAGAGAGAGAAAAGATCGTGTTGATGATGCTCTTTGTGCAACTCAGGCAGCTGTTGAAGCAGGTATTGTGCCAGGTGGAGGAACAGCTCTTGTTCATGCATCAAAGGTATTGAATGACCCAGAACAAAAAGAGGATTTCAATATTAGGTATGGAATAAAGATTATCAAGGCAGCATGCACAGCTCCATTGATGCAAATTGTTAGAAATGCAGGTGCATCCCCTGATGTTGTTTTAGATCAGGTTATTAAGGAACCTAATTCAAGTGGTTGGGATGCATCAACTGAAAAATTTTGCAACTTAATTAAAGCAGGAATTATCGATCCAGTAAAGGTTCCAAAAACTGCTTTAGAAAATGCTGCATCAGTTGCTAGTTTACTATTGACGATTGATTGTGCAATTGCTGAAGATGACCCGGATACTCTGAGAAGATTAGTTGAGCAAATGCAATGATTGGATATAGTTCAATGCCCATGTCTGTTGGAGATATCGAATTGATGTCAGCAGACTCCGATCTCATAAAGCCTTGGACTGTCACCAAATTTGCTGACCATTGCTGGAATGTCCACGATGCCGAAGGAACATTTATTGCTTATGTGGTAACGATTTCTTCAAAAGATGAAAATGATTTATTCAAACTACTAAATTCAGCTTGAAAGGTATCTTTCATAATAATATCGTTCACCCATTTCTTCTATTATTTCTGATAGTTTATTTGGGTCGACGATATCTTTAATTGCTTCTATAAACTTTTTATGAGTTTGGACTAAAGATCCAAAAGGAGCCCTTATCCCAGAATAAGAGTGATCAAGCGGTTCGTCACCATGTAAATCGCAGTCATTATCTGGATTGTCGTCTCTAGGGTCCATAGCATCGTCAAAAGGCTCTGCACGAACGCTACCTTGAGAATAATAGTGGTTCCAGACATTTCTAGCGGCACCTTTGACGCCTCCCCTCTCTCTGTGAGGAGCTATCGAGCCACCTGGAGCTGTAGCCCCTGCAATATTATACATGAGAGGTCCGTATCCTTTTTTAGCAGCGACATTGACAACTGTAGAGGCATTGTTGCATTCTCCTTCCAAATCATCTAATACAATAACTCCAACGATTATTTCTCCATAAGGTAATAAACTCAAATCTTCTACACTATTCAGTGCTTTTAAAAAAATATCTGGGTTGTATAGAACAATTATTCTATCACTTGGAAAACTTACGGAAGCGGGCGGGCTTGCATAATACATGGCTAATTTGCCAACTTTAGCGTCATTTATTGTTTTAGCTGCTTCTTGAAGGGTTTCTTGGATAATGCAGCGTAAGATGTCCATAATAATATTTATGGCTTGACAAGACTAAAGTAAGGTTCTACAGTACTTCAGTCTATATGAACATCTTTATTTTGGACAAGAACCCTAAGATAGCAGCTCAGCTACATTGCGATAAGCATGTAGTTAAGATGATTCTAGAGACCGCCCAAATCCTTTCTACAACCATTTTACATTATAGGCCTGAATGCGAAGGGCTGTACAAATCAACACATTTAAATCACCCATGTTCGATTTGGGCCAGAGAATGTTTTTCAAATTTTGAATGGTTAACGACTCTTGGAAAATCGTTAGTCAAAGAGCACCTAATACGATATTCTCCTAAAAAAATTCACGCATCTTTTTCGATTATTCGTCGAGCAGAATCTTTAGGATCATCTTTAGACGAGTTATCATTAGATCCGCAGACCCCATTTGTGCAAGCAATGCCTGACAAATATAGAAGTACTGATGCTGTCAAGGCTTATCGCTCTTATTATCGAGGAGAGAAAAGTCATTTTGCCACTTGGAGAACCCCAAGAACCAAACCAACTTGGATGGAATTTTAGACCTTGACATTGCTAAGTTGTTCTGGTATACTGGGTTTAGGTAGTGAGACATCAAGCTAACGTCAAACTACTAGGTGAGTGGTGGAATAGACCGGAGGTCTTGGCATACACGGGCGGCCTGACAAACTGCCTTTTTCTAAGAAGCATCAAGGATGGATCCAATAAAGTATTGTAGGTGTTGTTAAACTACAGTATCACATGATAACTTCTTAAGTTTTTGCAGGTTCGAAGCCTGCCTCACTGCCATTTTTTTGAAAGAATACGAAATGAACCTTGCAATTACTTCTATTTCGATGGAAAAGGTTTACAAAAACAAAAACCTTCTTCATAGCTTGTCTAAAATGAATATCGACGAATCCAATGAATCAAATGGTGGATCTTGGTTTGTTTCTTCTTTAAAAGAAAAACTTCTTGGAACAGCTATTATTGTAAGAAAAAAAGATGAAGACACCATTATTGCATGGGGTTGGCTTGTAGAAAAGAAGGATAAAGAAGTTTTGAAAATTGCAATTTTTGTTGAGCCATACTACCGAAGAATGGGTATTGGTTCAAAGATTATAAAAAGAGCTAACTTGATCCTTAAAAGAAGAAATGGGAAAAAAATTGTCTGCTATCCCTGGAATGAAACCAGTGGAAAATTCTTTAGATCACAAACAAAATATGTGACGCCTTGCGCGTACACAGACTTCTTCTCCGAATGAAGATTCAAGATGAAGGTATAGATATTGAATATCGGGAGAGTTTTCTTCCTTTAGAAATATCAAATACACTTTTTCAAGTTCTAAGAAAAGAAATTCCTTGGGAACAAAAATCTATTTGGACACCAAGGGGCAAGATACCAATGCCGAGAATGGTGTCATGGCATGCTGACAACCCTTCTTTGACCTATAAGTATTCTGGTGTTTTGCATCAAGCGAATCCGTGGACAGAGTTTTTATTAAAACTTAAAAAACATGTTGAAAAAGAATTAGGCACCGTTTTTAACGGTGCTTTATGCAATTTGTATGAGAACGAAAAACATAGCGTAAGCCCACATGCTGATGACGAACCTGAAATGGAAGAAAACGCTATGATCGCATCTATTAGCTTAGGTAGCGTAAGAAAGTTTATTATAAAACATAATGAGAACAAAAATAGGTATGTTATTCCGCTAGGTCATGGAAGCCTGATTGTAATGAAGGGGTTGACACAAAAGGTTTCACTACACTCAATTCCGAAGTCAAAAGAGGTTTGTGAAGGAAGAATTAATATAACCTTTAGAAAGAGTAAGTTATGAATTTTGAAAATTTTTCTAAATTAAAAAAAGACAATGAAGAACTTCATGCCAAGTTGGAAAAACTCAGAGCCCAAATTGCAGAAGAGAGAAGAGCTTGGAGAAAAAGAGCTTCTATGGATAAGGATCTTAAGCGAACAATCTCCAAAAAAGACATTAGAATAAAAGAACTTGAAAGAGAACTTTCTCATTCAAAAGGTGTGATTCATGATATACTTTAATATGAAAAATTTACTTTTAGCTCTTGCTTTTACCCTTATAGCGCCAGGATGCTCATCAAGACTTTATGATCTTGATGCAGCTAATGCAAGCCTTTACGATCTTGAAATAGCTAATGCAAGCCTTTACGATCTTGAAATAACTAATGCAAACCTTGAAATGGCGAACAATGTTCTTATTGAGAAAAGTAAGGAACTTGAAGTTCTAAATCACTATCTTTGTGCAGCGATTATTGAGGAGCAGACAATGGGTGGTGTTGTATATCTTGGTGATTATCGATTTTATTCACAAGGTGAAATTATAGAATATGAAAATCTTGATGGCGAGTGCTATGAGATTATTCACAATTTCATATTAGAAATTCCAAAAAGAATGGATATCATTAATTCGATGTCAAAAGAAGCTAGCTCTCAATGATGTATGATTGTCAATAGACAGAAGGCAGAATGTTCCATATGCAAAGTGGGACTAAACCCAGATAAGGGTTTTGTATATAAAAAAGATGGTAGCCCAACAACGGTATGTTCGGGCTATCAATGCGTTAAGAGAGCTTGTCCAGATCAGCTGCAAGATTACATGCAGTTTATGGAAAAGTCTAAAATTAGAGAAATAGACATTAATGGAATTGTTACGATTCCCCATGACAGAGCTAGCAGATCTATTGTCGAGGCGATGCCAGGTGCGACATATCTTTCAGACAATCAATGGAAAGTATCTCTTGAAATGTCTGATCGATCAAGGGTTATCGAACTAGCAAAAAAGTTGAAGTTAGATATCCCTAAAGAGCTATCTGATTATGAAATATCAGATCACGCTAAAAGAGCTGTAAAATTAGCTAAAAAAGTTGGAGCGCATGATTTTCAAATTGATGGAATCAAGTGGTTAGTATCTCAAAAAAGCTGCATGCTAGCTGACGATATGGGACTTGGGAAAAGCATTCAGATACTTATTTCTCACAATACAGAATATGGATTGCTGATAGTCGCTCCAAATCACCTCAAGCTCAATTGGAAAGATGAGATAATTAAGTGGAGACCTTCACTTGATGTAACGATTATCAAAAACGGAAAATACTTTAAGTATCCTGAACCTAACGAGGTTGTCATAACAACTTATGGGCTTCTTCCTTGGTGGCTTGAGCTTCCGCCAAAAAAAAGGAAGAACCTTATGATTGAGCCAGAAGAGATTGAAGCCGCGAAAAATGTTGTTGTTGTTTATGATGAAGCTCAAGCACTAAAGAGTAACAAGACAAAGCAGAGCAGAAAAGCTAGAGAGCTTTCAAAATATGTTCATAAATCGATCCTACTAACTGGTACACCAATCATGAATAGGGAGATGGAGTTGTGGAACCTGTTTCATGCAATTCGAATTGAAAATGATATTTTTGGATCATTCCCAGGATTCTTAAGGTTGTTCCGAGGATGGAGAGGCAAGTATGGTTACGAATTTAGAGGACCTAGACCAGAAGCTTCTGAAATGTTGAGAAAAAGACTCTTAAGAAGAACAAAGTCTGAAGTTGACATTCAATTGCCAGATAAGGTTTATAAGGTTATTCATGTAGATGTTTCATCTAAAGCAAAAAAAGAACTAGATAATGTCTGGGATGTTTATAGAAGAAGTAAGTATTTTTCTGATGAAGAGTTACCTCCAATAGAGGAAATGTCTAAGATCAAAAAATCTTTGGCAATAAGCAAGATCCCAATTCTAAAAGAGGTTATAAAAAATTTACAAGAGCAAGACATTGTTCCGCTTGTATTTTCCGCCCATATAGCTCCTGTAAAAGAGATTGGAAAATTAAAGGGGTTTGGAACAATAGTCGGAAGCGAAATGTCTTCTGAAATGAAACATAAGGTTGCTACAGATTTTCAAAAAGGAAAATATAAAGGATTAGCTGCTACTATTTTAGGAGCTGGAACTGGGCTTACTCTGACCTACACTGGACACGTAGTATTCAATGACCTAGATTGGGTTCCTGCAAACAATCTTCAAGCTGAAGATCGAGCATGTAGAATTGGTCAAAAAAGGAAGAAAATTGTTTACTATCATCTCGTAGCAGATCACCCTCTTGATAGACACATTCATAGACTTGTGTTGAAAAAGATGGAATTGTCACGTGACACACTAGAGACAAAAATAGAAATTGATTGCGGAAATGAGAATGATATGACTGAAACTGAAGAAGATTTTCAAAAACGTGTTGAAGAAGTTGAGAATAGTGAACAAAAGAAGCGAACTAAAGCAATTTTGTCAAGACTCCCACTTTGGGAAGATCTAAATATTGATAAAAAGTGGAGAGTTAGAAAAAATCATGCAAAGATTATTCGAGAAGAGGCCGACAAGATAGTTGGTAAAAACAGAGAGATTCTTAGAATTAAGGTAGAAAAGGATAAGGTTGGACCAAAGTCTCCCTATGAGGCACGAGACGCCCGCATTCTAAATTTATTACTTGCGGCGGGCTTGGAGACACAAACAGAGCTTCGTATTGCAGCGGGCGTTCTAAAGAAATACAGAAAGACTCTTGGACCAGATGCAAAAAAGATGTTGAAAGGTATTGACACAACACAAGCCTAATGGTATTGTCAAATCGTTGCCCGACAAAAGGGCGAAAAAAAAATATGAATCTAAAAAACCTTACTCCCTCTGACCTTCGTGCATACGCTGATCTACTAGAGAACACTCAGCGCATGGAGAAAGAGTTGTTCGGTGGGGTCGAAGTCGCTCCCGCCATTTCTAAAACCAAGCGTGCACGTGTTTCTCGCGCGCCTACCGCATCGGGTGCTCGAAAAAGCATTGTTCACCCTAACGCTAATGACATCGCAGTTCTAAATGCAATGTTGACGCTAGAGGGACAACCTCTAACAGACTCTGATGGAAATGCTGTGACACCAACAGTCAATGTCTTTAAGGCTGATGATGTAGTTGCTGCCTGTGGACTAAGTAAGGACATTGTTAAGCCTGCTATTGGTTTTTTGAAGCAATCTGATAAAATCCTCACGCATGGTCGTGGACGTGGCACCGAGTATTCGTTGAATGTTAGCTCGAACGATCTTCAAGAAATTGACTCATCTTCTCTTGGTGATGCTTATCGACAATCCGGGGGCCCAAAAGTGATTGAGTGTGTTCGAGCTGTTTTCAATAGTCTTGAGCCAGAACAAAAGGTGACTCCAGGAAATATTATTGAAATGGCTCAGCAATTCTTCCCAGAAAAGAATTTGAAAAAGTCTTCATTCGGACAAGTTTTTACAAACATGGAAAGAAATGGAGAAACTAAGTCAGAAGGAAAGGCGAAGTCACGACTCTACTGGCGTGGTGATGACAAGCTTCCTGGTGCTGCTGAGATCCCTGATGGAAATACTTCTGTCACCAATATCTCAGAGCCTGTTGCTGCAACCGCCTAATATTTCATATAATGGTATAAAAGGGGTGATTACGAAAGTTTTCACCCCTTTTCTATTACAAATAGCTAAAATGGAAATTTACTTAAATAACAAAAAAGATTACACCCATGTAAGAATAGATGATTCCGAATGGTTTTTCAACTGTGGAATATTTAACGGAATTTTTGAATCAGACAATGCTCTTTTAGAAAATTATCAAATATTATTTGAAGAAGAATATATGAAGATTTTGAGAAGCATGGGATTCAAACATGTATCAGACATGAAGGTTCTAGCGATAAATTACTCTACATCTAAAAGTGCCAGTACTGGATATCTTAATAAATCCGCTAGCCAACTGCTATTGAAAAGTATTAGGGATATATCTAAAATACTAAAAATAGATGCAATAGCATACGCCACAGGATTGACAGAGGTAGATCATGGTATTTTCTGTCAAATAGATCTAGAAAATTATTTCTCATATGTTGCCCAAACTGGTATATTGATAATGGACCCTAATAAAAGATTCCCATCTTCTGGATTGCACTTAGTATGAATTTTAAACTAACAGACAAGAACACTGCTCTTATTGTATTGGCTGGATCTCATGCATATGGTATGGCAGGTCCAAACTCCGACATAGATGTTAGAGGGATATGTATAGCTCCTATATGGACACATATATCCCGTCAACAAGGAGGGTTTGATCAAACAGAGAATCCAAATTTTGACCATGCTCACAACGCAAAGGATTCTTTAAAAAGAACTATAGAGAAAGCTAGTGGTAGAGAGATTCTAGATAAAGACTGGAAAGAACTAGATGCTACAATCTACGATGTAGGCAAAGCAATCCAACTTATGGGAAATTGTAATCCCAATATGCTTGAATTGGTTTTTACAGACCCTTCTGATGTCATTTATAAAAATGATATTGGACAAATGTTAATTGACAATAAAGAGAAATTCATCTCTCTTAAAACTAGGGGAACATATCTTGGATATGGTCATGCTCAATTAAAAAATATTCAGAGACACCGATCCTGGCTATTGAGTCCACCAAAGAAACAGCCTGAACGTAGTGAGTTTGGCTTGCCAGATAATCACTCTTTATTAAGCGTGAAGGAGCATAATCTAATAAATGAAGAAATTCAGAAAAAGGTTCGCTCGTGGGGTATCGATCAGATTGATATGCCTCCTCAAGAAAGAATCCAACTTAAAGAAAATATGAAGGACTTTTGGAAAGAAGTTCTAAAAACAAATGAGGCTGATTTAGATTTTAAATTAGACGATTTGGCAGCTAATAGTTTAGGATTATCTGATGAAGTTAGGGCTGCCCTAACTGCTGAAAAAAAATATAGAACATCTCTATCTTATTGGAAAAGCTATCTTAGTTGGAAAGATGGAAGAAATCCAAAAAGGAAAAAATTAGAAGAAGAATTTGGTTATGACACAAAACATGCATCTCATCTTATTAGGTTGATGCGAACTGGATGTGAGATTCTCACAACTGGGAATCTATTTGTAAAAAGAGATGATGCCGAAGATTTATTATCTATTCGACGTGGTGAACGAACTTACGAGGATATAGCTGAAGAAGCGAATAGTCTTGAAAGTGAAATGGAAGTATTGTTTAAGAAAAATGTAAACAACCTCCCTATAAGAACAGACTCTAAAAAGTTAGATGATTTACATAGAGATATTATAGTAAAATTTATATTGTAAATTTATTCAATTAGAAGATCTGCCATCAATTCAAGATCTGATTGAGTAAGAGGCTCTCCATTCATCCGTCGCGCCTTGAGTCCTGCCTTGGCAGCTAAACGCTTATTTTCCTTAGTCAGTATCTTACTAATAGTGTCAGATTCACTCTTTTGACGATTGAGGTGACTCTTGCTTGGCGCTACCAGAGCGATCGGGCGATAACGCTCAGTTAGCGTTCTGCGGGTGTCTGGGGTAATGATCGTGGGGTACTCCGCGATTTCCTCTTCCGTTGGCTTCATTCTACGCTTGACTCCATTTCCATCAATCGTCTGGATAAAGCTAGGTGCTGTGGTCTTCTCTACTGGCTCTTGTCCAACCTCGCGTACCTCGCGTATACAGTATCCAGCAAATATTCCTTTATCGCCCTGGAGTCGAACCTGTCGACATCTTTCGTGGCGCTGTGATTTTAAAGGAAATGGTCCGTGCTTCTCCACGTCCCAATCTTCGATATAAGTATATTTTATAGATCCCATGTATCTGTCATCCTATATAGTGTAAGCTGTGTTCCTTCACCTATTCCGTCCGTACCTGTCGTGTGGATATGAATCTCAGCAATTTCTGTCGTTGTCTCATCCCAAATACCGTTGAAAATTTGGCGCTCATGCGCGCCTGCTGTCGTAGTTCCATCATTAGTTGTGGAGTCGGCCTTGTACATTCGCTCAGTAGCGATTGCGCCCCTCGTATGCATAGGACAAATTAGCATTTCAGTAAAACCAAGTGCTGGGGTTGTTGTGTCACCATTAATAAATCGAATGAAGTCCAAAGATGTAATATCACTACCAGCAAGTCCAGTACCACCGCTGAACTGTGTATACTGCCCAGCCTGGTTGGTTGTAGTGCCATCTGGCTCCCATGACCAGATGACAGACGACGAATCACCGCCCCTTACACACTTGCCAACAAGTCTATAGTAACCGTCGTTCTCTCCTTGGAGCCCACCAAGGATTAGATCGTCAGTATCAGCAGTAACCTCTATTCGATCAACAATCGTTGTTCCAATGGGCTGGTATTCTCCACGTGTAGCACCGTATGACTTCTGCATCTCGTTGAGTGTGTGCGTCACCGACCAGATAGCGCACAAGCCAATCCATCCGTCGAAGGTGTACAGCGTGCCATCTCGATTTCCAACGTGCAGAGGAGTAGATGCATCCGAATCATAAGATGAGCTACCATCAGTCCCAGTTACCGTGGATGGTCGACCATTGATTACAGCAACAGGTTTCGTAGACATCGAATCGCTATCCCATGTTAGTTCGATACATACCCACTCGTCGATGTTGCACGTGCCGAGTACCCATAATGCATCAGTTCCTCCGTTAGACTTAGCCGTAAAGGATATGTCAAGAGTTCCATTTGTAGCATCCTCATCAGACACATATAGCGACCAGCCACTCGCCCCAGCAGACTGCTCCTTAGACAAGACTCGCCCGACGCTATTCTCACCATCAGAGCGAGCTTTGAACCATGCGAGGATAGAGGCTCCACCCGCGAAGACATCATCGAGGTCATTCTGATGATTATAACGAAGCTCATCGTTTACCCCATCAAACTCCCAAGCGCCTTCGGTAAAGGCAAATCCAGAGCCGATGGCTGTGTCAGTACGGTTCGGCACTAGGTTGTAGACGTTGGTTCCAGACCCGGTGTAGCAGTTTGTGTCCGTTGGGTTGATCAGGAACTCCATGTTGAGAGCACTAAGGCCCTGCACCCAAGGTTTAGCAATCTTGTTCCAAACCGCAGCGCTATTCGTGTTGTCAACGTTGATGAACGCTTCGTCTTGAGTTGAGTTGATCCAGTGGCTCAACCGCTCGTAAGCAGTATCATTATTCCAGTCAGGATCACTTGTCGTACCACGTTGAGATCTTGGCATGAAACCATGCGTTGCATTCTCTACAATCGCGTGTTGATTTTCATTCGTTTGGTTTCCATGATTATGGACATGATCTCTTCGTGCAAGGTCCGCACTGCTTCCTTGAGCGTTTCCAGTTCCTATAGACGATGGCGTACCTGTCCCGATGAAGTGCCGATGGTCGTAGCGCGAGACGTTCCCGCTCACACCAGGTCCGGCTACTGCGGTTGCAGTTATTGATAAGGGGTTGGTGTCACTGAGAGGATTACCAACAACTCCGCTCATATCGTGCGTGTGGTCAGATCTAGCTAGTGTTGTGGCGGACCCCTCTGTATTCGTGCTTGCATTTACGAGTGCGACAGCAGCCGCTGTTGTCACATCATGCTTGTGGTCTGATCTAGCCGCATCAAGAGCTACACCTACTACTGCCGCTGACTTCGTTACGTTTTCAGGTGCCGCAGATGTCAGTGGAACTGACGAGACACCAAACAGTGGCGCTGTTGACGTGAAATGCCTGTGCCTCTCAACATCTGTCAGCACCCTGCTGTGGAATGTAACGTATCCGATTCGACCGTTGAACGTCGCGCTGTCAGTACTGTTATTCCCGACGAAGAGCGGGTTTCCGACATCAGATACGTAGGTTCCGGTTCCGGCAGAACCTCTTACCGTAACAGTCTGTTGGACGCCATTTACACCTATCTTTGGTGCCGTCGATGGATTGTCGCTATCCCATGTGACATCAACCTCAATCCAATCTCCGTAGAATGCAACATTCTCAGTCTTGTCAACATCCCACTGGTAAATTGTTCCAGTAGATCTCGCATTGAATACGATGTCA
>Ga0222676_1000287_pt1 | contig 18402 bp, 24 predicted proteins | sample AntAcemetagen870_FD_179815 | JGI IMG/M metagenome (GOLD analysis project Ga0222676, IMG submission 179815) | Saline water microbial communities from Ace Lake, Antarctica - #870 | ecosystem: Environmental > Aquatic > Non-marine Saline and Alkaline > Saline | place: Antarctica: Ace Lake...
TCTATAGTGGCCGGCATAACGGGATAATATTTAAGCGACTGCTCAAGCGTCATATTGCTCCCGTCGAAATTACATCCAGCGGGTATGTTCTCCAGAGCATTCGCCAGAGCGGACTCAACAGAACTCCCGATCCCCCATATCGCATCTTCTTGTGGATCTAAAACAACGTAACCGCCCCAGACCATTCCTAAATTTTCCAACCACTCGGCACGTTCAGCTTCGGTTTCAAACTCATCTTCAGCGACCATTTTCTCAGTTCTCCATTTTTGGCGGTCATCCCACCATGAGCCACACCCGGAAACGAGTCCAGATGCGGCCTAGCTGGAATGCTAGTTAGGGGCCTTGATCGGGCTGACGTTGGCCGCTGGCGTGTCCAGCTTGGCCAGAACGGCCACGGCACCGGCAAGGCGGGCTTCCACACGCAAGAGCGCTGCGGTGAGATTTGCCGCCGCTTGCTCGATACGTTCGGCGGCGCGTTCGGCTTCGATGAAGTCTTTAGGGTTTGCCATTTTCTCAATCTCCATTGTTCGGTGCACTGCGCACCGGATGGCCGCGCCAGGTTACCCCGACGCGGCGCACCGCTAGGCAGTGCTGCGATTGCCGGTCACACGTTCGAGACGATCCGCCACCGCTGAGAGATCACCCCGAAGGGGTACAATCTCGGCGCTGTCGAAGGTCACGGGCTGCAAGGTCCAGGCGGGTTCCATGTCGATTGTGATCGACGGGGCCGCTGGTGCCTCGCTGGCCACGGGTGCCAGTTCTTCGGCTGTGTATGTCTTGCCATAGTTGGCCTTGGCGGTGACGGTCAGGAACGAGAAGCCAGCGGACGCCAGATAGAGCGGCAGCAGGCCCACATCCCCGAACAGCCAGGCAAGGCCATAGTGGACAAGGTGCACTTCCACGGCGAACAGAACCACGCCCATTGTGGCCGTTGTCCATTGCCGCCAGTTCTTCGCCGTCCGGTGTTCAAGATAGGTCTCAAGCGACTCGGACAGGAACCAGGAAAAGATGGCCAGCGTGACGAACAGGGCCGTCACCCTTGGCGCATCATATCCCTGATCGATAAACCCCATCAGAGCGAAGCCAACGATTAGCGCCACCACGGCCCAGGTAAGGCCAACGGTGAATTGCTTTCTTGCTGTCATAGTGCAGTCTCCATTCAGTGAGCTGTCTCATCAGTGACGCTTGCTCAAGGCGTCAGACACGCCACCGGGGCGGCGTGTTTCGATTTAGGCGGTGAGGTCCAATCCCTTGTTGTAGATCCGCGAGCATTTAAGCGCTTGCTCCAAAGCTTCCCGTGTTAGTTTTGGTTTTTTGGCGTCAGCCGCGACAAGGAAGCCGCCTACGTCATCGTGGCTGTAATACTCCTGCGCCGACTGACCGGGCGCGTGGTGTCGAATACCGGGCCCCAAGACGTCGCTCTTTTTCCAGGTCCAGAAAAGGTGGATCTGGAACTCAGTAGCGACGACATGAAGTTCCAGGCCTTTAATCATAGTGCCCCCGTAATCGGATTTACTGAATTCCCAATAGCCGGGCGAATTCACATCAGGCATTGCGCCTTCAGCTTTGTTTTGAATAAGTTGTGTGAGTTCATTGAAACGCTCTACGGTCATAGATCCGCAGGCGGTCAAACTACAAAAAGCAGGATTTCCCATATTAGTTTCCATTCGTGGCCTGTCTCATCAGCGGGAAAGCGGCCAGCCTTCCCCGGACGCCAGGCGCTAGGCCCGGCGTTTCGACAGTGTGACAAGGGTTTTTCGCCAGGTTGTTCCGTACAGGTCCAGCCTCACTAAGTGCGGCCTTATGCTGCGTTCACCTGATCCGGGGCGCGGTCTCGCCACCCCCGTTATTGGGTATTTACGGGGCACCCCTGCCGCCCCTCTTGCGAGGGATTCTGTAGTTACGATTGTGTGCGCTCGCCTCTCTCGGCTTCAGCTTCGAGGATTGAGTCGACCTCTGAGTGCTCATCACGTCCCACCAGGACACCAACGGTCCAGAAGCCGGAGAGCATCGTTGCCCCCCAGGTGATCAGGCCAATGATAAAATGCAGATCAAAGGCCCATTTCAGCGAGGCACAAGCGGCCGCGGTGATTATCAGCCCAGCGAATAGGCGCACCAGTTTGAGTGCATCAAACATGCGGTAAGGTCTCCATTGTGTTGGGTGTCGGCCTGTCTCATCAGTGACGCGCGGCCATATGCGCCAGACCCCGCCGGGGCGGGGTTTCGACTATTTGGAATAGAAGGCGAAGCAGGCTTCGCGAGAGTCATGGCGCACGGTGTCGCCTTCACTGTCCACAAACTCGATGTCGCCCATAGAGCAATCGCGAGCGTATGCCTCAAAGTCAAAATAGGGGCGAAGGTTTTCCGGCATACCTTCAAGGCCGCCGGTTTCCTCTAGCCAGTCCTCAGCCCAATCTGCGGGCCCGTTGTCGGACTCTCCCGCATAGTGGTCATCGATCCAGCTTTTCACGTCTGCCGCGTCCCAGGCGCCGCTCATGCGTTCAATCGCAAGAGCAATGCCAGCGGCGTAGTGATCGCCCGAAAGGTCAGCCAGAGCGGCGAACGTCGCCACCTTGTCCAGCCCCATAGATTCCGAAAAGTGCACGGCCCAGGCAGATGGGCATTCGTAATCGTGAATAGCCCATTCTTCCGCATCCGGCTGACCTGAAGCGGCCAGCATGGCGCTAACTTCTTCTTGCAAATCGTCTGCATCCTTGCCCGCGCAATCAATCCATTGGCCATGCAAGCGCCCGTTATTGTAGGACGCAAGGCAGGCCGCATAAATCCGAATCTCGGTCATGTGTTTAGTCTCCATTTGGGGGGTGTCGGGCTGTCTCATCAGTGCACATTGCCCAGAGTGTGCAGACCCTCTTGCGAGGGTTTCGACTATTCGCCCAATTCGTCGACTTCGTCAGGCGACGGCGTGAAAAACACTAAGCCTGCATTTCCGCCGGTCCAGTTCGGCCCGCGTATTTCGATTTCCAGGCTTTCGCCGGGCTCGCGGTTTATCAAGACTTCGTCCAATTCGTTGACGGTTGCGTGCAAGTCCCAATCTATTCCATTTTCGGCCAGCCATTTATAGACGGCAACGACGCCTTGCGGGTTGAGTGTATAGCTCATTTTGCTTTGTCCTATTTGGTGGGCCGTGGGCCCGCTTGGTTTCAGCGTTTCCGCCATGTTTCGCGTGTCTCATCAGTGCCAGTCCGCGAACCCTGACAAATGCGAGCCACGAAGGGCCCGCATTTCGACTAGGCCGCAACCTTCAGAGGCTCAGCCTCAAGGGTCACGGTTTCTTCAGTGGCGATTGCTGGCTTTCCTGCGCCGATAGTCCAGTCTGGCTTGCCACGGTCTGCGCCTTCGCCAGCTTCAGACCGAATAGGCATCAGAACCCCGAACAAGTCGCGGCCACCTTCCAGGACGGTGCCAAAGGTCACCAGGGCAGGATCAGCGGGCGACATGGCCCAGACTGAGATAACCGGTGTTCTAGCACCGCGTTGGAAGTCAGACGCCGCATCGCAAAACACTTTCAATTGTTTGGCGTTGAAGATGCTGGCGCTGTCGACGGGCGGGCAATTTCCAAAGTTAGGAATGATCCGCGCCCAGTCTGGAAACGTGCCGTCGACCAGCTCAAACATGTGAGCAGATGCTGGCAGTTCTTCCTGTTTGCCTTCCTTATCGGTCAAGCAGTCGACCAGGCTGGCGTGATAGGTATCACCCGCACCGCGCTTGCTTGTGTCGACGATTGCCACACGTTCCACACTCGCGCCAAGTTTGGTGTTATCCCGGAAATTAGATCCCGGCACCTTGTGGCCCTCAGTGCGAAGAATGACGCCTTGCCCCTCGGGCGCTTGGCCCTTGGGGTCATATCCGACGATCAGCTTGTGCCCATCAGTGGCCACCAGGACAACACCAGGTTGACCCTTAGGCGCTTGCTGTACGCAAACCCCGTGCAGATAATACCGGCCTTTCTCTTTCGAGGCGAAGCGGTAAACCGTGCGGAATAGATCAGCGGAAAAACGATAGGTTTCATTTGTCATTGTGTAGTCTCCATTGAATAAACCCTGTCTCATCAGTGCAGGGCGGGTTATGCCCCTACAGACCGGGATTGCTCCCGGTTTCGACTAGTGCACAAGCTGGCGACGTTCAGCGCGAAGCTCGGCTTTGTATTCCTTGCAGAACCACGCGTTAAACTTGCGCAGTGCAGCGTGGCAGGCGTGGTAATCTTCACGGGCTGCCCTGTATGCTGGCGACGCCTTCACCGCGTCTGGCGTAAGTCCCATTTGACCAGAACCCAGGCCAGGGACGGCGCGAAGCGCTGCAGAGGCTTCCTTGTGGCGAGCCATCAGAACGCTCTGCATTTCCTTTGCGAATTCAAAGCACATATTCAAATCTCCATTGGTTCAAGCTGTCTCATCAGTGCCCAGGCGCTTACCCCTGAACAGACACGCGTGCAGTTTAGACATGGCTGGAGAGAGCCCCGCGCAGCGTGTTTCGATATTCCCTTACGATGTCAAAGAGCCTGAAAGGCATAGAGCGCCGTTCCATGAATACTAATATATCCGATAAAACAGCAAAAAGCAATCGGAAAAACCGATATTCTGGCCACCGCATATGGACATAGCAAGAACACCGCTGCATTCATTCAGCCTCAAGAGACACTAGAGAGCGCGAAGCGCGGAGGGGATACGATGTCAGGACAGCCACTAAAGCGGGCAAGAGAGGATCAGCTCAAAGCCGAGAGAGACAATCTCGAAAAGGAAGTGCAGCAGCTCAAAGCCCTAATCGCCGTTCACGCGCCGGACGCAGTACTGGCCACACTGCCACCGCAGCAGCGCGAATTCACGCCAGACTTGCCGGATAAGGTCATTGCACTCGGCGCACTCGGGAACACTGAAGCGTCAATAATGGCTGCGCTGTCGATAAAGGCGGATGACTGGAATGAGTGGAAGGTGACCTTCCCTCCACTGGCGGACGCAGCCTCGCGTGCACGAGCATTAGCCCTGGCGTGGATCGATACGCTGCAGCAACAGGCAATCACGCGTGGCGATAACAGGTTCCCACACCAGACCGCGAACCAATACAGGGAGACATTGCGCAATCAGGACGGGGGATCGGGGGCAGGTGACGCGTCGAAGCTGGTCATGGTTGTGCGCGGTGCATCACGTACACAGCATGATAGGCCATCAGAGGCCAAGGCATAGCGTAACCTGTAGCATTCATTGGGCATGTGGCCATTCATTCTGACTGCACCAGGTGTGTCAGAACGCTAAGCGGGGGGGGTGGGGGGGGGTCTCAACAAAGCCACCCGGGGGGAAAAAACGGCGCCGCTCCCTAGTCCGATGGGTACTTCACAAAACTTTTAATCCTACCCTCCAGACGTTTTCCCCCAGAGATTACCAGAATTGACCCTCAAGTCTCTCGTATCCCCGGCTTTAGACAACCTTTGGGCGGAAGTTGTGCGGGTGGCTGTTGTGTTTCGGATCTGGTTAATTGGAGCCGACCTGGTCGTTAATGTCGAATATCTGCCGTATCGGTGAAATATCGGCGATCCTCTTTGGTTGGTACAGCTTGAGCGTGAATACGTTCGTTATGGGTGGTTAAAAACTAGCGTGTAGCGTGATTAATAGGATTTCCTCTATTGACCTTTGTTCGATAAATCGGAAATATCGGGTAAATCAAACAGAGGGAAGAAGCAGATGTTTGGCGATGATGATAGAGGATTCTGGGCTGACGGTGAGGATGTGGCTGCCGAGGTGACGGTTGCTGGTGGCGAGGGTGAAAAAGAATTCGCTGAGGATTTCGCGGCTGCGGAGGATGCGGCGGCTGCGCCGCCGGCGGAGGGCTCTGGTCCTGAACCTGAGGGTGAGGTGTTTTACACGAAGGGTTTTGATCCGAACGTGGTGACCATCAACCGGCACCCTTCGTGGACGGATGTGAACTACCACACGAGCGACGGCATCTTCATGTCGACGACGTTCTACGGTGCCGAAAAAGAGCACTGGTCGGCCGCTGATGCCTACGCCAAGTTCATCGCCGAGAGCTTCCAGGAGAAGCAGGAGAAGGATACCAAGTCTGCGCTCGATGCGGACCTTCGTTTCCAGATGGGTATGGGTACGTCACCGGTCGAGCCCGCCTATAGTCCGGTTCGCGACCTTGCATGGGGCATGGATCCTGACGATGCGGTGCGGATGCAGGCTGTGCGTGATGCGTTCCGGTATGCGCAGATGCGCCATCATCTTCCGGTCTCGGATATTATCGCCGCGGCCGAAGCGTTTGAAATGTTCTACAAGTATGGCGGCGACGCTTGACCCATGGCTGGCGATCTCAGATCGATCGTCACCAAACACGCCGCTGAGCGCTTCGCAGAGGCCCGATACGGGGTTTCATTCGAAGCACTCAGCGGCTGGCTCACGATTGACGACCTGCAGGCCCAGATGTGCACACCTGACCTTCTGGTGAAGGTACGTTCCAAGGCCGCGCGCCATCACGAGAATGGCATCACCTTCATCATCAAGCACGGCGTCGTCATCACAGTACTCGATGGCAAGCGCCGCCGCCCGAGGAGGGTCCGGGGAAAAACCCGGTACGTCGAAACGCAAGGGCGCAAACGTGGGTGATGTAATCAGCTTTGAGCATGCGCCGGTTCTGGATCAGGCCGCGCTATCGAACGGATCAATGCGTCTGGTCGAAGGCCCGGTCAACTCGGGCAAGTCGGTCTGGTCGCTGTCGGAAGTCTTCGGCAAAGCCTGCACGATACCGCGCGGCAAGGACGGCATACGCAAGTCGAAGTTCCTGGTGGTTCGCGACACGTATCCGAACCTGAACTCATCCACGATCCCGACATGGAAGCAATGGTTCCCCGAAGAAGAATGGGGCCGCATCACTGGCTCCGAGCCGATGCAGGCCGTCTACAAATTCCTCGACGTGGAAATGACCGTCGTGTTCCGCGCCTTCGACTTCAACAACATCGAAAAGACCGTCAAGGATCTGAAGTCGACCGAGTGGACCGGCGCCTGGTGCAACGAAATGCAGTTCATGCCGCTGCCGATCGCGAAAGAGATCTATTCGCGGACAGGGCGATACCCGGCGCGCAAGGACTGCCCGGACTATGACCGGCGCAAATGGGTCGTCGGCGACATGAACGCGCCGGCAACGAACAATTTCTGGGGCTATCACATGCGGGGCAAGACACCCATGCCCCGCGACTGGACACCGGAACAGCGGTTCGAAATGGAAATGCCCGACGATTGGGAATTCTTCGAACAGCCAGCAGCCGTCCTAGAGATCCGCGACGATGCCGGCACGTTCCTGCGCTTCGATGTCAACCCGGAAGCGGAGAACCTTCCTCACATCGGCGAAGAATCCATCCGGCAGGAACTGTCAGGGCGTACCTACAACGACGTTCGGCGCGACCTCATGAACAAGGTGGTGCCCATCCGCAAGGGCTTCCCCCGATATACGCAGTTCCAGACCAATGTTCACATCGCTGACGGCCTGAAACCACATGAGAACCTACCGATCATCGCCGGGTATGACCCCGGCATTCAGGGCTGCATCCATCTGTTCCAGCAATGGGATGACCGCTGGATGGGCCTTCGTTCGATCCTGGCGCACGGCGACGGCGCCGAGCAGCTGGCGACGCGGGTGCTGTCGGAACTGAACACGTTCTTCCCGTTCTGGAAGGACACGGGCTGGGTGGGATGGGGAGACCCTTACGGCAACACGCGGTTTGGCGGCGGCACCAGCGCCACACGGGCCGAGGATACAGCGTTCGACATCTTCAAGGCCAAGGGCCTGCCGTTCAGGTCACCGAAGGCCCATGACAATCCCTCGCTGCGCCAGGCGGCAACGGTGAATCTCCTGAAGGGCAGGACCGACACCGGGGCGCCGCGGCTGATCCTCGATCGCATCCATTGCTCGCCGCTGATCCAGGCGCTTGACGGTGGTTGCACGATGAAGAACATCAAGTCGCCAGATGGCATGCGTGTCGAAGAAGTCGTCGACAAGAAGAATCCGCTCGCTGACGTCATGGAAGCGGCTGAATATGCCTTCTGGGGCGGCGGTGAGGCGACTGAGCTTGTGCGGCCTGCCGGCGCCGTCAAACCGAAACCAATCAATTACAACCGAAACGGGGGCGGCAGTGTCTGGCGCTCCAGAGCAAAAGGGAGATAGGCGATGACACCCGATATTTGTATCTACCACGGCAATTGCGCCGATGGCTTCACGGCAGCGTGGGCTGTCTGGAAACGGTTCGGCGATAGCGTCGAATACATTCCCGGCGTCTATGGCGAGAGCCCGCCAGACGTGACTGGCAAGAACGTCGTGATTGTGGACTTCAGTTATAAGCGGCCCGTGTTGCTGGAAATGACCAAGACCGCGCGCACCGTTCTGGTGCTGGACCACCACAAGACAGCGGAGGCTGATCTTGCGCAAGGCGGCGGTGAGCAGCGCTTCATGGCTATGGGTATATTTACCGGCCCGGTTCACTGGCAACGCTATCTTGACAATCTGGCGCAGGACGAAATGGAAAACGTCGGGTGTCTGGTTTACACCCTGTTCGACATGGAGCGATCTGGCGCGGGCATTGCGTGGGATTTCTTTCACCCGGACACGCGGCGCCCCAATCTGGTGAACTACGTCGAGGATCGCGATCTATGGCGGTTCAAGCTGGAGCAGTCACGCGAATGCAATGCGTTCATTTTTGCTCATGCCTATACCTTCGAAAACTGGGAGTTGATGGAACTTCTGCTGGAAACCAACCCATCAGCCGCGATGGATGGCGGCGCAGCCATCGAACTGAAACACCACAAGGACGTGGCCGAACTGGCCGCCAAGCTGCGCCGCGAAATGGTGATCGGTGGACAATGGGCGCCGGTGGCGAACTTGCCCTACACGCTGACCAGTGACGCCGGGCACCTGATGTGCGGCCCATACGCCTCGCCAAACCTTCAGGGCGAAATGGTCACTCCGCCCTTCGCCGCCTGCTATTGGGACACCCCTGAAGGCCGCGTCTTCTCGCTTCGCAGCGATGATAGCCAAGGCGGCGCAGACGTTTCCGAAATCGCAAAGTCCTACGGAGGCGGCGGGCACAAAAACGCCGCTGGCTTCACCATGCCGATTGGCTGGGAGGGCGATGCCTGATGGCCGACAACGATCAAATCAGTCTTTCCCAATCGTTCCAGCCTTCAATCTGGTACGTCGCCTTCCTCGATCGCGAGCGGGAAGACTGGTTTGATCTGCTGTCGCCAAGCTGGGCGCGGCACGTCATGGCCTTCGCCTACCTGAAGCCCCTCGATTGCTGGCTGTTCGTGGATCCGAAGCTGCACCGGCATGAAATATCCGTCGTGCCCGACCACCTGGTGCGACCAGTGCTTACCGAAATGTATATGCACGAGGTCAAGATCCTCCGCATCGACCAGCAATCCGGCAACCCGTACAACGCCAGGATCGGCAACTGGTGCACCCAGACCATTGCCCGTCTCGTCGGAGTTCGCAGCCGTGCGTTCCGGCCAATAGCCTTATACCGCGATCTTATACGCTCAGGAGCAGTCCCCGCTTACGAGGAATCTGATGAGCATCAAGACCAAAGCGCCGGAGATCCAGGAAGACCCGGCGACCAAGAAACTCCGCGAGCAGGCTGAGGCGCGGGCCGACGCCACGCGGTTCGGCGAAGCACAAGAATTCACCAGCGATGCAACACAGCGCGTCGTTCGCCGTTTCGGTGCACGTGCCGCTGCGGCCGGCGCCAGCGGGACTGCGGCATTCAATCCATTCGCATTTGGTACGGGCGGTTCCGGCACGTCGTTCAGCGGATTCAACCCTCAAAATCTCGGCCTCCAGTCCGGAAATATCTCACCGCAAGTCTTCCGCAGAGCGTCATCTGGCGGCCTGCAAGGACTCGGCACTATGGTTCCGAGGTTCTAGCGCATGGCCGAATTTCACGACGCAAACACGCCCGAAGGCAAACTGCTGCAGCGCATTACCGCGGCCCGTTCTGACAGATCGACGGTGTCATCTGCGCTCAACAGGTTCTATGAGCTGGCTTTGCCATTCCGGGCCCCAATTTCCTCGACGGTCACGCGATCGACCCAGACGCGCCTCGAGGAACAGGAAGACATCTTCGACGATACGCTGCAGACGACGGTGCTCGACTTCGGTGCCGAAATGATGGACCGGTTTACGCCGCACTATAAGCCGTGGGCAGACCTGAAGCCGGTCAAACAGCTCGATCCCTCCCAGAAAAAGGCCGGTCTTGCGCTCATCAAGGAGCGGCAGGAACTGATCTATGCGGAGATCAAGCGTTCGGATTTCTATGAACAGTCCAGCCAGCCCTGGCTCGATGTGGCCGGCTCCAAAGGCGGCATCGTCATCCCATACGCCAAGTCAGGCGAGAAGATTCACTGCACACCGATTGTGATGTCCAGCCTGCTGGACGACATGGGGCCATTCGGCGATCTCGACATGCGAGCGCAGGAATTCATCACCAAGCGCAAGCACCTGAAGAACCTGTTCCCGAAGATCGATATGTCGAAAATCCTGCTGCAAATTCGCGGTGACGATGAAAGAGACGTGGTCGTCGTGCAGGGCAATTACCGCCTGTATGGCGGGAAAAACGACTGGATGTTCTTCGTCGTGATTGACGGGCGTGTCGCCCAGATGAAGGCCATGAAGGGCATGGGATCCTGCGCTGTTCAGGTTCTGCGCTGGTCGGACGCGCCGTTCTCGACATGGGGGCCGGGCGCCGCCATCCCGGCAATGCCATCGGCCAACACGCTGCAGGAACTCGGCTATCTATTCCTGAAGAATCTCGCCAAGCGAATTGACCCCCCGTTCTCATACCACGAGGACGGGCTGTTCAACCCAGAAGGCGGCGTTGACGCAGGTATGGCCCTGCCGCGCGACGGACAGTCGGGCGGTATCGAATGGCTGATCCCTGACCAGGATCTTGATGCAGCCATGTTCGAGCGCGAATTGCTGCGGATGAACGTCAAGAAGGCGATGTTCCAGGATAAGCCAGAGCAGGCTGGCCGCACACCGCCGACGGCAACGCAGTGGATTGATGAGCGGGCGCAGACAGATCGCCGCCTGCAGCTGGCCCGTCTTCGCGTCTACAAGGAATGGGTGCTTCCCATCCTCGAGCGCTTCAACTGGATCATGACAACACGCGGCGACCTGCCGCCGCTTGAACTCGACAGCGGCACACAGATCGAAGTCAGCTTCGAAAACCCGGTGACGAAATCGTCCGATGCGGAAGAAGTCTCGCGATCAATGAACCTCGCGCAATCTGCGGCCGGCGTATTCGGCGAGCAGTTCCTGGCGAACGTCGATGCGGTGGATACGATCACCAACTGGAAGGAAAAGCTGGGTGACGAGCTTCTGACCATGAAGGCATTCGATGACCAGTCCGAAGGCATGCAGGGCCTGCTGTCGAACATGAGAAATCTGAGCAAAGGAGGATAACCGTGGAAGGGCGCACAGTACGAAAATTCAAGGATCTCGTCGTCGGAAAAGACGAGGGGCCGCAGCTTTCGAAGGTGCATGCCGCCTTTCGATCAATCGCCACATTGCCAGCCGGAGCGGTAATTGAGGCGTGGCTGCTGAACATTCTGGCACAAGCCGATCCACTCGGAATTCCTGACGGTGCGTTCAGGGAAACGTCCGCCCGTCGTCGAATGGCACGAGAAATAGTGCACTTCATGGCCGAGGATCCCAATGTCGAACGAACTGGAACAGCCAACGCAAGACCCGACGGAGACGCCCCAAGTGGAGGCGGTCGCAAGCGACACCTCTCCAGCCCAGGACGAAAGCCAGGAGACACCGACTGAGGCAGTTGCTGAGGCAGCGCCCGTCGATGCACCCGAAGCTGAGGCTCCTAAGGCGGTAGAAACTGCCGAGACGGCCGAGCCGGATGGCTCCTATGCCTGCGCTGAAGCGCTCAGCTTCGTGCCGAACGTCAAGATCGTCTCCGATGTGAACGGCGGTCGCAAACTCGAATTTGGAGCCGCTGAATAATGGTTGACGACGTCACCCCCGCCACACCTGCCGCGGCAACGCCTGCTGCTGCAGCGACCCCTGTATCCGCCGTGGCCGCAGTTTCTGCCGCAGCTGCAGCGCCTGCGTCGATGGCTGATCCAGCCGCTGCCGCAGCTGCTGCTGAAGCTGCAGGAACGCCAGAGGCGGTCGCCGCTGAAGGCTGGGACGTCACGAAGCTGGGTGAAGGATACGTCAAGGACGGCAAGCCGGACTTCGATGCCATCACCGCCGCGCTGGGCAAGGTCCATGTGGACATGCCGGCGGAAGACGCCACCTATGACCTGTCATTCGGCGAAGGCTTCGACATCAAGGGCGAAGACGGCGAGATCGCCAAGATCGACCCGGCTGATCCTCGCGTTGCCGACATGACGACATGGGCCCGTGAAAATGGGATCGGCCAGAAAGCCGTGTCGGGCCTGATGGCCATCTACGGCAACATCATCAAGGACGCCCACGGGCAGAATTCGACCGGCGCTGCCGAGCGGATGGATGCCGAATGGGCGAAGCTGGACCCCGATAAGGGCAAGGCACAAGAGCGAGCCACCAAGGCCGCGAACGGAATCTACCAGGCGCTGGGTAAAGAAAATGCCGCCCTGTCGTCCCGGTTCATCGATGCGATGGCCGACGCCGACATGGTGAAGTTCACGGAAATTGTTCTCGACCGCATCGGCGGCGAGGGCGCGGCATCACCGACTGCGGCGGATCTGGGCACATCGAAAGTGCCAGACGCCAAAGTCTTCTTCGATCACCCCACGTCTCAGAAGCGGAGCTAAAACCTGATGGACGCGACTCGTAACCCTACCCTCGCCGATCTGAAAGCCCGCCTGGATGCCAATGGCAAACCTGCGCGCATCATCGAGATTCTGATGCGTGAAGATGGCATCCTCGAAGACATGCCGATGATCGAGTGCAACCAGAAAACGAAGCACGTCACCACGCTTCGCACCAAGCTGCCGACCCCGGTCGCCCGCCTGTTCAACCGCGGTACGCCGGCCACCAAGTCGGACGTTGGCACGATTGAAGAAGCGCCGATCATGCTCGAAGATTGGGCTGAAGCAGATGCCGACATGGTCGACAAGAACGGCGAAGGCTACCGGATGGGCGAGCATACCGCGCACATCCAGGGCTTCAACCAGGAAGTCGGCCGCATGGCCTTCTATGGCAACTCGAACCTCAATCCGTTCGATGAGTTCATGGGCCTCGCGCCTCGCTACAACTCGCTGACCGACGCCGAACTGAAGGATTATACCATCACGGGCGGCGCTACCAGCGGCAGCAACAACACCTCGATCTGGATGATCAATTGGGGTGAAGAAACCACGCATGCCATCTATCCGGCCGGCTCGCCTGCGGGCCTGAGCCACAAGGATCTTGGCAAGCGCGTCAAGACCTATGTCGACGGCTCCAGTGTTGAGCGGAACATCGAGGTCTATGACGACAAATATGCCTGGGACATCGGCTTCGTTGTCCGCGACTACCGCTCGATCGTTCGCATTCCGAACATCGACGTCACTGCCCTGAAGGCCGATCCGACCACCGGCGGCGCTGACATCTACGAGCTGATCAGCCGCGCTCAGGAACGCATTCAGGGCAACGGCCGCACTGTCATCTACGGTAACCGCAAGGTCCGTGAGTTCGCGCGTCTCCAGGCGCAGAACAAGAAGAACGTGCGGATCACCCCGAACGAAGTAACCGGCAAGCGGGTGATGGATGTCGACGGCATTCCGTTCCGTCTCGCCGACGCCCTGGTCAACAACGAGGCCACGGTCTCTTAAGGCCGTCAGCAAACAAAGGAAACGAACATGATTGGTGACGCGCTACTTCTTACTTTCGATGGTGCCGACGCAACAGCCGGTGCCCTGCACACGTCGACAAATATCCCGCTCCCGGCATACGATTTCGGGGTACAGGGTGCCGAGCACCTGGACGTTATGTTCCAGGCTCACTCGGTCCTTACCGCAGCAACTCGTGTTGAACTGATCTTCCAGACCTCTGCTGTGGCGAACTTCGCAACCGTCGACGTGGTCGGCTCGATCCTGTCGACCAATGCGAAGTATCGGACATCACCGTTCGAGCCGCTGTTCCTGCGCCTTAGCCGCCGGATGCTGGAGTTCAACCGCCTTATGGTGAACTTCGCGGTTCAGCCAACTGCCGGCACGTTCACCGCTGGTCTGGTTTCTGGTGTCAACACGCGCCGGAACTTCCCGAAGGGCTATTCGCACTAACAGGGGCATTCTGGGGATCATACAAGAGGGCTCGGCGTTGTTGCCGGGCCCTTTTTTTATTGGTGCGTACATTGCCGGATGGGCTGGATTTATCGTCGGCATTCCAAATAGGGAGTAAGCAAAATGGACAGTGATACGATTCAAGACGACCCAACAGTTGAAGTGCGACTGGTTGGCCCTGCCTATATCGGCGAGGAATATTTCGTAGCAGGCACAGAACTGCGTGTTCCGAAGTCGATGATGGACGCATGCACGGCGATGCGGCCGAAAGACGAGGACTTCGAGAAGCCGAAGATGCGCGACCTGTCATCGAAGGCGATGGCGACCCAGTCGCCGGCACGGATTGAGGTGGTTTCGCGCGTGAAGCCCGACCCGACCGAGAGGGCTCAGCCGCTCACGCTGCAGGCCGCGGGCAAGGCTCCGAAGCTGACCGGCCACGGCACGGGGAAGCCCAAGCCACCAGCGCCGGCGGTGCCAACAGCTGAAGAAGCGACGTTGGAGGAATGCCGCACGGCTGCATCCGGCGTTGATATGGCCGCTCTGCCAGCCGATTCGCTGACGCCGAAAGGCTACATGAAGAAGGCTGTTCTCGAACAATTGGTCGGTAAGCCGGTCTCAATGCCCGTCTTCCTTGACTTCATGAAACAAGACCCGGAGTAACGCTTCCTCCCGATTGCGCCGGATCTTGAGAGCCCCCCGTCGGAGCGCCCCGGCGGGGGGTTTGCTTTTGCGGTGCGTACATCTGACGCCTGTAACAGCGGCATCTTGTGGGCATGACCCTGTACGCCGCCCCCATTGAAGTGATGAATTCGATGATGCTGATGATCGGTGCAAAGCCGATCAATAGTATCCACGATCAGTCCAAAGAAAACATCGTTCTTCGCCAGCTCTATGAGCCATTGGTGCAGTCGGCGCTCTGTCGCCACGCCTGGACATGGGCCACGAAGACGACGGTGGTTCAGTCATCCTCGCAGTCAGTGGATGGCAACTATCTCTACCCGGTGCCGTCCGACTTCCTGAACGTGCGCTGGGTGCGCGCCGGCGGCACTGACATCCAGGTCGAGCACATGGAAGATGGGCACCTGAGCCTGCCGTTCCTGTCCGACCTCGAGCTTCACGGCAACTGGCGGGTGCCAGAGGCGCGGTGGCCGGCCGACTTCGCGGAAGCGATCGTTCTATCTGGGTATGGGATGCTGCTGCGGTCGCTGCTGAATGACTTCATCCAGGCTGATCGTGCTGACGATAAGGCCGAGAAGAAGCTGCGCTTTGCGATCGTGCGTGACCGTCGCCAGATCCGGGGCCGCGACATCAACCAGAATTCTGTGTTGTTGAACGCCTGGCGCGGGAGAAAAACTCGTGGCTCGGCGTAGAACCTTCTCGAATGACCTCACCGCCGGAGAAATCGGCCCGGAGTTCCTGCAGCGCACTGATGAGGAATTGCTCAACAAGAGCGCCCAGACGCTGGGGAACACGATTGTCCTGAACGCTGGCGGCGCGCGTCGGCGCCCAGGTGGCCGGCCCCGGGTGGCGACCAGTGGCGTGAAGCGCCGCCTCGAAGTGTTCGACCTGACCGACGATGACCTTCGCGAGGTTGTGATCTCGGCCGGCAAGCTGGAAATCTTCAATGGCGTGACGCTCGAGGATACGATTGTAGGGCCGTGGCTGGAAACCGACATCGACACTATCACGGTCGTCAACGGCGACAATGAGTTCTACATCCTGGGTGGCTTCCCGATCCAGGTGCTTGCTTATGATGGCGCGACGTTCTCGATGGGTGCCTTCGTGTTCTCGAGCGGGATCGGTTCGGCCCTTCGCCAGCCATATTGGAGATTCGCCGCCAAGGGCATCACGCTCCTGCCGTCGGCTGCATCCGGTACGATTACGGTCACGGCATCGTCTGCGGTCTTTGTCGCTGGCCATGTCGGCACTCGGTTCCGCTATCTCAATAATGAGATTGAGATCACGGTCGTTACCAGCGATGTTCTTGCCACAGGTACGGTCATCACGCCGCTTTATCCGACGGTTCAGATCACGGTCAGCAGCGTGGCGCCTTACAAGGTCGGCCACATCGTCAAGGGCGACACGACAGAGATCCAGGGCCAGGTTGCGGCCGTTGGCGTCGGCACGATCGATGTCACGCTGCTGGATGGCTACACCTATTTCGATGCGGCCGAAGTGATTGTGTCTCCCGAGGGCAGGGCGACAGCGTCAGGCGTGTCTCTGGTCTCGCCGGCAGCGTCAACGATCTGGGACGAGCAGATGGTCAGTTCGGTGAGGGGATACCCTCGCACGGGCGCCCTGCACCGCAACCGTCTTATCCTGGCCGGCTTCCCAGAGGCGGCGAACGCTGTTGCCGCATCGGCCATCGGGTTCCCGAAAGACTTCGACCTTGGCTCTGCAGCCGATCAGGACGCCTTCATCGAAGCGCTGGGCGATGATCCAAACGCAGCCATCCGCCATATCATCGCCGCTGAGCAAATGGTCCTACTGACCGATCGCGGGTGCTATTATGTGCCGGAGAGCGAGCAGTCGCCGCTGTCGCCGACACGGGTCCAGTTCCTGCGCATTTCACCCGATGGCGCGTCGAGGGTCCGCCCGATCCTGACGCCTGAAGGCGTGGTCTTCGTCGACAATGCAGACAGGCTTCTGGTCATCGCCGCCACCGGTAGCGTCCGGGCATCATGGGCAGTGTCCGAATTGTCGCTGTTGGCGAAACACCTGGTCACCGGACCGATTGAACTGACCTATGTCGATGGTCTGGGTGCGCGCTCTGAGCGCTACATTCTCGTTCGCAATGCGGATGGTACGATCGCGGTGATGAACTATCGCCGCGGCGCCGATCAGGCTGGGATGACGCTCTGGACGCCGGCGCCGGGCACGGACTGGCAAGCCTTCGCCGCATGGAAAACCGGCCTGTATTGTGTGCATGACGGGATCCTGTGCGACATCGACCTCGATACAGTGATGGACCTGCAGTGTGACTATTCTGCCGCATGCCCGCTGATGACGGGCCGGTCGGTCTACGTCATGCGGGGCAACCAGGTCTGGCAGGGGCCGTTCACCGTCGATGGGTCTGGCTTGATTGACGGGATTGCGCCAGCTGCCGGGCTCGCGATTGGCCATGACTTCCGCGTGTCGGTTCGCCCGAATGCGCCGGTCAGCAAATACATCGGGTTCGAACGCCGCCGCTATCCGCGTCTCTGGGTGGACGTGCTCAACAGCGGCGCCTTCCGCGTCAATGGCGATCTGCGCACGGGCTGGACATCGCTGGATGACATCGAGGCCCCCGCACCGTGGATGACCGGTGGTCAGGAGCCGTTCTTCCTGCTGGGCTTCGATCCAAATGAAATGCCTGAAATCAGTCAAGAAGTCGGAGAGGGTGCGCCGTTCCTGCTGCGCTCGATGACGTTGGAGGTATCCTACTAATGGCCGCTGCCGCACCATTCATCGGAGCCGGAGCCGGAGCGGTCAGTTCCCTCGCAGGCGGCTTTGCAAAGTCACGCTCACTTGATGCCCAGGCTAAAAGCGCAGACTACCGGGCCAAGGGCATCGCCCTTCAGGGAAAGCAGATGGCCGCAGAGCGGGCGACCGACCTCAACGACGTGCTGTCAACGATCGATGGTATCCGCAGCCAGCGGAACGTCTCTCTCGACAGCCCAACGGCGATGGTCATCGAACGCCAGCGGATCAGGAAGAATGCTGAGGTCAGCAACGCTGAACAGCTGGGCGTTGGTCAGGATCTCACATCTTCGAAATATGAGGCCAGCCAGTACCGGGCGGGCAAGAAGTTTGCCCTGATCTCCGGTGTTGCAGGCGCTGTCGGCTCGCTGGCTAGCGCATTTCCGGCGGGGGGCTGATCATGGCTGATGGTTTGCCAGACGTTCAGGGCCGGGCGATCACTGCACCGGGCGAGATTCGCGGCGCCGGTGTGGCAGATGCACAGGCCGCGTCCATGTTCGACAAGGTGGCCGGCGCTGCCCAGCAGATCGGGCAAGTCGTCAATGCGCGCGCCGTCAAGCAGGCCAAGAAGGATGCGCTGAAGGACTTCAACGACCGGGACCAGTTTGCCGAAGACATCGGCGCTGACAATCTCGGCAAGTTCAACAAGCGCAGCGGCGCGCTGGGTCTCCAGACGGCCGGCGAC